>ERZ1370068.6384-contig-5369_pt1 | contig 98767 bp, 140 predicted proteins | sample MGYA00561227_ERZ1370068 | MGnify/ENA primary metagenome ERZ1370068 (study PRJEB38410, sample SAMEA6850437) | metagenome | study: Metagenomic assessment of the ecological functions of the soil: analysis of the soil microbiota associated with the...
TCAGTTACGTATTGCTGGTCTACGTTCTCGAGCCCTGCCGCCGACGATCTGGCGAAATTGCTCGACCGGACGGGATTGCATTCGACCAGAAGCGAAGGACCGCCTCATCGGATTTGCCGACGGCGATGCGCGCCGGCTTCAATGCCGTCGAAATCCTGCTGAAACGGAGAAAATATCGACGGCGCGTTCGTCGAGCAGACTGGCGAAGAACCTGCGGCGCTTCGACAAGGGCGGCGAGCAGTTCTACGACCAGATCTCGGCGCTGCACAAGTCGGTGCGCGGCTCGGACCCCGACGCCGCGCTCTACTGGCTGGTGCGCATGCTCGACGGCGGCGCCGATCCGCTCTACATCGGCGCGGCGCATGGTGCGCATGGCGGTCGAGGACATCGGCCTCGCCGATCCGCGCGCGCTGCGCGTCGGCGCTCGACGCCTGCGAGACCTACGAGCGGCTCGGCAGCCCGGAGGGCGAGCTCGCGCTCGCCGAGGCGGTGATCTACCTCGCGGTGCGCGGCGAAGTCGAACGCGGTGTACGACGCGCTATAATGCGGCGCGCGCGATTTCGTGCCGGACGACACGTCGCGGCCGGTGCCGCTGCACCTGCGCAACGCGCCCACGCGGCTGATGAAGGACCTCGGCTACGGCAAGGGCTACCGCTACGCGCACGACGAGCGGACGGCTACTCCGCGGGCGAGACGCTACTTTCCCGAGGGCATGGAGCGCCGGAGTGGTACGAGCCGACCGACCGCGGCCTCGAAGCGAAGATCCGCGAGAAGCTGCGAGACGCGAAGCTGAAGAAGAAATGATCGACATCCAGCTGCTGCGCAAGGATCCCGACGGCGGTCGCGAAGCGCCTCGGCGACGCGCGGCCCGGGCGCGCTCGACGTCGCGCAGTTCCAGGCGCTCGAGGACGCGCGCAGGAGCTCGCAGACCGCGGTCGAGCAGGCGCAGGCGCTGCGCAACAAGCTCGCCAAGGACATCGGCCAGGCGAAGAAGAACGGCATCGACGCGCGGCGACGCTGATCGCGCAGGGCGAGAAGCTGAAGGCGGCGCTCGACCAGTCGGGCGAGGAACTCGAGAAGCTGCAGGCGGAGCCTGCAGGACTTCCTCGCGCCGCATCCCGAACATTCCGCACGAGTCGGTGCCGGTCGGCGCCTCGGCCGAGGACAACCGCGAGGAGCGCCGCTGGGGCGCACCGCGCAAGTTCGACTTTCCGGTCAAGGACCACGTCGACGTCGGCGCAGGCGCTCGGCGGCCTCGACTTCGCCGCCGCGGCGAAGATCGCCGGCGCGCGCTTCGTCGTGATGCAGCGGCGCGGTGGCGCGGCTGCACCGCGCGCATCGCCCAGTTCATGCTCGACGTGCACACGCGCGACCACGGCTACACCGAGGTCTACGCGCCTTACCTCGTGAACAGCGCGAGCGCCGTACGGCACCGGCCAGCCTGCCGAAGTTCGAGCAGGACCTGTTCAAGGTCGCACGCGACGGCGACACTGGTTACCTGATCCCGACCGCCGAAGTGCCGGTCACCAACATCGTGCGCGACGAGATCCTGCCGCTCGAAAAGCTGCCGCTGAAATTCGTCTGCCACTCGCCGTGCTTCCGCTCGCGAGGCGGGCTCCTACGGCAAGGACACGCGCGGCATGATCCGCCAGCACCAGTTCGACAAGGTCGAGCTGGTGCAGATCGTCCATCCGGAGAAGTCCTACGAGCTGCTCGAGGAGCTGACCGGCCACGCCGAGGCGATCCTGCAGAAGCTCGAGCTGCCCTACCGCGTGGTGACGCTGTGCACCGGCGACATGGGCTTCTCGGCCGCCAAGACCTACGACATCGAGGTCTGGCTGCCGGCGCAGAACGCCTACCGCGAGATCTCCTCCTGCTCGCAACTTCGAGGCCTTCCAGGCGCGGCGCATGCAGGCGCGCTTCCGCAACGACAAGGGCAAGCCCGAGCTCGTGCACACGCTGAACGGCTCAGGGCTCGCGGTCGGCCGCACCCTGGTGGCGATCCTCGAGAACTACCAGCAGGCCGACGGGTCGGTGACGATCCCAGCGCGCTTCGGCCCTACATGCGGGGGCGAGCAAGTCATCCGGCGCCTGATAAAATTCGACCCCGGAGAGATGGCAGAGTGGTCGATTGCGGCAGACTCGAAATCTGTTGTACCGCTTGCGGTACCAAATGAATCCCTCTCCGCCACCCTAGCCCTGCGCGGCGTCGTCGAGCCAGGCGCGCAGGTACGGCGCGAAGGAGCTCCGCACGTAGATCACGAACTCCTGCGCCGCGCGGCGCCACAGATGATCCCCTGCGTGCGCGCGACGTTGGTCTTCGGCGCGCAGCTGCCGACCGGGAAAGGCGCCGACGCTGAAGTCGAGCGTCGCTGCCTTTGACAGGATCTCCTCGGCGCGCTCGCCCGACACGACGAGCGCCTTGCGGCTCGAGGTGACGTCGACCACTGCGCTGTGGATGCCCGCAAGCGCGGCTCGCAGCGGCGCTACTTCCTGACCGATCACCAGCCACTCGTCGGGGCCGAGCCATAGGATGGCCGTGCCGCCCGCGGACGCGACCGCGGTATTCGCCGCGGTTGGCGGCCGCACGCCGAGCGCCGACTCGCACGCGGCGAGGAACTGCTCGCCCGGATCCGCGGAGCGAGAGATGCATCATTTGATGAACACCGGCCTCGACCACGCGAACCTTCGCCGCCCGGCCCCTCGAGCGGCACGTACAGCCCGGCGCCGCGGCGCGAGCGGCCGGAGCGCACAAGCGCGAGCGCGAAGGAGCGGCCGAGGTTCGGGCTCGGTAGCTCGAGGTGACGTGACCGACCATGGGCACTGGCTTCGTGCCGTGGCCGCGCGGCAGCGCCACGTCCACCCGGTGATCTGCGCGCCCTCGGGCAGCACTCGCGCGGATCGGCGGGCAGGAGGCCGACGAGCTGCTTGCGGTCCGCGCGCGAGCGTGTCGGGGCGCGCGAGCGAGCGCCGGCCGACGAAGTCGGCTTGTTCTTCGCCGACCGCCCAGTCGAGGCCGAGGTCGTGCGGCGTCACCGTGCCGTCGGTCTCCTGGCCGACGATGATGAAGCCCTTCTCGGCGCGCAGCACGTGCATCGTCTCGGTGCCGTAGGGCGTGATGCCGATGCGTCGCGCCGGCGGTCATCACCGCCTCCCACAGCGCGAGGCCGTGGCCGCCGGGCACGTTGATCTCGAAGCGCGAGCTCGCCCGAGAAGCTGATGCGGAAGACGCGCGCCGCGATGCCGGCGACGCGGCCGCTCGCGATACGGCCATGAACGGCAGGTCTTCCATCCCTGGCGCGAGCTCGGCCATCAGCGCGCGCGCCTTCGGCCCGGCGACGGCGACGAGTCGCCCACTGCTCGGTGACCGAGGTGCAGTACACCGCAGCTCCGGCCATTCCGGTCTGCAGCTACTCCTCGAGCCAGTCGAGCACGCGCGCCGCGCCGCCGGTGGTGGTCGTGATGGAAGCGCTGCTCGCCGAGGCGCGTAGTGACGCCGTCGTCGAACACCATGCCGTCCTCGCGGCACATGAGACCGTAGCGCGCACGGCCGATGGCAAGCGTGCTGAAGGTGCCGGTGTAGATGCGGTCGAGGAACTGGGCCGCGTCGCGCCCTGGATGTCGATCTTGCCCAGCGTACTCGCGTCGAGCACGCCCAGGGATTTTCTGACGTTTCTCGCCTCCATCTGCACCGCGTCGTGCATCTCGCGTCCGTAATACCAGGGCGCTTCCACTGGCCGACGTTCTCGAACGCGGCGCCGTGCGCGGCGTGCCAGTCGTGCATCGGCGTGACGCGAATCGGCTCGAGGAAGTCGCCGAGGTCGCGCCCGGCCAGGATCGCCGTAGGCTGACCGGCGTGTAGGGCGCGCGGAAGGTCGTGGTGCCGGTGGTCGGCGATGCTGCGCCCGGTCGCGCCGGCGAGGATCGCGAGCGCGTTGATGTTCGAGGTCTTCCCCTGGTCGGTCGACATGCCGGTCGTGGTGTAGCGCTTGAAATGCTCGACCGAGGAGAAGCCTTCCTGCGCAGCGAGGTGTACGTCGCGCGTAGTCACGTCGCTCTGGAAGTCGACGAACGCCTTGGGCGCGTCCACCTCCCACAGCGGCTTGATGCCGTAGAGGGAAACCGCCGTTCGCGCGGCCGACGACGCGCACCGCCTGCCGGCAGGCGTCGGGGACGAAGCAGAGCCTCTTCTCGTCCCAGCGCAGCTTGCCCTGCGCCTGGCTGTAGAGATGCACCACCGGACTGAAGCCCCCGGCCATCGCCACGAGGTCGCAGGCGATGCGCGAGCGGCCGACCTCGACGCCGGTGACGCGTTTGCCGCCGAGCGTGCGCGCGATGACCGCGCCTTCGCGCGAGTCGATCACCGCCGCGCACGTCGATGCCGAACTCGCGGAACACTTTGGCCCGCTCGTGGCCGCTGTCGTTGTTGGTGAATACGACCGCGCGTCGGCCCGTCGCGACGCCAAAGCGGCGCAGATACGTTTCCACCGCGCCGGCGAGCATCACGCCCGGCTTGTCGTTGCCGCCGAAGACGAGCGGCCGCTCGTGCGCGCCGGTCGCGAGCACGCACTTCTCTTCGCGCGGAAATGCCAAAGGCGCCTTTGCCGGCGCGCGTCGCTCTCGACGGCACAGAGGAAGTTGTCGTCGTAGTAGCCGAATACCGTGGTGCGTGCGAGCACTCTCGACACCGCTGATCGCGCCGGGATCGCCCTCGTCGCAGAGGACGACGCGCTTGCCGGCCGCCGCTGCCTGGCTCGCCGCGGCGCGGCCTGGAGCGGCCGCCGCCGACCACCAGGACATCGCAGTGCCGGTGCAGCTTGTCGTAGCGATCGGGATCGGGCTGCGTCGGCGCCTCGCCGATCCCCGCCGCGCGCCGGATCAGCGGCTCGCAGAGCGATTGCCACAGCCGGCGCGGCCACATGAACAGTCTTGTAGTAGAAGCCCGCCACGCAGCGAGCGGCGCGAGTCCAGCCGTTGATCGCGCCGAGATCGAAGCCGAGGCTCGGCCAGCGGTTGAGTGACCGTGCGATCAGGCCGTCGTAAAGCTCGACCATGGTCGCGCGGCTGTTCGTGTCGAGGCGGCCGCCTTCGCCGACCGCGACGAGCGCGTTGGTCTCCTGACGCCGGCGCTCATCACGCCGCGCGGCCGGTGGTACTTCTTGAAGCTGCGGCCGACGAGGAAGACGTCGTTCGCGAGCAGCGCCGAAGCGCAGCGTGTCGCCCTGGAAGCCCTGGAATTTCTTTCCATCAAAGGAAAATTCCAGGAGGCGAGCGCGGTCGATGCGGGCTGCCGTCGGCAAGCCGGAACGCTGTCATTGCTCGCCCTGGCTTGTAGGTGCGCCGGATCTCGTGGGTCACCGTGTGCCGCTCGGCGTTGAACCAGCGCCGGCAGCCGGCCGCGTGCACCCAGCGCTCGCGCGAACCAGCCCTTCGGGTTGTCGCGCATGAAGAGGTACTCGGCCCACGCCGCGTCGTCGAGCGCGTCGCGGATCGGTCGGGCGCGCGATGTGCGCCTCGCCGCCGTAGCGGAACTCGGTCTCGTCGCGCGCGCCGCACCACGGGCAGCGGATGAGCAGCATCAGTGCGCCACGCGCGGCGGCGCCGTGCTCGTCGATCAGCGCGCCGGTCGTGAAGCGCTCGAGCGCGAACGGCGCGTTGCCAGCGGGTGCGGCTCGCCGCTGCGCGATCGTCTAGGCGAAGACCTAGCCCGAGCCGGGCGTCGCCTTGAAGCCGCCGGTGCCCCAGCCGCCAGTTGATGATAGAGGCCCTCGACCGGCAGTCGGCCGATGATCGGCGAGGCGTCGGGGCAGACGTCGACGATGCCGCCCCAGCTGCGCAGCATGCGCAGCGCGCGCTGAAGATCGGAAAGAGCTCGAGACAGCGCCGCCATCTGGTGCTCGATCACGTGGAACGAGCCGCGCTGCGCGTAGGAGTTGAAGCGCGTCGATGCCGGCGCCCATGACCAGCTCGCCCTTGTCGCGACTGGCTGACGTAGACGTGCACCGCGTTCGACATCACGACGCAGTCGAGCACCGGCTTCACCGGCTCTGACACGAGCGCCTGCAGCGGATGGCTCTGCAGCGGCAGGCGCACGCCGGCCATCGCCGCGAGCACCGAGTTGTGCCCGGCGGCGACGATGCCGATCGCGGCCGGCGCCGATCGCGCCGCGCGAGGTCTCGACGCCGCGCACGCGCCCGGCGCGCGATGTCGGATCGCCGGTCACCTCGCAGCCCTGGATGATGTCGACGCCGAGCGCGTCGGCCGCGCGCGCGTAGCCCCAGGCGACGCGCGTCGTGGCGCGCGACGCCCGCCGCGCGCGCTGGAGCGTGGCGCCGAGCACCGGGTAGCGCACGTCCGGCGAGATGTTGACGATCGGGCAGAATTCCTTCACCTGCTTCGGCGTCGAGCCATTCCGCGTCGATGCCGTTCAGGCGGTTCGCGTGCGACCCGCCGCGACCGCCTCGCGGCACGTCGCCCGGCGTGTGCGCCAGGTTGAGCACGCCGCGCTGGCTGAGCATCACGTTGCAGGTTCGAGCTCCGCCGACAGCGCCTCCCAGAGCTTGCAGCGCATGCTCGTAGATCGCCGCGCTCTCGTCCCAGAGGTAGTTCGAGCGGACGATCGTGGTGTTGCGGCCGGTGTTGCCGCCGCCGAGCCAGCCGCGCTCGAGCACCGCGACGTTGCGTGATGCCGTGCTCCTTCGCCAGGTAGTAGGCGGTCGCGAGACCGTGGCCGCCGCCGCCGATGATCACCACGTCGTAGGCGGCCTTCGGCCCGGGCGAGCGCCAGTACGGCGGCCATTCCTCGTGACCGCTGAAGGCGTTGCGAAAGAGCGAGAACGCGGAAAAGCGCTTCACGCCTGCCGTTCGTTGAAGCTCTTGACTCCCGTGCCGCGGTAGAGGATCGCGGCGTTGCGCTCGGTGATGCGCTTGTGCAGCGCCACGAACGCGGGCTCGAGATCGCGGCTCGGCCGCGGCTCGTGCTCGAAATGGCGATGCTCGTCGACGCCGCGCACCAGCGTCGCGCTGTCCTCGCCGGCGATCTGCTGCACGTAGGTCGGGATGTAGCGGATGGCGAGGCCGATGCGCCGGTCGTTCGACGGATTGGGCGGCGAGCCGTGCACCAGGCGCACGTGGTGCAGCGACATCTCGCCGGGGCGCAGCACGATCGAGCACGCCGCTTGCGCATGCGTCGACCTCGACCATCACCTCCTGGCCGCGCGTCAGGAGGTTGTCTTTGGCAAACGTGTCGCGGTGCGGGATCTGATCCTTCAGGTGCGAGCCCGGGATGAAGCCCATCGCGCCGTTCGCTGTCGCTGGCCGGCGTCAGGGCCACCCAGGCGGTGACCACGTCGGGCCGATCGAGGCCCCAATAGGTCGAGTCCTGGTGCCAGGAGACGAACGCCGGGTTGCGCGCCTCCTTGATGAAGAAGTTCGTGGTCCAGCAGAAGAGGTTCGGCCCGTAGAGATCCTCGACCGCGTCGAGGATGCGCTCATGACGCACGAGATCGGCGATCCAGGCGAAGAGGAGATGCGATTTGTGCCGCAGCTCGCCCTGAGCGGCCCGCCGCTCGTGCGCTCGAATGCTTCGAGGCGCTCACGGCACATCCGCCGCCGCGGCCTCGCTCATCACGCGCAGCGGAAGACGAAGCCGTCGCGGCGGAACTTCTCGATCTGCGTGGCGTTGAGCACCTTCGGCATGATCGCGATTATTGTGCAGCGAGATCGCTCGCGCGGGTGAGCTCCTGGATCATCTGTGAAACCGTGCGTAACCCCTGCCTGGGCGCATCGCGCCGATAGGCCACGGCGAGCTTTGTGCGCCGGGACCTTCGGCGCTCACCGTCAGCGCGGCGCAGTGTGCCGCGCCGGATTTCCTTCCGCAGGATCGCGACCGGCAGCAGGCTGATCCCCGCGCCTTCCAGCGCCAGCCGCATCATGATCATCAGGCTGTTGCAGGTGTGGATGCGTATCGGCTGCACGCCCGCGGCGGCGAACCAGGCGGTGATGCTGGTATAGAGATTCGACGGGTTGGGATTAGTGATGATCGGCACCGCGGCCAGATCCGCGGGCTTCAGCGTGCCCTTGCCGAGCGCGAGCTTTGGCGATGCCACCCAGCACAACTGATGGTCGACCAGCGGTTCGACCGTGACCAGCGGGCCCGAGGTCGGCGCGGTCAGCACGGCGATGTCCACGTCACCCGCGTGCAGCGATCTGTTCAGGCAGCGCGCTGAAATCGACGCGGATTTCGGCGCGCACCTGAGGGAAGCGGTTCTCGATGCGCCGCATCAGCTCGGGCAGGCAGACCATCGCGAAGCTGTCGGCGACGCCGATGCGGATCAGGCCGCGCAGCTCCTCCCGGCCGGCGAAACGGCCCTCGAGGCTGCTCGCAGGCATCGATGACCTGCGCGGCCTGCGCGGCGAGATCGTGTCCGAGCGGCGTCGGCTTGGCGCGATAGCTGCCCTTGATGAAGAGCTTGCCGCCGGCCGCCGCCTCCAGGTCCCGGATGCGTACCGACACCGCTGGCTGCGTGAGGTTGAGGCGTCGCCGCCGCGGCGCGGAAGCTGCCGAGCCGCACCACCCAGTGCAGGGCTTCCAGTTGGGCGAGGCTGAACTGCATAAGGATATTTTATAGTCTTTGCTGAAAATATTTCAATCGGCTTTCCCTCCCGCCGGTGAAATACTCGCGCGCTTGACGCGCTACGTCCTCGGCTGCGACATCGGCGGCACTCTTCACCGACATCGTGCCGCGCGGCGCGGGCACGGTGCGCACGCTCAAGGTTTCCTCGACCCCCGACGACTACAGCCGCGCCATCCTCACCGCGGTGCGCGAGATCCGCGACGTCTTCGGCATCGCGCCGGGCGAGATCGACGCGGTGGTGCATGCGACCACCGTCGCGACCAACACCATCCTCGAGCACAAGGGCGCCAAGACGGCGTTGATCACGACCGAGGGCTTCCGCGACGTGCTCGAGATGCGGCGCCTGCGCATCCCGGTGATGTACGACCTCCAATACGACAAGCCGGCGCCGCTCGTGCCGCGGCGGCTGCGCTACGAGCCGCCCGAGCGCATGGGTCCGCGAGGCGAGGTCAAGAAACCGCTGGACGAGGAGCAGGTGAGGGTAGCGGCCAAGCGGCTGCTCGAAGAAGGCGTCGAGTCGGTCAGCGATCTGCCTGCTCCACTCCTATGCCAACGCGGCGCACGAGCAGCGCGCGGCCGAGCTGGTGCGCGAACAATTGAATGGCAACGCCTACATCAGCCTGTCGTCGGACATCCTGCCCGAGATCCGCGAGTACGAGCGCACCAGTACCGCGGTGGTGAACGCGTACATCGGGCCGATCGTGCGCCACTATGTTTCGTCGCTGTCGGCGCAGCTGAAAGACGCCGGCGTCACGGGCCCCTGCACATCATGCAGTCGAACGGCGGCACGATGTCGGCCGCCGCCGCGGCGCAAAAGCCGGCCTTCCTGGTGGAATCGGGTCCCGCTGCCGGCGTCATCGCCTGCGCCGACATCGCGCGCTCGGCAGGGTTGGGCAACGTCATCTCGTTCGACATGGGGGCACGACCGCAAAGGCCGCAATCGTCGAGGACGGCGAGCCGGCGCGCACCACCGAATACGAAGTCGGCGCCGGCATCAACGTCAGCTCGAAGCTCGTCAAGGGCGGCGGCTACGCGATCAAGCTGCCGTTCATCGACATTTCCGAGATCGGCGCGGGCGGCGGCAGTATCGTCTCGCTCGACGCCGCCGGCTCGATCAAGGTCGGGCCGCAAAGCGCGGGCGCCGTGCCGGGACCGGCGTGCTACGGGCTGGGCGGCAAGGAAGCCACGTTTACCGACGCTGCGGTCGTGCTCGGCTATCTCAATCCCGACTACCTAGTGGGCGGAAAGCTGCGCATCGACTCGTCTCTCGCACGATGCGATCGAGCGCAAAGTGGCGCAACCGCTCGGCTTCGACGTCCACCGAGCTGCCCATGGCGTCTCATGCCATCGCCGTCGCGACCATGACCCGCGCGGTGAAGGCGGTATCCACCTATCGCGGCCGGGACCCGCGCGACTTCGCGCTCGTCGCTTTCGGCGGCAACGGCCCGGTCGTTGCGGTCGCTATCGCACGCGAGCTGCAAATGCGCCGCGTCCTGATTCCGCCGGCACCGGGCGTCTTCAGCGCGGCGGGACTGCTTTCTCCAACGTCGAGCACACGCAGCAGCGCTCGGTGTTCCAGCAGACGACTGCGGTCGACGCGCCGCGGCTGGAGAAGTTGTTCGCCGGCTTGGAGGCCGAAGTGCGCGGCGAGATGCGCAAGGAAGGCATCGCCGACGCCCGCGTAGGCGTGAAGCGCCTCGCCGATCTGCGCTACACCGGGCAGGCCTTCGAGCTGACGGTGCCGGCGGAAACCGTGGACGTCGCCACCATAGAGGCCGCATTCCACGCCGAGCATAAGCGCACGTACGGCCATGCCTCCGAAGGCGATCCAGTCGACCTCATCAACATCCGCGTCATCGCCTCGGCCGCGCCGGAGAGCAAAGAAGGCTTTGCCGAGCGTCTCAAGGACGCGCAGGTCGCCTCGCCGGCAAAGGGTCGGCGCCAGGCGTATTTCGATCGGAAGTCGATCGATACGCCGGTCTTGGCACGTGCGGCGCTACGCAAGCGCATGCAAGGCCCGCTGATCGTGGAAGAGTTCGACGCCACCTGCATCATCCCGCCGGGGGCGAGCGCCGAGCTCGATGCGCATGGCAACATAGTGATCGACGCCGGGGAATGATGGATCCCATCACGCTGGAAGTGATCAAGAACGCGCTCTCGTCGATCGCCGACGAGATGGCGCTGGTGCTGATGCGCAGCGCCTATTCGCCGGTGGTGCGGGACTCGATGGACTACTCGACGGCGCTGTGCGACCGGCACGGGCAGGTGATCGCGCAGGGTCTGACGCTCGCGGTGCAGCTCGGCGCGTTCCCGGACGCGATGCAGCACCTGACGCAGAAGTACAAGGGGCAGATGCAGCCCGGCGACATCTTCATCATGAACGATCCGTACGGCGCCGGCGGCCAGCACCTCCCCGACATCTACGTGATCCAGCCGCTTTTCTGGGAAGGCGAGATCGAGGGCTACGCCTGCACGATGGCGCACCACTCCGACGTCGGCGGTATCGCGCCCGGCTCGGTCGCGATCCACGCCACGGACATCTATCAGGAAGGGCTGCGCCTGCCGATGCTCAAGCTCTACGAGGCGGGCAAGCCGAACCAGACGCTGTTCGAGATCATCGAGAAGAACACGCGCCAGCCGGTGCAGGTGCTGGGCGACCTGCGCGCGCAGCTCGCGGCCTGCGCGATCGCCGAGCGAGGGCTGACCGCGCTGCTCAAGCGCTACCGCGGCAAGGCCGTGCGCCCGTACATGGAAGCCATCATGGACCAGGCCGAGCGCCTGATGCGCGAGTTCATCCGCGGCATTCCGGACGGCGAGTATCGCTTCACTGACTGGATCGATGGCCTCGGCGAGACGCCGGAGCCGCTGAAGATCGTGGTCTGCGTCAGCGTGCGTGACGACGAGATCGAGGTCGACTTCACCGGGACGCTCGGCGCAGGTGCAGGGCGCCATCAACTGCCCGATCGCCATGGCGCGTTCCTCAGCGTATTGCGCGATCCGCTGCGTGACCAGCCCCGACATCCCGAACTGCGAGGGCTACATGCGGCCGGTGCGCTTCGACGGCGCCGGAAGGGACGATCCTCAACCCCGTGCTGCCCGCTGCGTGCGCGGCGCGCGGCGTGATGGGCTACCGCGTGTTCGACGCGATCATGGGAGCGCTGTCACAGGTCGTGCCGCAGCGCGTGATCGCAGCGGGCGAGGGCGGTCCGACGCTCTTCTCGGTCGGCGGCTACCGACCAGGGGCGTCCCTTCGTGCTCACCGAGGTGATGGTCGGGACGTGGGGGCGCGCGCAACGAAGGACGGAGTCGAAGGAATCTCCAACCCGGCGGCGAACCTTTCCAACCAGCCGGTCGAGCTGATCGAAGCCGAGCTGCCGCTTGAGGTGCTGCGCTATGGAATGGTGCAGGACTCGGGCGGCGCGGGCGAATACCGCGGCGGCCTCGCTTTCGTGCGCGAGTTCCGTCTTACCGCCGACGAGGCGGTGTTCACCACGCGTGCCGACCGCCGCGATCATCCGCCCTACGGATTTGCCGGTGCCCAGCAGGGCAGCGGTTCGCGCAATACGCTGGTCACGCGTGCCGGGGACGGGGCATTGCCGACGATGCCGATGGAAGCGGTGAAGTGGAAAGCCGGCGACGTCTTCCGCCACATCAGCGCCGGCGGCGGCGGGTATGGCGATCCGCTCGCGCGCGACCCGCGCTCGTTCTGGCCGACGTGCTCGACGAGCAAGGTCAGCGCCGACGCAGCGCGCGAGCTCTACGGCGTCGTCATCAAGGGCGGCGCCATCGACGAGGCCGCGACGCGCCGGCTGCGCGCGAAGGCGAAGGCGGCGTGATGGATCTCGTCATCCGGGGAGGGGCGATCCTGGATGGCACCGGCGCGCCGCCGCGCGTCGCCGACGTCGCAGTGAAGGACGGCCGCATTGCCGCCATCGGCAAGCTGAGAGCCAACGGTGCAGAGATCGACGCCACGGGACTCACGGTCGCGCCCGGTTTCATCGACATCCACAGCCACTCGGATTACACGCTGCTCGTCGATCCGCGAGCGGTGAGCGCAATTGCGCAGGGCGTGACGCTCGAGGTGATCGGCAATTGCGGCTTCGGCTGCGCGCCGATCGCTGATCCCCAGATGGCGGCACCGAACATCTACGGCTTCGACAACCAGGTACCGCTCACCTGGCATCGCGTCGGCGAATACCTGGATCGCCTGGCGGCTGCCAAGCCCGCGGTGAACGTGATCAAGCTGGTGCCGAACGGACAGTTGCGCCGCGCAACGCTCGGCGTTGCGGATCGCGCCGCCACAGCGCCCGAGCTCGCAAAGATGAAAGCGCTGCTCTCCGAAGGGCTGGACGATGGCGCATGCGGTTATTCCACCGGTCTCGAATACCCCGCCGAGCGCGGCGCGCCGGACGAGGAACTGGTCGAGCTCTGCAAGGTGGTGGCGAAGCGCGGCGGACTGTATGCGAGCCACACCCGCCGGCGGGACGACGACGCGGTGTCGGCGATCGACGAGGCGATCCGCGTCGGCGAGAAGGCCGGCGCGCAGATCCAGATCTCGCATCTCCTGCCGCGCAAGACCGACGAGGGCGAGGGCGAGCGTTCGCTCGAGCTCATCGGCCGGGCGCGCAGCCGCGGGCTCGACATAGCCTTCGACATGCACACGCGGCTGTATGGGACGACCTTTCTCAGCACGATCGTCCCGCCGTGGGCCCAGGACGACCTGCGCGGGCACCTGCAGCTCCAAGGACAGCAGGCAGCGCATGCGCGGCTACAAGAGCATCGTCGCCGGCGGCGGCTGGGAGCGCGTGGTACTGCTCGACCATGCGAAGTTTCCGCAATATTCGCGCAAGAGCTTTGGCGACCTGGCGCGCAATGAAGCGACGCGATGCGTACGACATCGCCTTCGACATCCTGCTGGCGGATCTCGATCAGCCCAGCCGCGCGATGGTGATCATCCACGCCTATACGCCCGACCAGCAGGCGATGATGTTCTCGCATCCGCTGTGCATGCCGGGGTCGGACGCGACCACGCTCGCGCCCGACGGTCCGCTCGCTCATTCGGTGTTCCACGGCGCCTTACAGCTGGGCGTCGTGGTACTTCCATTTCATGGTGCAGGAGCGCAAGCTCCTGACGGCGGCGCAGGCGGTGCAGCGATTGACTCAGATGCCGGCGCGGCGGCTCGGGCTCAGCGACCGCGGCCAGATCGCGGAAGGCTATCGAGCGGACATCGCCGTCTTCGATGCCGAGAAATTCCAGGCGACGGCGACGACATTCGAGCCGAACCAGCTTGCGCGCGGCATGCGCCACGTCGTGGTGAACGGCGTGCACACGCTGCGCGACGGAAGTCTTACCGGATCCCGCGGGGGTCAGGTCATACGCAGGAATCACTAGAGGAGGGGTTATGTACAAGATGCTGTTGGCAGCGGTTTTGATGATGGCGGGCAGCGCGTCGGCCCAGATGGTGCTGAAGCTCGGCACTGTCGATGCGCAGGCGTCGCACTCGGGCGTCGGCGCCGAGGCCTTCGCGGCCGAGGTGGCGAAGCTATCGGGCGGCACGATCAAGGTCGAGGTGTTCCACGCCGGCAAGCTCCGGCGGCATCCCCGACCAGCAGAAGAACGTGATGCAGGGCGCGCAGGATCTGCATCTGCTCTATCCGGAGTTTCTCGCCGGACTGATCGACGAGACCAAGATCATCTCGGCGCCGTATGTGTTCCGCAACCTCGCGCACGCGCAGGCGTATCTCAAGAGCGACCTGTTCAAGCCGGGCCTCGACAAGCTGCGCTCGCTCGGCGCCATCGTGCTCGATACCGACTGGACCTGGATGCAGAAGGACCCGCGCGGCCTGATCGCGGTGCGGCCGATCCGCACGCCGAAGGACCTCGAGGGCCTGAAGCTGCGCATCTGGGAGTCGAAGACCGCGATCGAGACCTGGCGCGGCCTGGGCGCGAACACCATCGTCGTGCCGCGGCCGGAGATGTACCTCGCGTTCAAGCAGGGCATCATCGAAGGCGGACCCGAGACCATCGGCATCGCCTACGACCAGAAGAACGCCGAGGTGGCGCGCTACTGGACGCGGACCGACGAGTACTTCCAGATCGTCAACGTGATGATGAACGAGCGGAAGTACCAGAGCCTCACGCCGCCGCAGCGCCAATGGCTGCACCAGGCGGCGAAGGTCGGCGGCCAGGCTTACGCCAATGAATCGGAGCGCGGCTTCACCGACAAGAAGGCCAAGGCGGTGAAGGAGTTCGGCGTCACCATCCTCGAGCCCGATCTCGGCCTGTGGCGCAAGCAGGCCGAGGGCGTGCTGGTCAAACTCGAGGCCGAAGGTGTGATCCCGAAGGGGCTGGCAGCGAAAGCGAAAGCGCTCAAATAGCCTTTGACCGGGCGGCGCAGGCCTACCTGCGCATCACGAAAACGGCGGTCGAGGCGATCGCCGTTTTCACGCTGGCCGTGATGGTGGCGATCAACTCCGCGGAGATCGCCCACCGCTTCGTCTTCACCCGGGGCCTCAACTGGGTGCAGGAGCTGTCGATCATGCTGGCGATGACGCTGTATTTCTACGTCTACGCCCTGATCGCGAAGGACCGCGAGTACATCCGCGTCGAGCTGTTCGTGCGCATGCTCGGCGCGGCGGGCCGCCGCTCGCTCGGCATCGCCATCCGGCTGGTGATCCTCGCGTTCCACGCCATGCTGGTCTGGACCGCGATCGTCACGGCGAGGTTCGCCACCCTGTTCGAGACCCCGGTGCTCGGCTGGCCCGAATGGGTGTTCTACGCGCCACTGGTGGTCGGCTGCGCCGACATCGTCCTCACCGAGCTCATCTACTTCGCCTGGCAGCTGCGCGGCATCGACACCGACCAGCGCGCCCACCGCGGCATCCTGACCTGATGGCCACGGCGTGGATGATCGCGCTCTTCCTCGGCCTGGCCGCCGCCGGCGTGCCGGTGTGCGCGGCGATGGGCATGTCGGCCTTCCTCGGCCTCGCGCTGATCGACGCGCCGCTCGACACCTTCGTGCGCTACATGCAGCACGACGTGCGCAGCGTGCCCCTGCTCGCGATCCCGTTCTTCATCCTTGCCGGCAACGTGATGAACGTGTTCGGCCTGACGCGGCGCATCTTCGGAGTTCATCGAAAGCCTGGTCGGCTGGATGCGCGCGGGCTTGGCGCAGGTCACGGTGCTCTCCAGCGTCATGTTCGGCGGCATCTCGGGCTCGGCGCTCGCCGACATCGCCGGCATCGGCGTGATGCAGATCGATGCCATGAAAAAGGCCGGCTACCGCGCCCCGTTCGCCGCCGCCCTCACGCTCGCCGCGTCGCTGCTCGACCCGCTGATCCCGCCTTCCATCATGTTCATCATCTACGCGGTGATGATGAACGTCTCGGTCGGCGATCTCTTCATCGCCGGGATCATCCCGGGACTGACGATGGCCGCGATCCTTGCGGCCAACAACTACGTCCTCGCCGTCGCCGGCTGGGAGACGTTTCCCCGCCCAAGCCGTTCGCCTGGCGCAAGGCCTGGAGCGCGTTCTGGATCGGGCTGCCGGCATTGCTCACGCCGATCATCATCCTGCGCAGCATGATCACCGGCCTGACGACGCCGACCGAGGCGAGCGTCCTCGCCGTGGTCTACGCCCTGTTCCTCGGCGTGCTCTACCGCGAGATCAGCTGGAAGGGATTGCGCGAGGCCTTCGGCCAGTCGGCGCGCACCACGGCGCTGATCATGTTCCTCACCGGCGTCGGCAGCGTGATGTCGTTCGTCATCACCTCGGACCAGGTCGCCGAGCACATGGCGCGCTGGCTGGGCGGCCTGACCGAGAGCAAGTGGGCGATCCTGTGCATGGTGACGCTGGCGCTGCTCGTGCTGGGCTGCTTCATGGAGACGGTGCCGGCGATGCTGATCGGCATTCCGCTGTTCGGGCCGCTGGTGGTGAAGTTCGGCATCGACCCGATCCACTTCGGCGTGGTGCTGACCTACGTGCTCCTGCTCGGCATCGTCCACCCGCCGATCGGGCTGGGGCTGTTCGCGGTTTGCGCGATCTCCCGGCTCAGTATCGAGTCGGTGACCTGGGCAACGATGAAGTTCTACCCGGCTTTCATCGTCGTGCTTCTGCTGCTGATGTTCATCCCCGAGCTCTCGACCTGGCTCCCTGCAGTAGTCTTCGCCAAATGAAAAGCGGAGTGCTGCAGCGGCGCTGAATGCGCTCGCACGCCGACCACAGTCGCAGGTTCGGCTACGCGGTGGCGGTCTCGATCGCGCTGCACGCGCTGGTGCTCTACGGCGGGCTGCCGGTCTTGCGCGAGTCGCTGCAGGAGCCTGCTGTGCCGCCACCGCTCGTGACGCGCCTCGTCGAGCTGCCGCAAAGCCGTCGAGCCGGCGCCAGCGCCGCCCGAAGAGAGCGGAAGCCCCCGCATCGCGCCGCGAGACTCGCAAACCGGAGCTGGCCACGCCTGCGCCGGAGCCGTTGCCGACGCTTGCGCCGCCACGCGAAACCGCAGCGCCACCGCCGCCGCAATCCCAACCCGTCGAGGCCTCTGCGACGGCGGCGCAATCTCCGGCGTCACCGCAACCGCAAGTCGACAGCCGCGCCGCGGAAGCCACGACCGCGGCTCAATACCGCATGCAACTCATCGCCTACGCGCAGCGCAACAAACCGCCTTACCCGCGCCTCGCTCGCGAGAACAACTGGGCCGGCGAGGTGACTCTCGAGATCACGCTGCGAGCCGACGGCCAGGCGGAGCTCGGCTTGCGCCGCGGTTCCGGGTACGAGGTGCTCGACAAGCTCGCGCTCGACACCTACCAGCAAGCGCTGCGTGCCGTACCGGTGCCGCCCGCGCTTCAGGGTCGCCCGGTGAAGCTGGAGCCGCTGCGCCTCGTCTGACAGGTTCGTCGAGTAGGCGCTCAGACTTCAGGCCGGAAGGCGACGACGTGATCGACGTCGAGGCGGATGCCGATGCGCTCGCCGAGCGCGTGGTTGTGGTGGCTGGGCACCAGCGCGAGCACCTTGCGGCCGCTCGCGAGGCGCAGCGTGTAGAGGATCTCGGCGCCGCGGAACGCCTTGTGCACCACCTCGGCCTGCGTCGGCGCGGCGTCGTCGTGCACCACGTCGTCGGGCCGCAGCAGCACCTCGAGCGTCGCTCGCCGGCCCTGCGGCATGCCGCCGTGCAGCACGCCGAGCTCGATTTCGAGCTGCTGGCCGTTCAGCGGCCTTCGCCGGCAGGAACACGCCCTGGCCGACGAAGTCGGCGACGAAGCGGTTGGCCGGGCGGTGATAGAGGTTGTACGGCGCTGTCCCATTGCTGCGATGCGGCCGTCGTGCATGACGCCGATCTCGTCGGCCATCGCGAACGCCTCGTGCTGGTCGTGCGTGACGAGCACCGCGGTGGCGCCGCGCGCCTTGATGATCTCGCGCACTTCGAGCGACAGCCGCTCGCGCAGGTCGACGTCGAGGTTGGAGAACGGCTCGTCGAGCAGCAGCAGCTCGGGCCGCGGCGCGAGCGCGCGCGCGAGCGCGACGCGCTGCTGCTGGCCGCCGGAGAGCTCGTGCGGATACTTGTCGAGCTCGGCCGGCGAGGCCGACCAGCTCGGCCAGCTCGCGCACGCGCGCCTCGCGCTCGGTGCGCGAAGTGCCGCGCAGGCCGAAGGCGATGTTCCCGCGACCGTCAGGTGCGGGAACAGCGCGTAGTCCTGGAACACCATGCCGATGCGCCGCTGCTCGGGCGGCAGCATCGCGCTGCGGCCGCGAGACGACGCCTGCCGGCGATGCGGATCGCGCCCGCGCGCACCGGCTCGAAGCCGGCGATGCAGCGCAGGACCGTGGTCTTGCCGCAGCCGCTCGGCCCGAGCAGGCAGCCGATGGCGCCGCGCGCGAGCGAGAACGTCAGGTCCCGACCACGGCCTCGCTGGCGCCGTAGGCGTGGCGCAGGTTTTCGACCTGCAGCAGCGAGCATGGGTCGATTATAACAGTAATCATTCTCGTTAGGGACCGAATGCCGTTGAATTTCAAAGACGCTGGGCTTGCTCGGTGCGACGACGCTCGCGGTTGCGGCGCTGCATCGCTGCTGCCGATTGCTGGCGGTGGTCGCGAGCGTCCTCGGCGCGCGCGAGCGATACTCTGGAGCGCACCTCGCCGCGCACCGCGCTGCCGCGCTACGTCGGCAACACCGCGCTGCTGCTCGATCGCGGTCGCGTGCGGCGTGGTCTCGATCGGCGTGCGTCGCCGCGTGGCTGGTGACCGCGTATCGCTTCCCGGGCAGCGCGCTGGCTCGAGTGGGCGCTGCTGCTGCCGCTCGCGATGCCGGCCTACGTGATGGCGTACGCGTATACGGACTGGCTGCAGTTCACCGGGCCGGTGCAGACCGCGCTGCGCGCGCTGCACCGGCTGGCAGGCGCGCGAATACTGGTTCCCGGAGATCCGCTCGCTCGGCGGCGCCGCGGCGATGCTGTCGTTCGCGCTCTATCCGTACGTCTACCTCGCTCGCGCGCGCCGCGTTCCTCGATCTCTCGCGCAGCGCGATCGAGGCGGGACGGCTCGCCGGGCTACGGCGCGCTCGGGCGCGTTCATGCGCGTCGCGCTGCCGATCGCGCGGCCGGCGATCGTCGCCGGCGCCGACGCTGGCGCTGATGGAAACGCTGGCCGACTTCGGCACCGTGTCGTACTTCGCGCGTCGAGGTGTTCACCACCGGCATCTTCAAGGCCTGGCTGTCGATGGGCGACGCGGTCGCCGCGGCGCAGCTTTCGACCTGCCTGCTCGGCTTCGTCGTGGTGGTGCTCGCGCTCGAGCGCGCGAGCCGCAGCCGCGCCGCCTACCACGGCGATGCGCGCGTCGCGACGCTGCGGCCGCAACGCCTGCGCGGCGCGCGCGCCGCGCGCTCGCGCTTCGCCGCCTGCGCCGCGCCGGTCGCTGCTCGGCTTCGCTGCTGCCGGCGCTGGTTCTGCTGCTCCGCCTGGCCTGGTCAGGAGCGCGCTGCTGCGCGGCGCGCGCTCGCTGCGCTGGTCGCGCAACAGCTTCGTGCTCGCGGCGCTGACCGCGGCTGATCGCGCGTGCGGCTCGCGACTGCTGATGGCCTACGCGGCGCGCCTGACGCGCAGCCGGCTGGTCGCGGCGCGCGAACCGCGCTCGCCGGCGCTCGGCTACGCGATTCCCGGCGCGGTGATCGCGGTCGGCGTGCTGGTGCCGCTCGGCCGGCTCGACAACTGCGCTCGCCGGCGGGCTCGAAGCGGCGTTCGGCGTGCAGCTTCGGGTCTGCTGCTGACCGGGACGATCGTCGCGCTGGTCTACGCCTACCTGGTGCGCTTCCTCGCGGTGGCGCTGCAGACCGTCGGACGCCGGCCTGGCGCAGGATCACGCCGCGCATGGACGACGCGGCGCGCAGCCTCGGCGCCGACGCCCGCGGCAGGCGCTGGCGCGCGTGCACGCGCCGCTGCTCGCGCCGAGCCTGCGCGACCGCGGCGCTGCTGGTGTTCGTCGATGTGCTGAAGGAGCTGCCGGCGACCTTCGCGCTGCGGCCGTTCAACTTCGACACGCTGGCGATCGAGGCCTACAACCTGGCGAAGGACGAGCGGCTTGCGGAAGCCGCCGCTGCCGTCGCTGGTGATCGTCGCTGTCGGCGTTGCTGCCGGTGCTGCTACGTCGTCGAAGCGCTACTTCCAGGCCACCCGGTCGTAGATTTTCTGCGAGTCCGGCTGGTTGCTTGCCGAGCACCGCGACGTTCAGCGGGTCCTGCTTGAACTCGCCGCAGCGCCTTCAGCACCGGGTTGTCGACCTTGACGCCCGTCACCACCGGCCACTCGTTGTTGCCGTCGGCGAAGTAGCGCTGCGCGTCGTCGCTCGCCAGGTACTCGAGGAACTTGATCGCCGCTTCGCGGTGCGGCGCGTTCTTCAGCACGCCGGCGCCCGAAATGTTGACGTGCGTGCCCCAGCTCGCCTGGTTCGGGGAACACGACGCCGATCTTCTCGCCGATCTGCGCGCTCGTCGGGCTTGTCGGAGCGCAGCAGCCGCGCGTAGTAGTACTGGTTCGAGATCGTGACGTCGCACTCGCCGGCGGCGACCGCTCTTCAGCTGGTCGGTGTCGCCGCCCTTCGGCTCGCGCGCCAGGTTGTGCCGCACGCCCTGCGCCCATGCTTCGGCCTTCGCCTCGCCCAGGTGGTCGATCATCGCGCCGATCAGCGACAGGTTGTACGATGTTGGTCGAGGAGCGCATGCAGACGCGTGCCCTTCCACTTCGGATCGGCGAGCGCCTCGTAGGTCTGGATCTCGCCCGGCCTGCACCTTGTCCTTGTTGTAGGCGATCACGCGCGCGCGCAGTCGAGAAGCCGTACCAGCAGGCCGCTCGGCTCGCGCAGGTTCGCCGGGATGCGCGCTCGAGCATCGCCGACTTCACCGGCTGGAACAAGCCCAGCTGCTCGGCGCGCCACAGGCGGCCGGCGTCGACCGTGATCAGCACGTCGGCCGGGCTGCGCGCGCCTTCGTTGCGGATGCGCTCGATCAGCGGATCTTCGCCGCCTTCGATGCGGTTGATCTTGATGCCGGTGAGCCTTGGTGAAGTTGTCGTAGAGCGCCTCGTCGGTCTGGTAGTGGCGCGAAGAGTAGAGGTTCAGGACCTGGTCCTCGGCCGCTGGCCGGTCCGCGCGACGAGCAGGGCGGGAACAAGCGAGGAGCAAGTCTTTTTCATATCGGTAATGATAATGACTCTCATTAACGTTTGCAACATGGCGAGTGCGCCCGAGCGGCGGGTCGGCGCGTTCATAGTGTCGGCACACTCGATGAAGACCGCTTCTCACGCTGGTTCTCGCCTCTGGCCGCGCAGTTCGCCTGCGCGCAGGCGCTCGAAGTGATCTCGCTGCGCTACCGCACTGCCGGACCAGGTGCTCGACACCTTGCGGCCGCTGGTCGAGCCGGGAGGCGTCCTGACCGGCCAGGGCACCCAGCTCATCGTGCGGGCGAGCGCGGCGAACATCGCCCAGATCCGGCGCGCGCTCGAGCGCGATCGATCGGCCGCAGCGCCGTCTGCAGGTCTCGGTGCGCTTCGACGATGCGGGCGAAGCGATCACGCCGGGAGCTCGGCGCGAGCGGCACGATCAGCAACCGCGGCGCGCGCGTCGAGGTGCGCGGCGAGGATTCGCAAGCGAGGGTGAGCGAGCGCGTCGACCAGCGCGTGCAGGTGATGGATGGCGGCCGCGCCACCATCCTCACCGGGCAATCGCGGCCGGTCCGCCAGCGGCAGTTCATCCAGACGCCGTCGGGCGTGGTCTCGCAGGAGGTCACGGTGGTGCAGGAGGCGACCAGCGGCTTCGAGGTCGTGCCGCGGGTTTCGGGCCGCACGGCAACGGTAGAAATCTTCGCGTCGCGCGCCGGGCTCGACGACCGCTTCGTCGGTCGCTTCGGGACCGCTCGGCGAATGGTTCGAGCTCGGCGCGATCGCGGCAGGCGCGGCGCGTGACGAGCGCGGCATCGGTTCCGCGAGCCGCGCCACGGCGACCGAGTCGCGGCGCGTCTGGGTGAAGGTGGAAGCGCTCGACTGATGAAGCACCCGCTGGAGCGGATTTTCGCGCCCGGCGGCGCGCTCTCGGATGCGGTGCCCGGCTTCAAGCTGCGGCGCCAGCAGCTCGAAATGGCCGAGGCGATCCACGCCGCGATCGAGCGCCAGGGCGTGCTGGTGGCCGAGGCGGGCACCGGCACCGGCAAGACCTTCGCCTACCTCGTGCCGGCGCTGCTCGCCGGCGGCAAGGTCATCGTCTCGACCGGCACCAAGAACGCTGCAGGACCAGCTCTTCGATCGCGACCTGCCGGCGGTGCGCCGCGCGCTCGGCTCGGGCGCGAGCACGGCGCTGCTCAAGGGCCGCGCCAACTATGTCTGCCTCTACCGTCTGCGCCGCGCGACCACGGAAGGAGCTGAACTCACAGCGAAGAAGCGACCCAGCTTCGCGCGCATCGAGCAGCTTCGCCGGTGTCAGCACCACCGGCGACCGCGCCGACCTCGCCGACGTTCCCGAGGACGCGCCGGTCTGGGCGCGACGCGACCTCGACGCGCGACAACTGCCTCGGCCAGAGCTGCCCCGACTACGCCGACTGCTTCGTCATGCACGCGCGCCGCAACGCGCTCGCCGCCGACGTGGTGGTGATCAACCATCACCTCTTCTTCGCCGACGTGGTGCTGCGCGACGAGGGCATCGCCGAGCTGCTGCCGTCGTGCAACACCGTGGTCTTCGACGAGGCGCACCAGCTGCGCCGAGACGGCGCGGCTGTTCTTCGGCGAGCACGCTGTCCAGCACGCAGCTCGATCGAGCTCGCGCGCGACGCGCGCGCTCGAGCTGCGCGCCGCGCGGCGGCGCCTCGCCGGATCTCGACCGCCTCGCCGGCGCGCTGGAGCAGGCGCGCGCGCGACCTGCGCCTGTCGCTCGGCGAGCCGGCCGCGCGCCTGTCGTGGACGCAGGCGATGCGCGTCGCCGGATTCCCGGACGCGGTCGAGCGCTGCACGGCGCGCTCGCGGCGCTCAACGCGCCGCTGCAGGAGCAGGCCGAGCGCTCCGAGGGACTCGGCGCCTGCGCGCGCCGCTCGAGCGAGGCGCTCGGCGTCCTCGCGCGGCTGCGCGAGGAGCGAGGGTCGAGCGGACGTACGCTGGGTCGAGGTGTTCGGCCAGTCGGCGCAGCCTCAACATCACGCCGCTCTCGTCGGCCGAGCTCTTCGCGCCGGCAGATGACGCGACCACCCGCGCGCCTGGATCTTCACCTCGGCCACGCTCGCCGTCGGCGAGGACTTCGGCCATTTCACGCGCGAGCTCGGCGTCTGCGAGGCCGAGGCGCGCCGCTGGGCGAGCCCGTTCGATTTCGCCGCGCAGGCGCTGCTCTACGTGCCGAAGGGCCTGCCGGGCGATCCGAACGATCCGGCGTTCACCGACGCGGTGATCGAGGCGGTCGCTGCCGGTGCTCGAGGCGAGCGGCGGCCGCGCGTTCCTGCTCTTCACCACGCTCGCGCGCGCTGCGCCGCGCGCACGAGTTGCTGAAGGGCCGCCTGAGCTTCCCGCTGCTCGTGCAGGGCACCGGCTCGCGCAGCGAGCTGCTGGAGCGCTTCCGCGCGCTCGGCAACGCGGTGCTGCTCGGCAGCCAGTCGTTCTGGGAGGGCGTCGACGTGCGCGGCGAGGCGCTTTCGCTGGTGGTGATCGACAAGCTGCCGTTCGCGCCGCCCGACGACCCGGTGCTCGCGGCGCGCATCGAGGCGACGCGCACGCGAGGGCGGCAACCCGTTCAACGAGCTGCAGCTGCCGCAGGCGGTGCTGCAGCTGAAGCAGGGCGCGGGGCGGCTGATCCGCGACGAGACCGACCGCGGCGTGCTGATGCTCTGCGATCCGCGCCTCGTCTGCGAAGGGCTACGGGCGGCAGATCCTGCGCAGCCTGCCGCCGATGAAGCTCACGCGCGAGCCTGCCCGAGGTGCAGGAATTTTCAGTTCGTCCTCGAGGTGAAAGCGGATGATGTCGTCGAAGCTCGCGTCGGCGCGAAAGCCGAGCGCCAGCGCCGCGCTGCGCGTCGAAGTTGCGCGGCCAGCCGTCGACGATGCGCATGATGGTCGCGTCGGGCTGACGCCGGATCAGCTTCACCGCCTTCTCGCCGGCGACGCGCCGCAGCGCCTCGATCTGCTCGCCGACCGTCGCGCGAAATGCCCGGCATGCTGAGGTTGCGGCGCGCGCCGAGCTGTGCAGTATCGAGCTTTGCCGCATGCACGAGGAAGCCGATCGCCGCGCGCGGCGAGGCGAACCAGTGGCGCACCGTCTCCGGCACCGGCAGCACCGCTTCCTGGCCGGCGAGCGGCTCGCGGATGATGCCGGAGAAGAACCCGGACGCGGCGAGGTTGGGCTTGCCCGGCCGCACGCAGATCGTCGGCAGGCGGATGCCGATGCCGTCGAAGAAGCCGCTGCCGGCTGTAGTCGGAGAGCAGCAGCTCGCAGATCGTCTTCTGCGTGCCGTAGCTGGTGAGCGGCGCGTTGACGAACTCGTCGCCGATCGCCTCGGGAAACGGCGCGCCGAAGACGGCGATCGACGAGGCGAACACGACACGCGGCTTGTATCCGTCGCCGACCTTGCGGATCGCCTCGAACAGGCGCCGCGTGCCGTCGAGGTTGATGCGGTAGCCCTTCTCGAAGTCGGCTTCGGCCTCGCCCGAGACGATCGCGGCGAGGTGGAAGATGAGGTCCGGGCGCGCGGCGACGAGCTTCTCCGCCTCGCCCGGCGCGGAGAGGTCCGGACACGACGCTGCCCGCGCCGAGCGGCACGACGTCGTGCAGGATGAGCTCGCCGCGTCCTCCTTCGCCAGCCGCTCGGTGAGCTTGCGGCCGATCATGCCGGCCGCGCCGATGACGAGGATGCTCACGCTCTCACCAGTTGGGATCCCAGATGCGCCACCACGGCACATCCGGCCGGATGTTCCTTCCCTCGAGGAAGCGGCTGTTGGGGAAGTTGGTGCGCATGACGCGCGCGGTGTCGTCGCGCAGCGCCGTCCATGCCGAGCGCGTCGTACGCCTTGGCCAGGACGAACACCGCTTCCTCGACCGCCGGCGCCTGACTGGTAGGTCTTGATCGCGTACTGCGCGCGGTTGGCGGCGGCGAGATAGGCGCCGCGCCGCATGTAATAGCGCGCCACGTGCACTTCGTACTGACGCGAGCGAGTTGACGATGTAGCGCATGCGCGCGCGCGGAGTCGTCGGCGTACTTCGAGTCCGGGAAGCGGGTGACCACTTCCTTGAAGGCGTCGAACGCTTCGCGCGCGCCCTGCGGATCGCGGTCGGAGAGGTCGGGCGTGGTCGAGCCGCCACAGCAGGCCCAGGGTCTCGTTGAAGTTGATCAGGCCCTTCAGGTACCAGGCGTAGTCGACGTTCGGGTGATTGGGATAGAGCTTGATGAAGCGGTCGGCGGCGGCGACCGCGGAGGCGCGCTCGTCGTCCTTCCAGTAGCAGTAGGCGACCTCGAGCTGCGCCTGCTGCGCGTAGCGGCCGTAGGGGTAGCGCGCCTCGAGCTTCTCCAGGTACTTGATCGCCTTCGGCCAGTCCTTGCTGGCCATCGCGTCCTTCGGCCTCGCCGTAGAGCTTCTGCGCCGACCAGCCGAGCGTCTCGTCGTTCGGCAGAATCGAGGCTGCCGCACGCGGCGAACGCGCGAGCAGCAGGAGCGCAGCAAGTAAACTTCGCAGCATGGGACGCGAGGATTATAACGCCGACTGGGACGCGACGTTCGTCGCGCCGCTGCTCGGCGACGGTGCCGCGCGAGATGGGCGGCCTGCGCCTCGACCAGGCGCTGGCGCGCCTGTTCCACGCAGTATTCGCGCAACCGCCTGCAGGCGTGGCTGAAGCAGGGCCACATCAGGGTCGACGGCAAGCGCCTGTCGACGCGGCATGCCGGTCACCGGCGGCGAGCGCGTCGTGCTCGAGCCGCCGCGCCTGCCCGATGCCGCCTCGCCGCTCGCGCAGAAGCATGCCGCTCAAGATCGTGCTTCGAGGACGCGGCGCTGATCGTCATCGACAAGCCGGTCGGCCTGGTCGTGCATCCGGGCGCCGGCCAGCCGGACCGCACGCTGATGAACGCGCTGCTCGCGCATGCGCCGGCGCTCGCCGGCGTGCCGCGCGCCGGCATCGTCCATCGCCTGGACAAGGACACGAGCGGGCTGCTGGTGGTCGCGAAGACCGTGGTCGCGCAGTCGAGCCTGGTCGAGCAGCTCGCCGAGCCGCACCGTGCGCCGCACCTACCTCGCGCTGGTGCAGGGCGATCCGCCGGCGAGCGGCGTCGATCGACGCGCCGGTCGGCCGCGATCCGCGCGCGCGCACCCGCATGGCGGTCACGCACCGCGGCAAGGAATCGCGCACCACGCTACCGCGTGCGTCGAGCGCTTCGGCAGCGCGGCGCTGGTCGAATGCCGGCTCGACACCGGGCGCACGCACCAGATCCGCGTGCATTTCCAGCACATCCGCCATCCGCTGATCGGCGACACGGTCTACCGCCGCGGCACGCGCCACGGCATCACTTTCCCGCGCCAGGCGCTGCATGCCGCCGAGCTGAGCCTTGTCCACCCGTCGTCGCGGCAAGACGATGACCTGGAGCTCGCCGCTGCCGCGCGACATGAAGCGCCTGCTCGACGAGCTGCGGACGCGGTAATGGATTTCATCGTCCCGAACTGGCCCGCGCCGCCGCAACGTGCAGGCGCGCGTCACGCTGCGCGAGATGGGCGACATGGCGAGCGAAGAGGGGCGCGACGAGCTCGGCGGCGCTCCTGCTGCACGAGCCGGTGTGGCTGCGCCAGGTGCACGGCACCGCGGTGATCGACGCCGATGCGCCGCCGCCTTCGCCGACGGCGGATGCTGCCTTCGCGCGCAAGCGCGGCAGCGTCTGCGGGTGATGATCGCCGACTGCATGCCGGTGTTCTTCACCGACGGCACGCAGGTCGCGGTTGCGCACGCCGGCTGGCGCGGCCTCGCCGCGGGCGTGCTGGAGGCGACGCTGGAGAAGTTCGATGCGCAGCAAGCGTCATCTGCTGGCTCGGCCCGGCGATCGGACCCAAGGCGTACGAGGTGGGCGAAGACGTGCGCGCGGCTTTCGCCGGCTACGAATCCGCTTTCACGCCGACGCGCCCCGGTCATTGGCTGCTCGATCTCTACGCCGTGGCGCGCGCAGCGCCTGAAGGGCGTGAAGGGAATCTACGGCGGAGATTTCTGCACCTACACGGACCAGAAGCGCTTCTTTTCCTATCGACGAGACAAGGCGAAGGAACGCATGGCCGCCCTGATCTGGCTGACGGCGTAGAATCCCGCCGCCCAATGACCCTCGGCTGGATCCTCGCGGCGAGCTTCGCCGGCGGCACGCTCTCCGCCGGGCTGGCCGCGATTCTCGCTCACGCTGCGCGCCTCGTGGGTGCCGATGCTCGTCTCCTACGCGATCGGCGCGCTGCTCGGCGCGGCGTTCCTCGAGCGTGATTCCGGAAGCGTTCGCGAAGGCGACCGCCGCAGCAGGCCGCGGTCGCGATCCTCGGCGGCATCTTCGCGCTTCTTCGTGCTGGAGAAGCTGCTGCTCTGGCGCCACTGCCACACGGAACACTGCGAAGTCCACGACCCGCACCAGCACGCCGCAGCCCTGGCGCCACGACCACGGCCGCAGCGGCGCGCTGATCATCGTCGGCGACACGGTGCACAACTTCGTCGACGGCGTGCTGATCGCGGCGGCGTTCCTGCAGAGCACCGAGCTCGGCATCATCGCCGCGATCGCCATCGTCGCCCACGAGATTCCGCAGGAGGTCGGCGACTTCCTGATCCTGCTGCACTCGGGCTACTCGCGCGCCCGCGCGCTGGCGATCAACCTGCTCTCGTCGGCGGCGACGATGGTCGGCGGCGTGCTCGGCTATTTCGGCCTGCAGATCGTCTCGGGCTGGGAAACGACGCTGCTCGGCATCGTCGCGGCGAGCATGATCTACGTCGCCGTGGCCGATCTCATCCCCGGACTGCACCGCCGGCCGGAGCTCCGCGACACCGCCTCGCAGGCGCTCCTCATCGCGCTCGGGATCGGCACCATCGCGCTGGTCGGTTCGCTGCTCGACGCACTAGAGCAATAAAGAACTACAGGATCAGTGCCTTAAGAGGCATTTGACGGGCGTTCTTGTGCGTCGCAAAATCGGCCGCGATGCAAGCCGCAACGGCCGACGCAGTCCTGTCCGCGATTGCCCAATCCCAGAATGAAGTCACCCAGGGCTGGATGCGCATGATGGCGTCCGCGCCCTGGTTCGCCGAGCTGCAGAAAAGCGGCGGCGCGATCCAGACCGACTACTACGAGAAGCAGATGCGGCTTTGGTCGGCGCTGCTCTCCGGCGCGCGCCGAGAACGTCGCCGAGGCCCGGGGCCGACCGCCGCTTCTCGTCGAAGGAATGGCGCGACAACGCCTACTACGACTATCTGCGGCAGTCCTACCTGCTCGTCTCGCGCTACCTCGAGCGAGCTGGTGGAGGCCGCCCAGCTCGACGAGACGGCGAAGGACCGGCGCGCGCTTCGCGGTGCGCCAGTGGGTCGACGCGATGTGCCCGGCGAACTTCGCCGCGACCAACCCGGCGGCGCTCGCCGCGGCGATCGCCTCGCACGGCGAGAGCCTGACGCGCGGCCTCGCCAACCTGCTCGGCGACGTGCAGAAGGGGCGCATCAGCCAGACCGACGAGAGCCGCGTTCGAGGTCGGCCGCAACCTCGGCGTCACGCCCGGCGAGGTGGTGTTCGAGAACGAGCTGATCCAGCTCATCCAGTACCGCGCCGGCGACGCAGCAGGTCGCGGCGCGGCCGCTGGTGATGGTGCCGCCGTGCATCAACAAGTTCTACATCCTCGACCTGCAGCCCGAGAACTCCTTCGTCGCGCACGCCGTGGCGCAGGGCAACACCGTGTTCATGGTGTCCTGGCGCAACGTCGGGCCGGAGCAGGGCCACCTCGACCTGGGACGACTACCTCGAGAAGGGCGTGCTCGACCGCGCTGCGCGTCGCGAAGGAGATCGCGGAGAGCGACGCAGGTGAACGCGCTCGGCTTCTGCGTCGGCGGAACGCTGCTCGGCGCGGCGCTGCGTTCTGGCAGAAGAAGATCAGATTGGGTCGCGAGCGTCACGCTTGCTCGCCACCATGCTCGATTTCGCGGACACCGGCCAGATCGGCCTGTTCGTCGACGAGGCGATGGTCGCGACGCGCGAGGCGACCATCGGCAAGGGCGGCATCTTCCCCGGCGCCGAGCTCGCCTTCGTGTTCTCCAGCCTGCGCGCCAACGATCTCGTCTGGCCGTACGTGGTGAACAACTACCTGCTCGGCGGCAAGCCGGCCGCGTTCGACCTTCTCTACTGGAACTCGGACAGCACCAACCTGCCGGGCCCGATGTACTGCCACTACCTGCGCAATACCTATCTCGAGAACAAGCTGCAAGGACCAGGGCGGACTTCGGCAGCGATCGGCGTGGCCGCTGTTTGTCGTGGCGACGCGCGAGGACCACATCGTCCCGTGGCGCACGGCGTACCAGAGCCTGCGCCTGTTCAATGGAGAGAAAACGTTTGTCCTCGGCGCGAGCGGCCACATCGCCGGCATCGTCAATCCGCCGGAGAAGAAGCGGCGCAGCCACTGGCTGTTCGAAAGCCATCCGGCAGGATCCGGACGACGGGCTTCGCTGCGGCGAAGGAGATCAAGGGCAGCTGGTGGCCGCGCTGGAGCGAATGGCTCGCACAGCATTCCGGCGGCAAGCGCGCCGCGCCGCGCAAGACCGGGAACGCGAAATACAAACCGATCGAGCCGGCGCCCGGCCGCTACGTGAAGCAGAAAGCGCACTAGGAGAAGACCATGGAAGACATCTTCATCGTCGGCGCGGCGCGCACCCCGATCGGCAAGTTCGGCGGCGCGCTGGCGAAGATGCCGGCGTCCGATCTCGGCGCGCTGGTGATCCGCAAGGTGCTGGAGCGCGCCGGCGTGCAGCCCGAGCAGGTGTCGGAAGTCATCATCGGCCAGGTGCTCACCGCCGGCGTCGGCCAGAACCCGGCGCGCCAGGCGGCGATGAAGGCCGGCCTGCCGAACATGATCCCGTCGATGACCATCAACAAGGTCTGCGGCTCGGGCCTCAAGGCGGCGATGCTCGGCGCGCAGGCGATCGCCAACGGCGATTCCGACATCGTCATCGCCGGCGGGCAGGAATCGATGAGCCTCTCGCCGCACGCGATGATGGGCTCGCGCGACGGCTTCCGCATGGGCGACGCGAAGCTGGTCGACACCATGATCGTCGACGGCCTGTGGGACGTCTACAACCAGTACCACATGGGCGTCACCGCCGAGAACGTCGCCAAGGAATACGCGGTGACGCGCGAGGAGCAGGACGAATTCGCGGTGAAGAGCCAGAACAAGGCCGAGGCGGCGCAGAAGGCCGGCAGGTTCAGCCGACGAGATCATCCCGGTCGAGATCGCCTCGCGCAAAGGCCCGGTGATCTTCGACGACGACGAGTATCCGCGCCACGGCGCGACGCTCGAGGCGATGAAGGCGCTCAAGCCCGCGTTCGACAAGAACGGCAGCGTCACCGCCGGCAATGCCTCGGGCATCAACGACGGCGCCGCCGTCGTCGTTCTGGCATCGGCGAAGAAAGCGAAGGAGCTGGGCTTGAAGCCGATCGCGCAGCATCAAGGCATTCGCCTCGGCCGGCGTCGATCCGAAGTACATGGGCATGGGCCCGGTGCCGGCGTCGAAGCGCTGCCTGTCGCGCGCCGGCTGGGAGCCGAAGGACCTCGATCTGATGGAGATCAACGAGGCGTTCGCGGCGCAGGCGATCGCGGTCAACCGGCAGATGGGCTGGGACACCGCGAAGGTGAACGTGAACGGCGGCGCGATCGCGCTCGGCCATCCGATCGGCGCGTCGGGCTGCCGCAGTCCTGGTCACGCTGCTGCACGAGATGCAGAAGCGCGACGCGAAGAAGGGCCTTGCCTCGCTGTGCATCGGCGGCGGCATGGGCGTCGCGCTGGCCGTGGAACGCTAGAAAGGAAAAATGAGAACGATGGGAAATCGAAGCAGAAGTCGTACAACGGCCGGAGGCGTGGCGCGACGAATCGGCGCCCGTGGTGCAGCGCATCGCCTTCGTCTCCGGCGGCATGGGCGGCATCGGCACGCGCGATCTGCCGGCAGGCTCGGCCGCGCCGGGCACACGGTGGTCGCGGGCTGCCTGCCGGGCTACGAGAAGAAGGACGAGTGGCTCGACGCGATGCGCGACGAAGGCTTCCGCGTGCACGCCGCCGAGGGCGACGTGGCCGAGTTCGAATCCTGCGCCGCGATGTTCTACAACGTCGCGCTCGGTGGTCGGCCCGGTCGACATCCTGGTCAACAACGCCGGCATCACGCGCGACTCGGTGTTCAAGCGCATGACCGAGCAGGACTGGATGGCGGTGATCAACACCAACCTGAACAGCGTCTTCAACGTCACGCGCCAGGTGATCGACGGCATGAGCGAGCGCGGCTGGGGCCGCATCATCAACATCTCGTCGGTGAACGCGATCAAGGGCCAGTTCGGCCAGACCAACTACTCGGCGGCCAAGGCCGGCATGGCCGGCTTCTCCAAGGCGCTGGCGCAGGAAGTGGTGCGCAAGGGCGTCACCGTCAACACCGTGTCGCCGGGCTACGTCGAAACCGACATGGTGATGGCGATCCGCAAGGAGATCCGCGACCAGATCGTGGCGCAGATCCCGATGGGGCGCCTCGCCAAGCCGGAGGAGATCGCGGCCGTGGTGGCGTTCCTCGCCTCGGAGGAAGCGGGCTACATCACCGGCGCCAACATCTCGGTCAATGGCGGCATGCACATGATGTAAGACTGTCCCTCCTCCGGAGGAGGGTTATGGCACAGCAACGAATCGCCGTCGTTACCGGCGGCATGGGCGGCCTCGGCGAGACCATCAGCACCAAGATGGCCGACGCCGGCTACCGCGTCGTCGTCACCTATTCGCCGTCGAACACCAAGTACAAGTCCTGGCTCGAGGATCTGAAGAAGCGCGGCTACAGCTTCGCCGCCTTCCCGGTCGACGTGGTCGACTACGACGCCTGCGCGCAAGCAGTGCGCGGCGATCCAGAACGAGTGCGGCGCCGATCGACATCCTGGTGAACAACGCCGGCATCACGCGCGACATGACGTTCAAGAAGATGACCAAGGCCGACTGGGACGCGGTGATGCGCACCAACCTCGACTCGTGCTTCAACATGACCAAGCAGGTGATGGACGGCATGGTCGACCGCGGCTGGGGCCGCGTCATCAACGTCTCGTCGGTGAACGGCCAGAAGGGCGCGTTCGGCCAGACCAACTACTCCGCGGCCAAGGCCGGCATCCACGGCTTCACCAAGGCGCTGGCGCTGGAAGTGGCGCGCAAGGGCGTGACCGTGAACACCATCTCGCCGGGCTACATCGGCACCAAGATGGTCACCGCGATCCCGAAGGAGATCCTCGACTCGAAGATCCTGCCGCAGATCCCGGTCGAGCCGGCTCGGCAAGCCCGAGGAAGTCGCGGGCCTGATCATCTATCTCTGCTCGGAAGAAGCGGCTTTCGTCACTGGCGCCAACATCTCCATCAACGGCGGCCAGCACATGTACTAAGGAGTAGACTTCGCTCTGTGGCGCTCCCCGAAGAAAGATGGAAAACCAGCTTCGGCTGATCAAGAAGTACCCCAACCGCCGGCTCTACGACACCAAGACGTCGAGCTACATCACGCTCGCCGACGTGAAGCAGATGGTGCTGAAGCAGGAGGAATTCCAGGTGGTCGACGCCAAGAGCGGCGACGATCTCACGCGGCAGATCCTGCTGCAGATCATCCTCGAGGAGGAATCGGGCGGCGTGCCGATGTTCACCTCGGACCTGCTGTCGCAGATGATCCGCTCCTACGGCAACGCCATGCAGGGCATGATGGGCTCGTACCTCGAGACGCAACCTGCGCGCCTTCCAGGACATCCAGAAGGCGCTGCAGGAGCAGTCGCAGCGCATGTACGGCGACAACTCGCGCGCCTCGCAGGACCTGTGGGCGCAGTTCATGAACCTGCAGGGGCCGGCGATGCAGAGCCTGATGCAGGCGTACATGGAGCAGAGCCAGAAGGTGTTCTCGCAGTTCCAGGAGCAGATGCAGGGCCAGGCGCGCACCATGTTCTCCGGCCTTTCCTTCCCCGGATTCCCCGCTGGTAGCAAAGACAAAGACAAGAGCGATCCCGAGAAGTCCTAAGGTCGGGTTCGTACTCCTGGGCTGTCCGAAGGCGCTCGTCGACTCCGAGCGCATCCTCACGCAGCTGCGCGCCGAGGGCTACGTCACCTCGCAGACCTACGACGGCGCGGACCTCGTCATCGTCAACACCTGCGGCTTCATCGACGCCGCGGTGCGAGGAATCGCTCGACGCGATCGGCGAAGCGCTGAACGAAAACGGCAAGGTCGTCGTCACAGGTTGCCTGGGTGTTAAACAACAACTAATAAAACAAATGCATCCTGCCGTGCTCGCCATCACCGGCCCGCACGACACGCCGGCGGTGATGAAGGCGGTGCACGCGCATCTCCCCAGACCGCACGATCCCTACACCGACCTGATCGGCGTCAAGCTCACGCCGCCGCACTACGCGTACCTCAAGATCTCCGAGGGCTGCAACCACCGCTGCACGTTCTGCATCATTCCTTCGATGCGCGGCGACCTCGTCTCGCAGGCCGATCGGCGAAGTGATGCAGGAGGCGGAGAACCTGGTGAAGTCGGGCGTGAAGGAGCTGCTCGTCATCTCGCAGGACACCAGCGCGTACGGCGTGGACATCAAGTACCGCACGGGCTTCGTCCATGGCAAGCCCACCAAGACGCGGATGACGGACCTGTGCAAGTCTCTCGGCGACCTCGGCGTATGGGTGCGCCTGCACTATGTCTATCCCTATCCGCACGTCGACGAAGTGATTCCGCTGATGGCCGAGGGAAAGATCCTTCCCTATCTCGACGTGCCGTTCCAGCACGCGAGCCCGCGCATCCTGAAGCTGATGAAGCGCCCGGCGAACGCGGAGAAAGTGCTCGAGCGCATTGCGCGCAGTGGCGCAAGGTCTGCCCCGACATCACCGTGCGCAGCACCTTCATCGTCGGCTTTCCGGGCGAGACCGAAGCCGAGTTCCAGGAGCTGCTTGCATTCCTCGAAGAGGCGCAGCTCGATCGCGTCGGCTGCTTCGAATACTCGCCGGTGGACGGCGCTGCCGCGAACGACCTTCCCGGTGCCCTCCTGAAGACGTGAAGCGCGTCCGCAAGGAGCGATTCATGAAGACGCAGGAAGCGATCAGCGCGACGCAAGCTGAACGCGAAGAGTCGGCAAGACGCTCGAAGGTGCTGGTCGACGAGCCGGGCGTCGGCCGCTCGAGCGCCGACGCGCCGGAAATCGACGGCGTAGTCCGATTCAAGGGTGGAAAGCGGGAGAATTCCGCGACGTCCACATCGATCGTGCCGACGCGCACGATCTCCACGGGAGATTGCAATGAGATGAAGTCGTCGTTGTTTCCGGAGCCCGCACCGCGATCGGCGACTACGGCCTATCGTTAAAGGACGTTCCGGCGACCAGGCTCGGCACGATCGCGATCAAGGAAGCGATGGCGCGCGCGAAAGTCGACCCGGCGAGCGTCGGCCATGTCGTCATGGGCAGCGTCATCCACGGCGAGGCGCGCGACATGTACCTGTCGCGCGTCGCGGCGGTGGACGCGGGCGTGCCGGTCGGCACGCCCTGCCTGACGGTGAACCGCCTGTGCGGCTCGGGCCTGCAGGCGATCGTCTCGGCCGCGCAGCACATCATGCTCGGCGACACCGACACCGTCGTCGCCGGCGGCGCCGAGAGCATGAGCCGCGCCGCGTACTTCCTGCCCGCCGGCCGCTGGGGCCAGCGCATGGGCGACGCCGCCGTGGTCGACGCCATGACCGCGGCGCTGCACGATCCGTTCGGCCACGGCCACATGGGCGTCACCGCCGAGAACATCGCCGCGAAGTACGGCTTCACGCGCGAGCAGCAGGACGAGTTCTCCATCCAATCGCACAAGAAGGCGGCGAAGGCGATGGAGCAAGGCTTTTCAAGCAGCCAGATCACTCCCATCGAGACTCAAGACGCAGGAAAGGCGTCGAGCAGTTCGACGACCGACGAGCACGTGCGCAAGGACGCCAACATGGCGGACCTCGGCCGAGCTGAAGACGGTGTTCAAGAAGGACGGCACGGTCACTGCGGGCAATGCTTCGGGGATCAATGACGCCGGCGCGGCCATTGTCATGACTTCTTCTGTTAATGCGCAAAAATAATGCTGCAAGCCGATGGCGCGCCTGGTGGCCTACGCCCACGCCGGGCGTCGAGCCGCAGGTGATGGGCCTCGGGCCGATCCCGGCGGTGAAGCGCGTGTTCGAGGAAGTCGGGCCTCAAGCCCGCCGACATGGACGTCGATCGAATCGAACGAGGCGTTCGCGGTGCAGGCGATGGCGGTGACCAAGGACCTCGGCCTCGATCCGGCGAAGGTGAATCCGAACGGCGGCGCGGTCGCGCTCGGCCATCCGATCGGCGCGACCGGCTGCGATCCTCACCGTGAAGGCGCTCTACGAGCTCGAGCGCACGCAGCAGCGCTACGCGCTCGTCACGATGTGCATCGGCGGCGGGCAGGGCATCGCCGCGATCTTCGAAAGAATTTGAGAAGACAACCCAGAATCGGGCTGGCGCTCGGCTCGGGCAGCGCCCGCGGCTGGGCCCACATTGGCGCGATCCGCGCCCTCGAGGCGCGCGGCGTCAAGCCGGACATCGTCTGCGGCAGCTCGGTCGGCGCGCTGGTCGGCGCGCGCCTACGCCTCGGGCGAGCTCGACAAGCTGGAAACCTGGGTGACCGGGCTGGCGTGGACCACGCATCCTGCGCCTGATGGACCTCACCTGGCGCGGCGGGCTGATCAGCGGCAACCGCCTGTTCAACGTGTTCCGCCTTCGAGCCTGTTCGAGAAGCGCGACATCGCCGACCTGCCGGTGACCTTCGGCGCCATCGCTACCGAGCTCGCCACCGGGCGCGAAGTGTGGCTGCAGCGCGGCGACCTGCTCGACGCGGTGCGCGCCTCGTGCGCAATGCCCGGGCCTGTTCGCGCCGGTGGTGCGCGACGGGCGTGGTGCTGGTGGATGGCGGCCTGGTCAATCCCGTGCCGGTGTCGATGTGCCGCGCGCTCGGCGCCGACATCGTCATCGCCGTCGACCTGAGCTGGGGCAAGCTCGGTCCCTACCGGGACAGGGGCGGCTCCACGGCGAGCAGGTTGCGCCGCGCGCAACGATCCGAGCTGGCTCGGCCGGCTGCGCAAGGGCTGGCTCGAGCGCACGAAGACGGCGAGCGAGTCGACCGCGATCCCGTCGATCTTCGAGGTGTTCAATACCTCGCTCGACATCGTCGAGCAGCGCGTGGCGCGCAGCCGCCTCGCCGGCGACCCGGCCGACGTGCTGATCACGCCGCTGCTGCCCGACTTCGGCACCATGGAGTACCACCGCGCCACTGAGGCGATCGCCGAGGGCGCGCCGCGTGTCGAGCGCATGGGCGCCGCTCCTCGACCAGGTCTGGCTGGCGAGATCTCGGCGTGGAGATCTCGCTGCCGGTGACCGCTCGCGGTGCTCGGCGCGGCGCTGCTGCACGCGGGCTGGAACGCGCTGCTCAAGGGCTCGGCCGACAAGGACCTCGACACGGTCGCGATCTCGGTCGGCGCCGGCGTCCTCGGTCTCGCGGTGGCGCTCTGCCTGCCGCTCCCGGCCCGGGAGTCCTGGCCTGGCTCGCGGCCTCGGCCGTGATCCACATCTTCTATTTCGCCTTGCTGGCAGGCGCGTATCGCTGGGGCGAGCTCTCCTACGCCTACCCGATCATGCGCGGCGGCGGCCCGGTGGTCGTTGCGCTCGCGAGCGCGGCGGTCTTCGGCGAAGTGCTGCCGCTCGCGCCGGCGCTCGGCGTCGCGCTGGTCTGCGCGGGGATCGTCGCCTTCGCCTCAGGCCACGCGGATCGTCGCGCCACGCTGTTCGCGCTCGCCAACGCGTTGGTGATCGGCGCCTATACGGTGGTCGACGCCAAGGGCGCGCGCGCTTCCGGCAGCCCGGTGGCGTACGCGATGTGGTTCTTCGTCGCCAACGCGGTCGCGATCTACGCGCATGCCGGCCTGCGGCGCGGCGCCGAGGTGCCGCGCTACGTCGCGCGCCACTGGCGGCGCTCCGCGCTCGGCGCCGTCCTCACGACCGGGACCTACGGAATCGCGCTCTGGGCGATGACCGTCGCGCCGGTGGCGCTGGTTGCGGTGCTGCGCGAGACCTCGGTGCTGTTCGCAGCCGTGTTCGGCGCGATTCTCTTCAAGGAAGAATTCACGCGCCGGCGGCTGGTCGCCACCGGCGCGGTGCTGTGCGGGCTGGTTGCCCTACAGATTTTAGGGATCTGTCCGTCGACCACGCGGACGCGCTCGCCCGCGTGCCACGCCGGTTGCGGTCTCGCTCGACACGGTCCGCGTCGAGCCGTCATCGAGGCGCACCGTGGTTTCCCAGTGCTTGGTCGCGCGCGCCTTCTCCTCGATCGCCTTGGCCGCCGAAGATGCCGGCGCCCGCGCCGACCGCGGTGGCGACGGTTTTCCCTCTGCCCTCGCCGACCTGATGGCCGAGCACGGCGCCGGCGATGCCGCCCAGGATCGGGCCGGCCACCGTCGACTCGCCCTTCTTCTCAACTTCGCTTTACCGATTCGATCACGCCGCCGACCGCCGGGTAGCGGTGCCTGGGCAACCGGTGCCGGTTCACCACCCGCGACCTGGAGCGAGGCGCTGGACGCGGCGAACGTGACGTGCCGCGCGCTTCGGCGTGGCGGGAGGCGTCTCGACTGTGGGCGGGGTGACGGGTTGCTCGACGGCCTTCGGCGCCTCAGGCGCCATTGCCTGCGGGTCGGAGCCGCGCGAAAGCGGCAGCACGCCGGTCAATGCGGCGAATCCCCGCTGCTGAAAGCACGATCAGCGAAATCGCTGCCGCGGTCAGCAGGGGATGAAGCCTGATTCTAGGGTTTCCATCGCGTCGTTCTCCTTTCAATCTCGAACGACGCCAGAGTAAGCGTGGGACCCGCTTGCAGTGATGAACATTTGTTACCGGATGTTTCTCGGTTGCTGAAACTGTCGCCAAGCGGCGTCACTCTAGCCTTCGGGCCGCAGGTGAGGGAAAGAATGACATCGCGGATGCTCGGACTGTCGGTCAGGAGCATCACCAGCCGGTCGATGCCGAGCCCCGCGCCGGCGGTGGGCGGCAGGCCGTACTCGAGCGCGCGGATGTAGTCGGCGTCGTAGTACATCGCTTCCTCGTCGCCGGCGTCCTTTGCCTTCGACCTGCTCCAGGAAGCGCTGCGGCCTGGTCCTCCGGATCGTTCAGCTCGGAGAAGCCGTTGGCGATCTCCTTCGCGTCGATGAACAGCTCGAAGCGGTCGGTGAGGTCGGGATCGGCGTCGCGCCGGCGCGCGAGCGGCGACACCTCGGCCGGGAAGTCGGTGATGAAGGTCGGCTGGACGAGGTGCTTCTCGGCGAGCGCCTCGAACAGCATCAGCTGCAGCGAGCCCCAGCCTTGCGCTGTTCTGGTGCTCGATCTTCAGCGCGATCAAGCTTCTGCGAAAGGAAAGCAGCGATCGCCGCAGATCGCCCTCGATGCCCTGCCGGCGGATCGCCTCGGGAATCGGCAGGCGCGCGAACGGCTTCGCGAGCTCGATCTTCGTGCCCTGGTAGGTGACGTCCGGAGCCGCCGGCGGCCTTGCGGATCAGCTGCTCGGTGAGGTCCATCATGTACGGTCCAGTCCTCGTAGGCGCAGTACCACTCGAGCATCGTGAACTCGGGGTTGTGGCGCGTCGAGATGCCCTCGTTCCGGAAATTGCGGTTGATCTCGAACACGCGCTCGACGCCGCCCACCACCAGGCGCTTGAGATAGAGCTCGGGCGCGATGCGCAGGTAGAGGTCCATGTCGAGCGCGTTGTGGTGCGTCTTGAACGGCCGCGCCACCGCGCCGCCGGGAATCGGCTGCATCATCGGCGTCTCGACTTCGAGGTAGCCCTCTTCCTGCAGCACGCCTCGGATCGCCTGGATGATCCAGGTCCTCTTCAGGAACAGCTCCTTGACTTCGGGATTGACGATCAGGTCGACGTAGCGCTGGCGGTAGCGCATCTCGTGGTCGGCGAGGCCGTGGAATTTCTCGGGCAGCGGCCGCAGCGCCTTCACCAGCAGGACGATTTTTCCGCGTGCACGGTCAGCTCGCCCTTCATCGTCTTGAAGACGCGGCCCTGCACGCCGACGATGTCGCCGAGATCCCAGTGCTTGAAATCCTCGTAGTTCGCGACTTCCTGGGAAACATAGATCTGTATCCGGCCGGTGCCGTCCTGCAGCGTCGCGAAGCTCGCCTTGCCCATCACGCGCTTGAGCATCATGCGGCCGGCGACCGTGGCGGGAGGCTTCTGGCCTTCCAGGTCTTCCTTGCTGCTGTCGTCCCCACTGCGTGGTGAAGATCGTTCGCGCAAATCCTTCCGTCGGAAATCGTTGGGGAAGGCGTTGCCCTTGGCGCGCAGCGCCTTCAGCTTCTCGCGGCGCTCTTCGGTCAGCTTGTTGTCTTCTTGTTCCATTCTAGACCGCCTGCTTCAGGCTTGCGGTGATGAAGTCGTCGAGGTCGCCGTCGAGCACGTTCTGCGTCGCGCCCTTCTCCACGCCGGTCCGCAGGTCCTTGATGCGCGACTGGTCGAGCACGTAAGAGCGGATCTGGTGGCCCCACTCGATGTCGGTCTGCGCCGCCTTGAGCTTGTCCGCCTCGGCGTTGCGCTTGCGCAGCTCGAGCTCGTACAGGCGCGACTTCAGCATCGCCATGCACTCGGCGCGGTTCCGGTGCTGCGAGCGGTCGTTCTGGCTCTGCACCACGATGCCGGTCGGGATGTGCGTGATGCGCACCGCCGACTCGGTCTTGTTGACGTGCTGGCCGCCGGCGCCGGAGGCGCGGTAGACGTCGACGCGCAGGTCGGCGGGGTTGATCTCGACCTCGACCGAGTCGTCGACCTCGGGGTAGACGAAGACGTTGGCGAACGAGGTGTGGCGGCGCGCGTTCGGCGTCGAACGGGCTCTTGCGCACCAGGCGGTGCACGCCGTTCTCGGTGCGCAGGCTGCCGTAGGCGTAGTCGCCGGTGATCTTCAGCGTCGCGCTCTTGATCCCCGCCACCTCGCCGTCGCTCTGCTCGAGGATCTCGGCGCGGAAGCCCTTCTTGTCGCAGTACTTGAGGTACATGCGCATCAGCATCGAGGCCCAGTCCTGCGCCTCGGTGCCGCCGGCGCCGGCCTGGATGTCCATGAAGCAGCTGTTCGGGTCGAGCGGGTTGGAGAACATGCGCCGGAATTCGCAGCGCCGCGACGCTTTGCTGCAGCTTTTCGACATCGGCAGCTACTGAAACCAGAGTCGCGTCATCGCTTTCGGCACGCGCCATCTCGAACAGCTCTTTCGCGTCCTTCAGCGCCGCCGCCGATGCCGGTCAGCGTGGCGACGGTGCCTTCGAGGGATTTCTTTTCCCGGCCGAGCTCCTGGGCTCGCTTCTGGTCGTTCCAGATGCCGGGATCGGCGAACAGCTTCTCTACTTCCGCGAGGCGCTTCTGCTTGCCTTCGAGGTCAAAGATACCTCCGCAGCTCGTCCGACCGCTTGTGCAGGTCGGTGAGCGACGAGGCGAGTTGGTTGAGGCGTTCGGCTTCCATGCGGCGGCTATTTTACGGGCTTCGGCGTGTATTCCTCGGCGATTTTGTCGTCGAAGAAGCTGGTGGGGTTGGGCGCCGCCATGAAGCGGCGGTAGACCTCGGGATAGACGCCGACGTACTGGTAGACCTGACCGTTCGACATCTCCACCTCGAGCGTCTTCGATGCCTCGTCGTAGCCGACCGAGCGCAGCTTGGAGGAGTTGACGCGCTTGCGCTGCATCAGGCCTTGTTCACGTCGCACTTTGTCTCCCGTCTTGATCTTCTTGAGAGAAGAAAAATCGTGCAATCTGAACCGAGGACGTTGCAGGGTTCGCCAGCTTGGGGCGCTCGTCGGTGGAGATCGGCGTGCGGCCGAAGGGCAGGGCGAGCGCGTCGCCCTGGGTCCAGAAGCAGACCGTGCCGGGATCGACCACCTGCTTCGCGTCCGCCTCGAGCTTGGCGCTGACCGGGGTGGTGAAGTAGACCTCGTCGCCCCAGGTCTGCGCCCGGCGCCTCGAAGGGCGCCGCGTCGAACACCGCGCGCGAGTTCGGGGTGTCCCTCAAATCGACGGTCAGGCTGAGCGCGCCCGACTGAAGGATCAATTTCATCCCTTCAGCGCGAGGCGCTCCAGGCGGACTTGCTGCCGCCGGATTCGAACATGCCCTCGATCGCGTTGCCGCGCACCTGGCCGGTGAACTCGCCCTTGCGGCCGGCGAAGCGGAAGCTGAGCTTGTCGCCGCGCAGCACCACGTCCTCGAGCGGCACGTCCTGGCCGTCGATCTTCGCGCTGCCCGAGACGCGGGTGAGCTGCTGGCGCAGCGACAGCGTCGCCGGCGCGCGGCTCACCGCCGGCGGCATCTGCGCCGTCCAGTTGCCCGGCGACCTTGGCCGGCACGACGTAGAGGTAGATGAGCGTGGTGGTGACGCCGCTGATCTGCACCTTCTCCTCGAGGTCCATCTGCACGTACTTCTCGGGGATCCAGCCGGTGAGCGGGTAGTCGTGCGAGACGATGCGCGTGCCGGGCTTCAGTTCGGTGAGGAACTTGTCCTTCAGCAGGTTCACCGTGTCCGGCAGCAGGTACATGGTGATGATGCTCGCTTGCGAGATGTCGGTCTTGAACAGGTCCTGCTTCATGAACTTGACCCGGTCGGCGAGACCCTGGCTCTTCGCCGCCTCGTTGGCGCGCTTCACCAGGTCTTCCTTGATCTCGACGCCGAAGCCGCGCGCGCCGAACACCTTCGCCGCGGTGAGCACGATGCGGCCGTCGCCCGAGCCGAGGTCGATGAGGAAGTCCTTCGCGTTGACGTCGGCGTAGCGCAGCATGTCGGCGACCACGCTCTGCGGCGAGGGCACGTACGGCCCGGCGTTCTTGACCGGCTCGAGGTCGGCGGCCTGACGATCGAAAGCAGCGAGCGCCAGAGGAAGACTGAAGACGCGCATCATTCGTAGTGCTCCACGTTGAGCTGAACCGATTTCAGCCCGTTGAATTCATTCACCGCGAGGCGGTACGCGGCGCGCAACTTCGTCGGCAGCGGCTCGAGCGAGCCGAAGCGCATCGCCTCGTAGCGCTTGCCGTCCTTCTGCAACTGCAGCTTGAGGTGCCGCTCGCCGACCACGCGCTGGTTCTCGACGGCGAAATTATCGCAGAACAGGGGCTGCGGAAAGCCCTGTCCCCAGATCTCGGCTTCGAGCATGCGCGCGGTATTGCAGCGTGAAGTGCTCGGCCTCGAGTCCGCCGTCGGTCTCGACCACGCGCTGTCGCGCCGACGCAGGCAATAGTTCCTCGCAGCGCGCGCTCGAAGGCCTGCGCGAAGCGTCGCGTAGCGGCTCTCGGCGATGGTGAGTCCCGCGGCCTGCGCGTGGCCGCCGAAGCGCAGGATGAGCCCGGGCGCGCGCTTCGATACGAGATCCAGGCAATCGCGCAGGTGCAACGCCGGGATCGAGCGCCCGGAGCCCTTCAGCAGGCCGCCTGCGCGCGCCGCGCGCGAAGCAGATCACCGGCAGGTGCAGCCGGTCCTTGAGGCGCGAGGCGAGGATGCCGACCACGCCCTCGTGCCAGTCGGGGTTGAAGAACGATCGAGCCCGACTCGGAGACGCGCTTTCAGGTGCTGCACCGCCTGCTCGAGCATGCCGGCCTCGATCTTGCGGCGGTCGCGGTTCAGCTTGTCGAGCGCGTCGGCGCAGTTGGCGGCGCGCGCTTCGTCGTCGGTGATCAGGCACTCGATGCCGAGCGTCATGTCGGCGAGGCGGCCGGCGGCGTTGAGGCGCGGGCCGGCGACGAAGCCGAGGTCGAAGCTCGACGCCTCGCCGGGCGCGCGCCCGGCGGCGCGCAGCAGCGCGTTGATGCCCGGCGTGGCCGCGGCCGCTGCGCAGCCGCTTCAGCCCCTGCGCGACGAGGTTGCGGTTGTTGGCGTCGAGCGGCACCACGTCGGCGATCGTGCCCGAGCGCGACGAGATCCGTGAGCGCGCCGAGATTGACTTCGATTCTTGCCCTTGAAAATCCTCTTCCTCAACTCTGCTCGCAAGGCGAGCATCGAGATAGAACATCACGCCGACGCCGGCGAGCGCCTTCGACGGGAAATCGCAGCCGGGCTGGTTCGGGTTGACGATGCACGCCGCGGCCGGCAGTTCCGCGCCCGGAAGGTGATGGTCGGTGATCAGCGTGACGATGCCGAGCGCGTTGGCGCGCGCCACGCCTTCGACGCTGGCGATGCCGTTGTCGACGGTGATCAGGATGTCGGGCTTCCTCGCCGCGGCGAGGTCGACCAGCTCCGGCGTCAGGCCGTAGCCGAGCTTGAAGCGGTCGGGCACGAGGTAGTCGACGTCGCGCGCCGAAGGCGCGCAGCGCGCGCATGCCGACCGCGCAGGCGGTGGCGCCGTCGGCGTCGTAGTCGGCGACGATCAGCAGGCGCTTCTTCGCGGCGATCGCGTCGGCGAGGAGGCGCGCGCCCTGCTCGAGGTTCTTCAGCAGGCCTGGCGCGAGCAGATTCGCCGGCTCGTAGCGCAACTCGCTGGCGGAAGCGATGCGGCGCGCGGCATAGAGGCGCGCGAGCAGCGGGTGCACGCCGGCCGCGACCAGCGCCTGGCGGTCCCGCTCGGTGTAGCGGCGCTCGACCAGCTTCATGCGTAGCTTTCCAGCGCCTTGGGGCGGCGCCAGAAGCGGCGCAGGTCGCCGCGCACGGTCTCGAACGAGAGCACCGGCGTCGGGGACGTGCAGCGAGAGCATGCCGATGCGTCCGGCGCGCAGCGCCGCGGCCAGGGGCGCGAACCAGTCGCGCTCGAGCGCCTCGACCGTCGGCTCGAGGATCACCAGGTGACGCCCATCCTCCGGCGATTGCTCGAGCCACGCGCTCAGCGTTCGCGGGCAACGCCGCGCGGCGCGCGCTCGCGAGGCGCGCCAGGCCGAGTGCCAGCGGATCTGCGCTGGCCACGGACTTCCAGCGGCCTTGCGTCTCTGCCCGGCAGCCGGCCGGCGCCCCAGAACCAGAGGCTGTTCACCGCGGGCTCGCCGCGCGCCTCGCGCGCCTCGTTGACCGCGATGGCTGTGCAGCAGCATCTGGATCTCGGTCAGCAGCGCGTCGCCAGCCCGCTTGGTCGCCTCGCGTCCAGCCATCTCGAGCGGCGGCTCGTCGCCGGCGTCGATCTCGCTCTTCGAGACGCGCGCACCAGCGCGAGGGATCGATCGCGCGCAGCTCGATCGCACCGGCGAAATGCGCATTCACGGCCTGGCAGAGCGTGTCGGCATCCCCGCGCGCGAGCGGGAACGCCGCCGCGGGCGCAAGCACGACGCGATCGCGCATCACCTGCATGTGCACCGGGTCGGCGCGCGTCCAGATCGCGTCGCCGGGCGCGCCGCCCGCGCCGAGCACGCTCAACGCGCCGGCGGCGAGCCGGCCCTCGAGGCCGAATGCCTCCTGCAGCCAGCGCTCCAGCCGCTGCGGAGACGTCCTGCTCCGGCGGCCGCGCGCCGCCAGCAGCTCGAGCGAGGCGAGGCGCGCGCGCGAAGCGAGCAGGCCGGGGATGACGAGCTCGCAGTGCATCCGCTGACTCTACTCGAGGCCCTTGAGAAACAGACTCGTCGCGTATACCGTGGACATCGTGGCGATTCTAGCGGCGCGTAGACTCTTCCCGGCGGCAGTGCTCGCGCTCGCGGCCGCCTGCGCGCGAAGCAACCCTGGTCGAAGGAGGACGCGAGCGCCGAGCAGCTCGCAGACGGACAAGCACGCGTGCGAGATGCAGGCAACTATCGCGAGGTGCAGAAGCGGCTACGCAGAGCCTGCCAGCACGATGGGACCGGCGCTGATGGCGTCTGATTCGACGCAGCGCGGCGCTCTCAACGCCTATCGCCTCGGGACCGTTCGCCGACCAGCTCGGCACTCAGCTCCAGGACGAGAGATGCGCCTCGCGAGCGAGTGCATGCGCGCAAAGGGCTACGCAGAAGTGCCAGTCAACTACGTTGCCGTCGACCGGCGGCGCGTTGCGGATTGTCTGCAACACGACGCAATAGCGCTCGGTGAGTTCGATCAGCTTCTTCCGCTGCTCCTCAGGCGCGTCGGTGTCGAGATCGAAGCGCAGCCGGATCGCGCGAAAGCCCACCGGCGCATCCTTCGCCACGCCGAGCGTGCCGCGGAAGTCGAGGTCGCCTTCGGCAGTGACGGAGGCATCTCGTCAACGGAATCGCAAGCGCAGTCGCGACTGCCTTGAGGGTCACGCCGGCGCAGGCGACCAGCGCCTCGAGCAGCATGTCGCCCGAGCAGGCCTGCGTGCCGCTGCCGCCGGTGGCGGGATGCAGCCCGGCCTCGACCAGCGCCTTGCCGGTTTCGACGCGGCAGGCGATGCCTTCGCCGATGCGACCCTGCGCGCGCAGCGTGATCGACCGCGGCAGATCGGGTCCTTCCTTGTAGTTCGCCCTTGATGGGTGCCTGCATGGTCCTTCAGTTGCTCGGCATTCATTGTCTGTCGCAGCTCCGTTGCGGAGATGTTGTGGATGCGGCCGAAGCCGGCGACGAAGCGCGCGTCGCGCGGCGTGATCCGCCAGAAAGAGAAATCGGCGAGGGTGAAATTGATCGCCTGCTCGGGGAAGCGGGCCAGCCATGCATCCTTCGGGCCGCTGATCATCTGCGTCGCTTCGCCGCGAATCGTCACGCGCATCAGCGTGAACGGATCGGCGCGGTCGATCGTCGGTCTCGGCTGATCGAGAGCGCGACGCGGCCGATCCTGCTTCATGTCCTGCGTGTGCCAGGCGAGACGGCTGACGTGCACGTAGAAAGCGGAGAAGTCCTGCTCCGCCATGTAGAGCGTCATCGACACCATCGGCGCGCCGCCGCGCAAGCGTGCCGAGGTGCGCGATGCGCTCCTCTCGAGATCAGTTGCTTCAAGTAGCCGGCGAGTCTCGGCGTCCATCGCGGCGATTGTAGTATTCTCGCGCCCCTTCGATGCGATACGAACTCACCGTCGGCCTGCGCTACACGCGCGCGCAGGCGCCGCAACCGCTTCATCGGCATCAACTCCGCTCGTCTCGATGATCGGCATCGCGGTCGGCGTGTGGGCGCTGATCGTGGTGCTGTCGGTGATGAACGGCTTCCAGAAGGAAGTGCGCACGCGCATCCTCGGCGTCGCCTCGCACGTGCAGATCATCGGCGCCGGCAACCGGCTCGCCGACTGGCAGGGCGATCGCGCAGATCGCGCAGCGGCATCCGCGCGTGGTCGCGACCGCGCCCTTCGTCCAGGCGCAGGCGATGCTCGCCGCCGGCAGCGCGGTGCGCGGCGCGGTGGTGCGCGGCATCCTGCCGGCCGACGAGGAGAAGGTCGCCGACCTCGGCAAGCACATGCGCGCCGGCTCGCTCGACGCGCTCAAGCCCGGCGAGTTCGGCGTGGTGCTCGGCGTCGACCTCGCCCGCGCGCTCGGCGTGATGCCCGGGCGACAAGGTGGCGCTGATCGCGCCGCAGGGCCTGGTGACGCCGGCGGGCGTGATCCCGCGCCTGAAGCAGTTCACCGTCGTCGGCGTGTTCGAGGCCGGCATCACCGACGCCGACTCGGCGCTGGCGCTGGTGCACCTGCAGGACGCGCAGACGCTCTACCAGATGGGCGACGCGGTGAGCGGCGTGCGCCTCAAGCTCGACGACCTGTTCGCCGCGCGCACCGTGGCGCGCGAGCTGCTCGTCAGCCTGCCGCGCGATGTCTTCGCCTCCGACTGGACGCGCAGCCACGCCAACTTCTTCCGCGCCGTCGAGATCGAGAAGCGCATGATGTTCATGATCCTGACGCTGATCATCCTCGGTCGCGGCGATCAACATCATCTCGACGCTGGTGGTCGCGGTCACCGACAAGCAGGCCGACATCGCCATCCTGCGCACGCTCGGCGCCGCGCCGGGCTCGATCATGCAGATCTTCATCGTGCAGGGGATGGTGATCGGCGTCATCGGCACGCTGGTCGGGACGGCTGACCGGCATCGTCACCGCGCTCAACATCGACGTCATCGTGCCGGCGATCGAGAACGCGCTCAGCATCAAGTTCCTCGTCGAAGGACGTCTACCTGATCCCGGAGCTGCCGTCCGACCTGCAGTCGGGCGACGTGATCGCCATCGTCCTCATGGGGCTCGGGCTGTCGTTCGTCGCCACGCTCTACCCGAGCTGGAGCGCGTCGCGCGTCAACCCGGCGGAAGCGCTGCGCTATGAGTGACGTTGTTGTTTCCTGCACAGAACCTGACGAAGACCTACCAGGGGCCGCAGCCGGTGCCGGTGCTGCTCGGCGTCGACCTCGAGATCCACGCCGGCGAGCGCGTCGCGATCATGGGGCGCTCGGGCTCGGGCAAGTCGACGCTGCTGCACCTGCTCGGCGGGCTCGACGCGCCGAGCGCGCGGCACCGTGACCGTGCGCGGCCGGCCGTTCAGCGCCATGGGCGAGCGCGAGCGCGGCGAAGTGCGCAACGCGACGCTCGGCTTCGTCTACCAGTTCCACCACCTGCTGCCGGAATTCACGGCGGTCGAAAACGTCGCAATGCCGCTGCTCATCAGAAGGCATGGACAAGGAAGAGGCGTTCGAAAAGGCGAAGGCGGTCCTCAGCGAGGTCGGCCTGGGCCATCGCCTCGAGCACCAGCCGGGCGAGCTTTCCGGCGGCGAGCGCCAGCGCTGCGCGTTCGCGCGCGCGCTCGTGACCGAGCCGGCGTGCGTGCTCGCCGACGAGCCGACCGGCAACCTCGACTCGCATACCGCGGACGAGGTGTTCGAGGCGATGCTGCGGCTATCGCAGTCGCACGGCACCGCGTTCGTCATCGTCACGCACGATCCCGATCTGGCGGCGCGCGGCGGGACGCTCGTTCGAGCTGCGCGACGGCCGGCTGCACGCCGCCGCCAGGCCCTGACGACGTGCAGCCGCCAGGCGAGCGCGGCGGCGAAGTAGCCGACCAGCGCCAGCGTCAGCGCGAGCGCCACCAGGCCGACCGCGAGCGGCTTGCCGAGGCCGAGCATCCAGTGCCACAGGGCTGGAGACGTCCCAGCCATCGGGCACTAGGTTGCGCGGCGACCGCGCCGTCGCCGACCAGCAGCCGTCCGTACTCGTACGCGACCAGATAGAGCGGCACGATGGTGAAGGGATTGGTATAGAGGTCATCGCGAGCGCCACCGGGATGTTCTTGCGCAGCGGGATGCAGCAGGATCAGCGCGCCCAGCATCTGGAACGGCCCGGGAATCAGCCCGCAGAACAGGCCGATCGCCAACCGCGCCCGGCAGCGAGCGCCGGTTGAGATGCCAGAGGCTGGGGTGCCCGAGCCAGGGGCGGAACGGCGCGCACCACCGCTTGGCGAGGATCGACTCGGGCGTGGGCAGGTAGCGGTGGAAGTGCTTGCGCATGGTCAGCGGTAGCGCCTGGAGCGCGTTTGATTCTAATGACCCTGGCAGCGCTCGCGCTTCGCGGCCGGCGCGGCTTTCTGCAGGCAGCCAGGCGGCGCTGCCTGCGCCCGACCTGGGTTGCGTCGCTGCCGGTTCTCATCGGGCTGGTCTGGTGGAAGAGCGGCTCTGCGGGTCCTGCCTGCTTCGCCATCGGCTTTCTTTGGGCCGCGGGTTGGGCGCACTGGCGCATGGCGGACCGCCCTGCGCGCCGGAGCTCGAGGGACGCGATATCGCCGTGGTGGGCGTCGTCGCGAGCCTGCCGGCGATCGGCGAGCGAGCGCTGCGCTTCGAATTCGAGGTCGAGTCGGCTCCCGGCGGCGAGAAGCTGCCGGGCAAGTTGCTGGTTTCCTGGTATCGGGCGAGCGCGTGGGAAGAGGCGCCGGCCGTGCTCGCGAGCGCGGTCCATCCGGGCGAGCGCTGGCTCCTGACGCTGCGCTTGCGACGGCCGCACGGCCTCGTCAATCCGCACGGCTTCGACTACGAGGCGTGGCTGCTCGAGCGCGGGGTCGGCGCGACCGGCTACGTGCGAAGTCGGGCGAGAACAGCGAAGGATCGGAGAAAGAAACTCCTTTTCGGACCGGATTGAGAGGGCACGAGAGTCGGTCCGAGACCGCTTCCTCGCCACGCTCGGGCCGACGCCGGCCGCCGGAATCCTCGCCGCGCTCGCGGTCGGCGACCAGCGCGCGCATCTCGAGCGAGGAATGGCAGCTCTTCAACCGCACCGGCGTGACGCACCTGATGAGCATCTCCGGGCTGCACGTCACGCTGGTCTCGGGCTCTCGTCGCCTGGCTGGTCGCGTTCGGCTGGCGGCGCGTCCCCGCGCTGGCGCTGCGCCTGCCGGCGCGCAAGGCGGCCGCGGTCGCGGCGATCGTCGCCGCGCTCGGCTACACGCTCATCGCCGGCTTCGGCGTGCCGGCGCAGCGCACCTTCTGGATGGTGACGATCGTCGCCGTCGGCGCTGTGGAGCGGGCGATCGCGTCGCCGGCGCGCACGCTCGCGCTCGCCCTCGCGGTGATCGTGCTGCTCTCGATCCCTGGGCGATGCTCGCGCCGCGGGCTGCTGGCTTTCCTTCGGCGCGGTGCTGCTCATCTTCTACGGCTCGGTCGGCTGGAGCGCGCCAGGAAGCTCCGTCGCGCAATGGGGACGGGTGCCATGGGCGATCACGATCGGCCTCGCGCCCGCGGCGCTGCTGCTCTCTCGGCCAGGTGTCGGTCGCCGGGCCGATCGCCAACGCGTGGCGATCCCGGTGGTGTCGGTCGGTCGTCACGCCGCTCGCGCTGCTCGCCGCGATCCTGCCGCTCGACGTTCCTGCTGCACCGTCCGCGTGGCTGGTGGAATGGCTGCTGCAGTTCCTGGAATGGTGCGCGACGCTTCCCGGCGCGCAATGGCAGCAGCACGTGCCGCCGCTCTGGACGGTCGCTCGCTCGCGCTCGCCGGCGCGCGCGTGGCTGCTCGCGCCGCGCGGCGTGCTCCTGGCGGCGCGAGCGGTCTCGCGCTCATGGCGCCGGCGTTCTGCCTCGCTCCGCCGCCGCGCCGCGGCGCCGGGCGAGGTCTGGATCACCGCGCTCGACGTCGGCCAGGGACTCGCGGTCCTGGCGCGCACCACGCACGCGCACGCTGCTCTACGACGCCGGGCCGGCGTGGGCGGCGGACGCCGACAGCGGCTCGCGCGTGGTGGTGCCGGCGATGCGCGGCGCGGCGACTCGAACGCGTCTGACCTGCCTCGTCCTCAGCCACGAGGACAGCGACCACATCGGCGGCGCGCTTCAGCGTGCTCGAGACCTGGAGGTCGGCGCGCATGGCGTCGTCGCTCGGGGCCGGCCATCCGCTGCGCGGCCTGGTCGCCGCGCCGCGGCGCGCTGCGCCGCGGGCGAGGCAGTGGGAATGGGACGGCGTGCGCTTCGAGTTCCTGACCGCCGGCCTGGAGCGGCGCCGCGAAGCGCAACGATCTGAGCTGCGTGCTGCGCATCGCGGCACGGGGCGGCGCGATGCTGCTCACCGGAGACATCGAGCGGAGCGGCGGAGAAGGCGCTGCTCTCATCCGCCGTGAAGAGCGACGTGATGCTGGTTCCGCACCACGGCAGCCGGACACTCCTCGACGCCGGAGTTCATCGCCGCGGTCGCGCCGCGCTGGGCGGTCGTCGCCGCCGGCTACCGCAACCGCTTTGGCCATCCGAACGGCGAGGTGCTGGAGCGCTACCGCGGCGCCGGCGCAGATCGCGCGCACCGATCTGCAGGGTTCCATCTCGATTCGCCTCTCCGCGGAAGGCGTCGGCGTCGAGGGCGAGCGAACGCGGCGCGGACGGTATTGGCTACAATGATCCGGCGGATTTTCCGCAGGGTGGTTCAACTCACTGGAAGGGGACATATGGCCAAAGACACCGGTCGTTTATCGCGTCACTGAAGTCATCGGCACCAGCAGCAGCTCCGCGGAGGACGCGGCGCGCAACGCCGTGAAGACCGCGGCCAAGTCGCTGCCGCGGACCTGCGCATCGCCGGAAGTCACCAAGCTCGACGTCACGCATCGAGGACGGGCAAGGTAGTCGCAGTTCCGCGCGCGCGCTGTCGCTGTCGTTCAAGTACGAGGCCTAAGCTCTGTGTTCACCGCGGTCGTGCGCATCACCGGCGCGGGCGCCTCGCGGATTTCCGCGAGCGCCTGCGCTGGCTGATGGTGCGCGACGCGGACGCCGAGGACTACAGCCGAGCACCACGCCGAGGGCCGTGCTCGAGTACCGCTTCGCGCCGAAGAAGGGCATTCCGTTTCCGGCGCTTCACCGAGGCTTCGGCGCGATTTCCGGAGCTGCGCGTCGAGGCCGAATGGGAGCATGACGGCGTGCGCGGCCGCGCGCGGTGATCGAGAACGGGCGGCCTGGTCGAGAAGCACCGAAGCCGCGCGCGACGGGCCGGCGATCGAGGTCGCGGTGCGAGCGACGATGGCCGCCTCGCACTCGCGCATGGTGTGCAGACAGCGCAGGGCGACTGCCTGCATCGGCTACGCCGCCGACCAGCCGACCGCCACACCTTATTTCCGCTTCGTGGCGGCGGCTCGAGCTGGTGACGCCCGATCGACCCGGAGGATCCGACGACGAGCTCGAGGACATGGCGCTCGGCTTCGTCGAGGAATGGATCTGGTACGACGAGGAGGAGGCGCCGCTCGAGCGCGCGCGCTACGCCGGCTACGGCTTTCCGGTGCGCGGCGCGAACCTGCGCTCCGGAGAAGCTCGCGCTGCTGCGCGCGCAGCGGCATGCGCCACTCGTCGCTCGACGACGGCGGACGCGCGGCGCGCGAGGCGCTGCGGCAGCAATGGCTGAAGACGCCGTAGCCGAGCCGCGGCGCCGCTCGGTGCAGTGCGCCTCGCCCAAGGGGCTGCACCGCATGGCGTACCTGGAGTGGGGCGACCCGCGCAACCGCGACGTGCTGGTCTGCGTGCACGGCCTGACGCGCATCGGCGCGCGACTTCGACGACGCTGGCGCGCGCGCTGCGGCCACTATCGCGTCGTCTGCCCGGACGTCGCCGGGCGCGGCGAGTCCGACCGGCTCGCCGACCCGATGCTCTACGTCGTGCCGCAGTACGCGGCCGACATGGTGACGCTGATCGCGCGGCTCGACGTCGAGACCGGTCGACTGGGTCGGCACCTCGATGGGCGGCTGATCGGCATGGCGCTCGCCGCGCAGGCCGGCACGCCGGTGCGCAAGCCTGGTGCTGAACGACGCCGGCCCGGTGGTCACGCACGTCGTCGCTCGAGCGCATCGGCAGCTACGTCGGCACTGGCGCCGGTCTTCCCGACATTCGAGGCGGCGGAGAAATACGTGCGCGCCGTCTCGCGCGCCGTTCGGCCCGCACAGCGACGCGCAGTGGCGCTTCCTCGCCGAGACCTGGCTGCGCAAGGGCGACGACGGCGCTGGCGGCCGCACTACGATCCGCGCATCGCCGAGCCGTTCCGCGCCACCATGCCCGACGGGCGACCTCGAGCTCTGGCACGTCTACGACGCGATCCGCTGCCCGACGCTGGTGCTGCGCGGCGCGCAGTCCGACCTGCTCTCGCAGCGAACACGGCGACGGAGATGGCGCGCGCGCGGACCGAAGGCGAAGGTCGTCGAGATCGCCGGCGTCGGCCATGCGCCGACCCTGCTGCACGCCGACCAGATCGCAGCTGGTGCGGGACTTCCTCCTGGAAGGAGACGGCATGAGATGTTTGCCTTGTCTGTTGATTTTCACGCGGAAGCGCTTTCGCGCAATCCACCCTCGACTCGGTGCGCAGCAAGGGCTTCGTCCAATGCGGCGTCAACACCGGGCTCGCCGGCTTCTCGCAGCCCGACTCGAAGGGCGTCTGGCGCGGCATCGACGTCGACCTCTGCCGCGCGGTCGCGGCCGCGGTGCTCGGCGATGCCGAGCAAGGTGCGCTACACGCCGCTCACCGCGCAGCAGCGCTTCACCGCGCTGCAGTCGGGCGAGGTCGACATCCTCGCGCGCAACACCACCTGGACGCTCTCGCGCGACACCGAGCCTCGGCCTCAACTTCGTCGGCGTGAACTACTACGACGGCCAGGGCTTCATGGTGCCGAAGAAGCTGAAGGTGAAGAGCGCCAAGCAGCTGAACGGCGCCACCGTCTGCGTGCAGCCCGGCACCACCAACGAGCTCAACCTCGCCGACTGCTTCCGCGCCAACCGCATGACCTTCAAGCCGGTGGTGATCGAGAAGCTGGAAGAAGTGCTGAACGCCTACTTCGCCGGCCGCTGCGACGTCTTCACCACCGACCACTCGGGCCTGATCGCGCTGCGCGCCACGCGCGCGCCAAGCCCGACGACCACGTCATCCTGCCCGAGATCATCTCCAAGGAGCCGCTCGGGCCGGCGGTGCGCCACGGCGACGACCGCTGGTTCGACATCGTCAAGTGGTCGCTGTTCGCGCATGATCGAGGCCGAAGAGCTGGGCCTCATCCAGAAGAACATCGATCAGAGGCCAGCAGCGCCAACCCGTCGATCCAGCGCTTCGTCGGCGCGAGCGGCGACCTCGGCAAGATGCTCGGCCTCGACAACAAGTGGGCGCTGCAACATCGTCAAGCAGGTCGGCAACTACGGCGAGAGCTTCGACGCCAACCTGAAGCCGCTCGGCTTCGAGCGCGGCCTGAACCGCCTCTGGAACCAGGGCGGGCTGCTGTACGCTCCGCCGATGCGCTGACCAACGGAGTCAAACGTGTTCCTGTCTCGAAGAAGTTCTCTCGCCGCTGCTGTTTCCCCTGCCGATCGTGCGTGTTCTTCCTCTGGCCGTCGGCGTTGGCGCTGCTCTGGTTCAGCCGCCGGCAGAAGATTGGGAAGATTCTCGGTCACCTCGGGATTCGCCGTCCTGGTCGCGCCTGAGTTACGACTGGGTCTCGTACCCGCTGCTGCGATCGCTCAGAGCAGCACCTACCCGACGCCGGAGATCGGCGCTGTGGCGCAGACGAAGTGGGTGGTCGGTGCCTGGGTGGCGGCACCATTCTCGGATCCGTCGCTGCCGCTCACCGCGCGCAGCGACCGGCGCGACGCTGCGCGCGGCTTGTGCGAAGGCATCCGCCTGCACCGGCAGGTTCCGGGCTCGCGGCTCGCTGCTCTCGGCGACCGGCGGTGTTCGGCATGCGGGCTCGGACGCGGAGTCGATGGCGGCGATCGCTGTGGCGCTCGGCGTGGCGCGTGCGCGACATGGTGCTTGGAGGACGAGTCGCCGGACACGGAAAGCCAGGCGGTCAACGTGCGTCGCATCGTCGGCGGCGAGCGCTTTGCGTCAGTCAGCTACCTCGGCTGCCACATGCGCGCGCGTAATCGCGCTCTTCCGGCGGACTGGCCTGGATCCGATACCCGCGCCGACTAGGTACCAGGCGCAGACGAACGGCGGCTTTGGCCCCGCGGACCTCTATCCGAGCGCCGACGGCCTGTTCATGGCGCAGCTCGTCGAGAGAGAGTACCTGGGCATCGCCTGGGCGACGCTGAGGGGCAGGATCTAGCGTTCAGTCAACCGTCGCGCCGGTGTCCTTCACGACCTTCGCCCACTTCTCGACCTCGGCGCGCACGTAGTTGGCGGTCTCTTTCAGCGGCGCGGCGGTTGGCTCGAAGGCGAGGCCGTTCAGGCGCTCGAGCATGTCGGGCGCCTGCACCGCCTTCAGCACCGCGTCGTTCAGCTTCTGCACGATTTCGCGCGGCGTTCCGGCTGGCGCGAAGATCCCGACCCAGGTGTAGTCCTCCATGCCGGTGTAGCCCAGCTCGTTCAGCGTCGGCACCTCGGGCATCTGCGGCAGGCGCTTCGCCGAAGACACGGCGAGCGCGCGGAACTTGCCCGCCTTGATGTTGGACATCGGCCCCGAGCCCGCCATGCAGCCGATCGGCGGCTCGCCCGAGAGCAGGCCGGCGACCGCGGGCCCGGCGCCCTTGAACGGCACGTGCGTGATGTCGGCCTTCCAGCGCACATGGAAGAGATTGACCGCGGTGAGGTGCGGCGTGGTGCCGGTGCCGGGCGAGGCGAAGGCGAGCTTGCGGCTCATCGCCGCCTTGCGCAGCTCGTCGAGCGTATTCGCCGGGAACGACGCGTTGACGAGGATGATGTTCGCCTGCTGCGCCACCACGGCGACCGGGATCAGATCCTTGTTCGGGTCGTAGCCCGCGTTCTTGAACAGCGACGGGTTGACCGCGTACGCGGAGGAGTGCGTCAGAAGCGTGTAGCCGTCGGGCGCCGACTTCGCGACTTCGGTCGTGGCGCCAGGTTGCCGCTCGCGCCGACCTTGTTCTCGACCACCACCTGCTGGCCGAGGATCTCGGAGAGCTTCGGGCCGAGCAGGCGGGCGATGATGTCCACCGGGCCGCCGGGCGGGAAGGCGACCGCGACGCGGATCGGTTTAGACGGATACGACTGCGCGAGCGCGGTTCCTGCCACGAAAATCAAAGCCAGTTTCAGGATCGTTTTCATGCTTCCTCCTACCCGCTCACCGGGGCGGGCGCGATCACGCCTCGATCATCGGTGACGACGTCGATGATAGCCGGCCGTTTGCTTTTCAATGCTTCGATGCATATGCTTTTGAAAAATCACCAGGCCGCTCGCGCGAATCCCCAGCGCGCCGATGTCGGTGGCGACGCGCGGCGAAGTCGACGCTGGTGTAGGTCAGGGCTGCGCGGCCCTTCGCGGTCTGCTCGCCGCCAGTAGGCTCAGGTCGAAGCCGCGTTTCGACTGGTCGCCGCTCGAATTGTTGTTGACCACCGTGACCGCGTTGATGCTTCCAGCGCACCGCGGTCTCGATCTCGCCGATGTGGTACCAGAAGCCGGCGTCGCCGGTGAACGTGACCACCGGCCGGTCGGGGCACGGCGCATTTGGCGCCGAGGCCGGCCGGGAACGCCCAGCCGAGATGGCCGGCGCTGCGCATGTAGCTCTGCGTCGCGCGTGCGTCAGGTCGTACATGCCGCCCATCCACATGCCGGCGTGGCCGGTGTCGACGACGACGATCGCGTCGTCGGGCACGTGCCGCGTCAGCTCGCGCGCAGATGCGCTCCGGGCGGATCGGCACCGCGTCCGGACGTCGAGCGCGGCTTGTACTTCGTCGCGCCACTCGCTGCAGATCGTCCTGCGCCTGCTGCGATCCAGGCCTTGCGCTCGCGCGCGAGGCCGCGTCGGCAGCCTGCAGCATCATGCGCGAGAGCGTCACCTTGGCGTCGCCGAGCGACGCGCCGCCTCGAGCGGATAGTTGCGGCCGAGCGCCTCGGGATCGATGTCGATCTGCATCGCCGGCACGCCGATCTTCGGCACCGCCCAGAAGTGCGTGGTCATGCCGCCGGTCTCGGTGCCGATGAAGCAGACGAGGTCGGCGCGCGCTGACGACGCGGTTGGCGCTCTCGCGCGAGTAGGTGCCGACCACGCCGACCGAGAGCGGATGCGTGCCGGGGATGCAGTCCTTGCCGTTGAGCGAGGTGGCGACCGGAATGTGCAGCGCCTCGGCGAGCGCGACGAGTTCCGGCCGCCGCGCCCGAGGCGCGCACGCCGCCGCCCGCGACGATCACCGGCCGCTCCGCGCTCTGCAGCAGCTCGAGCAGCGTCGTCAGCATGCTCCGCCATCCGGGCTCGGGCGGAACGGCGGCACGCGCGCGAACTGCGTCTCGACCAGCGGCTCCATCTCGGCCTCTTCGGCGTCGACCTGGCCCTCGTTGCCGCGGAACTGCAGGTGCACCGGCCCGGGCGCGCCGGAGGCCGCGACGCGGAACGCCTGGCGCACCATGTCGGGAAAGCGCGCGACGTCGTCGACGGTGGCGTTGCACTTGGTCACCGGCTCGAAGGCCGGCACGTCGTCGATCTCCTGGTAGACCTTGCGGAACTTGGTCTTCGGCTCGCGCCCGCCGGTGATGGCGATGACCGGCGAGTGCGCGAGCCAGGCGTCGCGCAGGCCCGGCGGCGAGGTTGAGCGCGCCGATCACCTGCGCCATGCAGATGCCGGGCTTGCCCGAGGCGCGCGCGTAGCCGTCGGCCATGTACGCCGCGGCCTTCTCGCCGTGGCAGTGGATGCGCTTGATCTGCGGTGCGCCGCTCCATTTCGGCGAACGTGCGGCGCAGCACCGCCGGCACCATGAAGACGTGGCGTGACGCCGTAGCCCGCTCAGCATGTCGGCCAGTAGCTTGCGCGCCGGTCAATTTCATTTGATCGCCAGCGGATTGGTCGGCGAGCCGACCGCGCCGGTGATCGGGATCGCCGGCGCGACGAACAGGAACTCGTAGATCTTGTCGGCGGCGCAGTCCTCGGCGAGCTCCTTGACGTAGAAGATCTCGCCCATGGTCATGCCCATGATCGGGATGGTGATCCAGTGCCAGGGCTGGTTGATGCCGTGCTCGGTCTCGTTCGGCCGCACCTCGCAGCCCCAGGTGTCGCTGGCGAGCGCGGCGAGCTCGGTGCGCTTGATCCATTCCAGCGTCTCGAACGAGAAGCCCGGCGCGTCGCCGCCGGGATAGCCGTCCCAGCTTCCGGCCTGCGAGCTTCGCTTCCATCTGCCCGGTGCGCACGATCGACGTAGTCGCCGCGCTTCACCGTCGACGCCCTGCATCTTGGCGGTCTTGTCGAGGTCGGCGCATGGTGATGCCGTAGCCGTCGTCGCAGCGCATTCCTTGCCGAGCGCGCGCGCCACGTCGAGGAACACGCCGCGGCCGACCATCTTGTTCTTGGTCTTCTCGATGCCGCATTTCTGCGCGCCGGCCGAGGTCACCTCGCGGCAGTCGTAGCCGTTCCACATGTAGTTCTCGTAGAAGACGTGGCCGAGGCCGTCCCACTGCGTGCCGCACTGCAGCGGCATCACCACCATGTCGTCGGCGGCGCGGATGCCGCGATGGTCGAGCACGCCGGAGTAGGCGTCGGTGCCGGTGCGCAGCATGGTGTGCACCGGGTTGATGCGGCCCATCGCCGGATACTTGCTCTTCGCGCCCTGCGGGCCGTGCTGGTCGAAGTTGAGCGCGAGCGAGATCACCTTGCCCTTCTTCACCAGGCGCGCCGCGGCGACGATGTCCTCGGCGTGCGTGTAGTTGAGCGTGCCGATCTCGTCGTTCGGTCCCCACTTGCCCCAGTTCTTGAATTTCTCGGCGGCGTCGCGCAGGTCCTGCCGGGTAAGCTTACGGGCGGTCATGGCGGTCGATCATCGAAGGCGAAGCGGTTAGGGTTCAGGCGCTCGCGGCCGCGCTGGTCGTCGCCGCGGCTGCTTACCTCGTTTTGAACACGCTCGCCAATCTCGAGGCGCGCCGCATCGCGAGCGGTTTCGCATTCCTCTGGCGCGAGGCCGGGTTCGAGGTCGGCGAGTCGACCTTCCTCGCCTACGGCGCCGCCGACACCTATGCCCGGGCGCTGCTGGTCGGCCTGGCCAACACCTTCAAGGTCGCGGTCGCTCGGCATCGTCGCCGCCACGCTGCTCGGCACTGCTGATCGGCCTTGCGCGTCTTTCGCCGAACTGCGCTGCTGAGGAATCTCGCGGCGGCCTACGTCGAGTTCATCTGCGCAACGTGCCGCTGCTGGTGCAGCTTTTCTTCTGGTACGCGCTGATCACCGAAGGCCTGCCGCGCGCCGCGCGAGGCGCTTCAGCCGCTGCCGGGCGTATTCCTGACCAATCGCGGCCTCTTCTTCCCGAGCTTCCCGAGCGTGCCGGAGCTGCAGGGCTTCAACTTCGCCGGCGGCGCCGCGCTCTCGCCCGAGTTCGCCGCGCTGCTGATCGGCCTCGTCACTCTACACCGCGGCGTTCATCGCCGAGATCGTGCGCGCCGGCGTCCTGGCGGTGCGGCGCGGCCAGTGGCACGCGGCGCAGGCGCTCGGCCTCGACGCGGCGCGCACGTGCTGCGCTACGTGGTCGCTGCCGCAGGCGCTGCGCGTGATCGTGCCGCCGCTGACCAGCCAGTACCTGAACCTGACCAAGAACAGCTCGCTCGCGGTGGCGATCGGCTATCCCGACCTGGTCTCGATCGCCAACACCACCATCAACCAGACCGGGCAGGCGATCGAGGGCATCGCCATCATCATGGCGGTGTACCTCACCATCAGCCTCGTCGATCTCGGCGCTGCATGAACTGGTACAACGCGCGCGCGCTGCGATGAACGAAGCGGCTCTTGCTGGATCGCGCAATCTGTTCTCAGCTGCCAGCGCGCTCGACGCTGGCATTCCTGGCTGCGTGGAAACTGGTGCCGCCTTCGTCGACTGGGCGTTCGTCGACGCGGTCTGGCAGCCCGGACGTCGCGCGCCTGCCGCGCCGCGAGCGGCGCCTGCTGGGCGCTTCATCGCCGAGAAGCACCGCTTCATCGCTGTTCGGCACCTATCCGTATCGAGGAGCACTGGCGCCCTGCGCTGGCGATCGCGTATTCCTTGTAGCTCTCTGGGTGCTTTCGGCGTTGCGACGATTCTGGAAACCGCAGGCTGATCGGCTGATCTGGGTCGCTGGCCTCGACGCGTCATCGGCGTGCTGATGTGGGGCGGCGTGTTCGGCCTGCCCTACGTCGAGAACGAGCGCTGGGGCGGGCTGATCCTCACGCTGCTCCTCGCCACGCTTCGGCATGGCGCTTCGCGTTTCCGCTCGTCGATCCTGCTCGCGCTCGGCCGCCGCTCGGAGCTGCCGGTGATGCGCGCGCTGTGCGTCGCCTACATCGAGCTGATCCGCGGCGTGCCGCTGATCAGCGTGCTGTTCATGGCGCTCGGTGATGCTGCCGCTGTTCCTGCCGGCGGGCGTGATCGATCGACAAGCTGCTGCGCGCGCAGATCGCGCTGATCCTGTTCGCCGCCGCCTATCTCGCCGAGGTGGTGCGCGGCGGCCTGCAGGCGATCCCGCAGCGACCAGTACGAGGCGGCCGACGCGCTCGGCCTGACCTACTGGCAGACGCACGCTGCACGTGATCCTGCCGCAGGCGCTGCGCATCGCCGTGCCGCCGCTGGTCAACACCTTCATCGGCTTCTTCAAGGACACCTCGCTGGTGCTGATCATCGGCCTGTTCGACCTGCTCGTCGACGATCAAGGTGTCGCTGCAACGAGCCGGCCTGGACCGGCTTCGGCGTCGAGGCCTACCTCTTCGCCGCGCTGGTGTACTTCGCGTTCTGCTTCGCGATGTCGCGCTACAGCCGCTCGCTCTGAATCACCCAGCTTGGGCGGGACTGCGTCGTCGCGGTAGCGTGCGCCGGCCGATCCTGGCCGGCGATCCATTTCACCGAGCGCGCGCGCGCGCTCGGCCACGGTGGCCACCGAGATCTGCCGGTAGTCGTCGTTGAAGACCTCGAAGCTGTAGTCGCCGCGGTAGCCGGCGTCGTCGAGCGTGCGCACCAGCTCGGCGACCTGCGTCGCTGTGCACGCCTTCGCCGGGAAAGACGCGGAAGTGGCGCGCGGTCTCGATGCGGTCCTCGCGGCGAGCGCACTTCCTGCCACATGAAATCGGAGAGCTGCACCAGGAACACCTTCGCGCGGATCGATGTCCTGCAGCGCGCTCGAGCGTCGCGTCTCGTTGGCGAGCATGTGGAACGAGTCGAGGCACGAGGCCGAGGTTGGCGCGGTCGGCCTCCTGCGACGATTTCCCAGGCCTGCGGGAACTCGTTGACGTGCCGGCCCCAGGACAGCGCCTCGTAGGCGATGCGGATGTCGAGCGGCACGGCGAGCATGCGCGAGCTTCTGCAGGTCCTTCGTCAGCAGCTCCGGCTCGTCCGGACGCGTGCGCCGAAGCCGAAGAGCACGCGAGCAGCACGCTCGAGCCGAGCGCGCGGCACATCTCGAGCATCGCCTTGGCGATGTCGACCTTGTAGGCGTGCAGGTGCCCGGACAGGCCCTCGAAGTCGCGCAGCACCTGGAAGCCGGTGACGCGCAGGCCGCTCGCGCGCACCGCGGCGATCGCGCGCGTCCTCGCCGTCCGGGATGGCCGACGATGTCGGTCGCGTTGCAGCATGACCTGCGTGAAGCCGGCGCCGCGCATCGCGCGCAGCTTGGCCTCCAGCGGACCCGCCGAGCGTGATGGTGTCCATGCCGAAGTGGTCGAGGTTCACGGTTCAGGTGACTCACGACCAGCTCGAAGGTGACGCCGCCCAGGTAGACCTGGGTCGAGCGCGCCCTTGTCGCTCGGCTGCACCGCGCCGCGGTCGACGAACACGATGCCGCGCTCCTGCAGCGCCTGCGCGGCCGCCGGGACGTCCGGCGCGCCGAGGCCGACGCGCACCAGGCCCTCGTCCCAGTGGATTTCCTCCGAGCCCGGCGGCGGCTCGATCGAGCTGCAGGTAGAACTTGTGGCAGGGGCTCTCGAGCAGCGTGCCCTTCGGCAGCACGCCGAAGTACTGGCCCTGCGGCAGCACCGTGAAGCCGAACAGGCTCTCGTAGAAATCGAGCCAGTCGCGCGGTGCGGTCGTCGAGGATCGCCTGCACCACGCCGAACCAGTGCAGCCCGGCGACCGCCGGGCGGGCGCTGTCGACGTTCCTGGCAACAGCACGAAATCGACGTCGTAGATCGAGAAATCCGCGTAGCGGTCGACGAAGTAGATGAGGCTGTCGCCCACGCCGTGGATGCCCGGGATGTTCAGCTCCATCGCCGAGGCGCGCGTCGGCATCTCCCAGGCGCCGAGGTCGAGCGAGTGGCTGGTAGGCGAACGCCGCGTCGCGCACGCGCAGCGCGATCGCGGCGAGCGCCGGCGTCTGCCGGGCGCGCTGTCGGCGGCATCCGGTGCGAATTGACGATCAGGTTCATCGCGCCCTGGCGGTAGAGCATCACCTCGCGCGAGCGGTGCCGGGCGACCGCGGACGAAGCCCATGCTTCTGCAGCAGCGCGCCGAACGCCTGCGGCTGCGAGGTGGCGTACTCGATGAACTCGATGCCGTCGATGCCGAGCGGATTGGACGGCTCCGGGAACGGCGGTCGGGGCGGGCATGGTCATTGCCTCGAATTGGCGAGGCTGTTAAATTTACCTTGCAATGTCGTTAATTCCAAGAGCTTCCGATGTCCAGGCGCCGCCGCGCTCGGCGGCGATGCGCAAGCCCAAGGCGCCCGAGGCGAACCGCGCGCGCATCGTCGCGGCGGCCATCGACGAGTTCGCCTCGCGCGGCTTCAAGGGCGCGAGCATGGACGCCATCGCCGCGCGCACCGCATACCACGCGGGCGCTGATCAACTACTACTTCGGCAGCAAGGAAAAGCTCTACATCGCGGTGCTCGAGCAGGTGTACGCCGAGATCCGCGAGGCCGAGAGCGAGCTCGACCTCGACCACCTGGCGCCGGTGGACGCGCGTGCGCCGCATCGTCGAGTTCACCTACAACTACTACGTCGAGCACGAGGGTTTCGTGCGCCTCGTGGTGGCCGAGAACCAGGCGCGCGGCCGCCACCTGCGCAAGTCGCGGACGATGCGCACCCTCAACCGGCCGATCATCGACCGCCTGGCGCGCGTCATCGAGCGCGGCCAGGCGGAGGGCGCTGTTCGCGCCGGAGCATCGATCCCGGTCGAGGTGCACAAGGCGATCGCCGCGCTCGGCATGTTCAACGTCACCAACCAGTACACCTTCGGCAGCGATCTTCCAGCGCGAGATGGGCGCGCAAGGGCGACGTCGCACGGCAGCTGCGAGATGGTCACCGACGTGATTCTCGAGCTATCTGACACCGAGGAGGAAGGACATGAAGCACGAATCGACCGTCGTACGGCGCTCAAGGCAGGCGCCGCTCTTGCCGCAGCTGCGTGCTCAGTTCCAGCCTGGGCGCAGGCCAAGCCCACGATCCGCTTCGCCGCGGTGTTCTCCGACAAGGACATCCGCGCCGACATGATCCGCATGTTCGCCAAGGACGTCGACGGCGACTTCAACGTCGAGCCGTTCTACAACGGCTCGCTGTTCAAGCAGGGCACCGAGCTGGTCGCCCTGCAGCGCGACAACCTCGAGATGGGCAACATCGCGCCGCAGGACATCTCCAAGCAGATCCCGGCGTGGTCGATCCTGACCTCGGCCTACCTGTTCCGCGACGCCAACCACCTGAACGCCTTCTTGGCCGAGCGACCTCGGCGCGCAGATGAAGAAGCATGGCCGAGGACGCAGGTGAAGGTGAAGATCCTCGGGCCGACCTTCTTCGGCACCCGCCAGGTCGGCCTGAAGCCGAACAAGAAGATCAACACGCCCGCCGACCTGGCCGGCATCAAGCTGCGCATGCCGCCGGGCGACGCCTGGCAGCTCCTCGGCCGCTCGCTCGGCGCGAACCCGACGCCGATGGCCTACGCCGAGGTCTACACCGGCCTGCAGACCGGCGCGATCGACGGCCAGGACAACCCGCTGCCGAACGTGCAGAACATGAAGTTCTACGAGGTGATGTCGCAGATCGTGCTGACCTCGCACCTGGTCGGCTACGACCTGCTGACGGTGAACCTGAAGACCTGGAACGCGCATGTCGCCGGCGCAGCAGAAGGCCTTCCAGGCCGCCGCCGACAAGGCGATCGCCTGGAGCGCGGCCGAGCACCTGAAGCGCGAGGCCGAGCTGGCCGACGGCTTCCGCAAGCAGGGCCTGCGAGGTCTACACGCCCGGACGCCGAACGCCTTCCGCGCGCACGCGCAGAAGGTCTACCTCGCCTCCGACGAGGCGAAGGACTGGCCGAAGGGGATGCTCGAGAAGATCAACGCGCTGAAGTAGAGCGCGGCGTGTCTCGCGAAGCGGCGCGCCTGGCTGCAGCGCCGGGCGGAGAACGTCGCCGCCGGCCTGCTCGGCGTCATGTTCGTCGCGTTCATCGTGCAGATCGTGTTCCGCTACTTCTTCAACTTCCCGATCGGCTGGACCTCCGAGCTGACGCGTGATCACGCTGGCTGTGGCTGGTGCTCTGGGGCTCGGCCTTCGTGCTGAAGGAAAGCGAGGAGATCCGCTTCGACCTCATCTACTCGCGCGGTCGGCGCCGCGCGCGCGCATCGCCATGGCGATCGTCGTCGGCGTCGCGATCGTGGTCCTGCTACGCGCATCTCGCTGCCGGCGTCGTTCGACTACGTGAGCTTCATGAAGGTCGAGAAGTCGCTCCTACCTGAAGATCCGCATCGAACTGGCTGTACTCGATCTACATGATCTTCCTCGTCGCGATCATCGTGCGCTACGCTGTGGCTGCTGTGGCAGCTGCTGCGCGGCAGGGATCCCGAGGCGGCCGACCCGACCAAGGTGAGCTCCGGCCTGTGACCGACCAGTCCGTTCGCGCTCGCGTCGCTGGCGATCGTCGCGCTCAGCCTGCTCGGGCTGCCGATCGGCCACGCGATGATCGGCGGCTCGGTGCTCTACCTCTGCATCGACGGGCCTCGACATGGGCACCGCCGCCGAGCAGCTGCTCAACGGCATGTACTCGAGCTTCCTGCTGCTCGCGATTCCGCTGTTCATCCTCGCCGCCGAGTTCATGAACAGCGGCAGCATCATGGATCGGCTGCTGCGCTTCTGCAACGCGCTGGTCGGGCGCTTCCGCGGCGGCCTCGCCCAGGTCAACGTGCGTGCAGAGCATCATCTTCGCCAGCATGTCGGGCTCGGCGCTCGCCGACGCCGCGAGCTCGGGCAAGCTGATGCAGACGCTGATGACGCGCGACGGCAAGCTACCCGCCGGCCTTCGCCGCCGCGCTGACCGCGGTCTCCTCGGTGATCGGGCCGATCATCCCGCCGTCGATCCCGCTGGTGCTCTTACGCGCTGGTCTCCGACACCTCCATCGGCTACCTGTTCCTCGGCGGCGTCATCCCGGGCCTGCTGATCGGCGCGGTGCAGATGGCGCTGATCGCGTTCACCGCCAGGCGGCGCAACTTCCCGGTCGAGGCGCCGGTCCCGCTGCGCGAGCTGCCGCGCGTCACCTGGGAGGCGTTCCCGGCGCTGATGATGCCGGTGATCCTGCTCGGCCTGCCTCTACAGCGGCGTCACCACGCCGACCGAGGCCGCCGCGGCGGCCGCCGCGTACGCGCTGGTCGTGTCCGCGTTCCTCTACCGCAGCGTCGGCTGGCGCGACGTCTACAACTCGCTGCTGACGAGCGCGCGCATCACCGATCTCGATCGGCATGCTGATCGCCGGCGCGCTGGTCTTCAACTACGTGATCACGGTCGAGAACATCCCGAAGACGCTCAGCGCGCGCTGCTGAAGGCGCTACGAGCTCTCGCCGCTCGATGTTCCTGCTGCTCGGCGAACATCCTGCTGCTGATCCTCGGCTGCTTCCTGGAGGGCACGACGATCCTGCTGGTCATCGTGCCGGTGCTGCTGCCCACCGCGCAGGCGCTCGGCATCGACCCGGTGCACTTCGGCGTGGTCGTGCGTGGTCAACATCATGATCGGCCTGGTGCACGCCGCCCTACGGCCTGCTGCTCTTCATGATGGTCAAGATCGCCGAGGTGCCGCTCACGCGACCTGGTGCGCGAGGTGATGCCGTTCCTCGGCGTCATGATCGGCGCGCTCGCGCTGATCACCTTCGTACCGGAGCTCGTGCTCTTCCTGCCGCGGCTGCTGGGCTACAAGGGCTGACGATGCTCGGCGCGGCCGCCGTCGCCATGTGGTGGGACGTGGCGCCCGAAGTGCGGGCCGAGTGGGAGGACTGGCATTCCAGCGAGCACATGCCCGAGCGCCTCGCCATCCCGGGATTCCTGCGCGGCACGCGCTGGGTCGCCGAGTCCGGCGAGCCGTCCTATTTCGTTCTGCTATGAAGTCGCGCAACCTGGCGACGATCACCGGCGGGGCCTACCTCGAGCGCCTGAACAATCCCACGCCGTGGTCGCGAAAGATGATGCCGCACCATCGCAACATGGTGCGCAGCCTGTGCCGTGCTGCGAGCGGGCTGGGGCGGCGGCTTGCCGCAGACCCTGGCGACCGTCGCGCTTTACGCCGCGAGCGGGCGAGCAGCCGAAGCTGCCGCAGCGCAAGGGCCTGACCGGCGCGCATCTGCTCGAGTCGCAGCCGATGCCGGGTGCGCCGACGACCGAGCAGAAGATCCGCGGCGGCGATGCCTCGGCAGATTGGGTGTTGCTGCGTCGGCGGCTACGACCTCGATGCGGTGGAAGCCGCCGCTGCCGAAAGCGGCCCCGGCAGGCGCGACGGCGGGGTTCTATCGTCCGGCCTATTCATTGACCTCTCTGGATCGCAAATGACGAAGGCGGTCAGGCGAGTCGTCACGGGACATCACGCCGACGGCAGGTCGACGGTGGTGCTCGATGGCGCGGCGCCGAACGTGAAGCAGCGGCAGGCCGGCAACGGCTCGACGCTCCTCTGGGTAACCGACGAGACGCCGGCCCAGGTATCTGGCAGCGCCGACCGCGCGGCGCGCGAGGATCGGCGTGCCGCCGCCGCGCCGCGGGCACGATTTTCGCGTCTGCGGAGTTCCCGCCCGGCGTCGGCGGCGAAGTGCGCGACAACGAGACCGCTGCTGCGCGACTTCGGCATCGGCCCGGACGTGAAGCGCGGCCACCCGCCGCGGCATCCGGCGCATCCACCGCACGCGCAGTCTCGACTACGTGGTCGTTCTGGAAGGCGAGATCGACCTGCTGCTCGACGACGGCGACGTGCGCCTGAAAGCCGGAGACGTGATCGTGCAGCAGGCGACGAACCATGCCTGGATCAACCGCGGCACGGCGACGCTGCAGGCTCGCGATGGTGTTCATCGACGCGGAAGAGCCATGAGCATCCTCTGCGGCCTCATCGGCGCCGGCATCCAGCGCTCGCGCTCGCCGGCGCTGCATCAGGCGGAGGCGCGCGCGCAGGGTCTCGGAGCTGGTTTACAAGCTCATCGATCTCGAGGTGCTGCGCGTCGGCAACGAGGCGCTGCCCCGGCTGCTGGAAGACGCCGTGCGCGAGGGCTACAGCGGCCTCAACATCACCTTTCCCGTGCAAGCAGGCGGTGATGCCGCTGCTGCACGAGCCTGTCGGACGAGGCGCGCGCGATCGGCGCGGTGAACACGGTGGTCATCGCCGGCGGGAAGCTGACCGGCCACAACACCGACGCTTCCGGCTGGGCCTGGGGCTTCAAGCGCGCGCTGCCAGGGGCCGACCTGTCGCGCGTGGTGCTGCTCGGCGCTGGCGGTGCGGGCGCTGCGGTGGGCTACGCGGCACTGGGGCTGGGCGTGCGGGAGCTGTCGATCCTGGATGTGGATCCGTCCGGCCGCTGCGCTGGCCTCCCGCCTTGGCGCGCAATTCCCGGGCAAGAGAATCGTTCAGGGACAGGACCTGGAAAGCCGCGATGAAATCGGCCAGCGGACTCATCCACTGCACGCCTACGGGCATGGCGGGCATCCCGGCATGCCGCTCGACGAGAAACTCCGCTTCGCTCCTCGCTGTGGGTTTCGGAGATCGTCTACGTACCGCTGGAAACGGAGCTGCTCAAGGCGGCTCGACGCGCCGGCTGCGCGACCGCCGATGGCGGGCACATGAACGTCGGCCAGGCGATTCGCGGTTTCAGGCTGTTCACCGGCCGCGACGCGGACCCGGCGCGCATGGACGCGCATTTCCGTAAGCTGGGCGCATGACCAGGCGCAAGCTCGCCCTCGCCGCGCTGACGGTGCTCGAGCTTCCACACCCCGAGCTGGTGAGCGTGGCGGCGAAGGTGGGCTATTCGCACGTCGGCCTGCGCCTCGTTCCGGTGGCCGGCCAGCCCTATCTCCATCCGCTCGATCCTGCGGCGATCGAGAAGCGCCTCGCCGACACCGGCCTCGGCGTGCTCGACGTCGAGGTGTTCCGCCTGGAAGGCGAGACGAAGGTCCCGGACTACGAGGAGGCGATCGCCGTGTCGGCGAGGCTGGGCGCGAGCCAGATCCTGGTCCACGGCGCGGATGAGAACGAGGCGCGCCTGATCGACAGCTTCGGCAGGCTTTGCGATCTCGCCGGCAAATACAAGCTGGGCGTCAATCTCGAGCCGATGCCGTGGGTGGCGATCTCCACCGTGGCGAAGGCGAAGCGCATCCTCGACGGCGCGCAACGGGCGAACGCGGCGTTTCTCGCCGACGCGATCCATTTCTTCCGCGCCGACAACCGGCTCGACGAGCTGCGCGGCCTGCCGATGCATTACCTGCAGTTCTGCGACGCGCGGGCGGAGCGGCCGGCTGACATGCAGGAGATGATCCGCCAGGCGCGCTTCGACCGGCTGCCGCCGGGCGAGGGCGGCCTGATCTGGCCGGCCTCCTGGCGGCGACGCCGCGCGACATCCCGATGAGCCTGGAAGTGCCGATGACGCGGAAGCTGCCGCCGCTGGAAAGGGCGGAGCTGGTGTACCGCTCGACGCTGAAGGTCCTGGAGCGCTGCGCTAGCTAGCGGCTTTTCGGCTCACGAATGGTTTCCACCAGCGCGCGCAGCGCAGCGGTGTAGGAGCGCCAGCCGAGCCCCTGCACGGTGCCCTTCACGGCCGGCGAGATGATCGAGACGTGGCGCCACTCCTCGCGCTTGACCGTGAGGTTGGAGAGGTGGCACTCGATCACCGGGAACGGCATCGCCTTGATGCAGTCGTGCAGCGAGACGCTGTGCTGCGTCAGGCGCGCCGGGATTGATCACCGCGCCCTGCACCTCGTCCATGTGCTTGTGGAAGGTGTCGACCAGCACGCCTTCGTGGTTCGACTGCACGATGGTGAGCTGCACCTGGATCTTCGCCGCGAGCGTGCGCAGCCGCTCGTTGATCTGGTCGAGCGTCATCGAGCCGTAGATGTGCGGCTCGCGCCGGCCGAACAGGTTCAGGTTCGGGCCGTGCAGGATCAGGATCTTCTCAAGCGCGTCGTGTCGCGGCATTCCAGTTCTTCTCAGGTTGGCGATCAGAGCCGGGCTCAGGTGGCAGTATGCCTGCTCGCGCGCATAGACCGCCATGTAGCGGCGGAACGCGTCGAGCGGCTCCTCCGCGGCGCGGAACGCGCGGCGGTTGCCGGCGGCGCTGACCACGCCCGAGCCGGTCAGCCGCTCGACGATCCGCTCGATCGCCGACATCCATCTGCGCCCGGCGCGGACGGTCTCGTCGCAGATCAGGCGCCCCTCGGGGCTGGCGCAGTCGATGCGCCGCTCGGCCATGATCGCCTGGCGCGCGAGGCGGTCGCCGACGAAGCGCGGCGAGGCGCAGGTTGGCGGCGCCGGGCATGATGCCTTCCTTGCGCGCCGGCAGCGTCAGGTAGGCGTCCTCGCGCGGCGATGGTGTAGTCCATCGTCAGCAGGATCTGGCAGTGGCCGCCGATGGCGAAGCCCTCGACCGCGGCGATCCACGAGCTTCTCGATCGAATCTTCACTTCCGGCGAGCGCATCCGGCAACGCCAGGCCGCGGTAGAACTTGTTGACGAAGCCGAGGTCGCGGATCGAGGTACCAGAGGTAGCGGATCTTTCCCTGGTAGAGGTGCGTGAGGTTGATGCCGGCGCCGAACAGGCGCTTGCCGGCGTACTTGGGATGCGTCGACCGGCGCCGCCGCGCAGCACGCAGACCTCGGTCTTCGGGTCGAGCAGCGCGAGGTCGACCGCGGTCTCCATGCCCGTCGAGCGTGGTCTCGTCCTCGGCGTTGAGGAAGCGCGGGTTGCTCATGGTCAGCACCGCGGCCTTGCCCTGGCGTTGCAGTGCGCGCGCCGTTGAACTGGATGTCTCCCTTTTTCTCGAATTCCGGCTGGAAGGAAGAAGATTTCGGGTGCGGCAAAAGCATGGCGTGGCAGAGGTGCGCGCCCGCGGCGGGATCGGCCATGCACCTGGGCGAGGAACTCGCCCTGCTGGCGCTCGAGGCCTTGCTTGTCTCGCTGAGCACGGCTTTGCTTCCGCCTCGAGGTCGACTGACGCGAGGGAAGCAGACGAGGAAACTCCTGCGCCGCCGAGCGCGCACAGCTCGTCGATTCTCAGGAAGCGCCTGCGCCCGTCGGTCAGGCGGTCGTAGGCGGCGATCACATCGGTGGCTGTTACCATGGTGAAACGCGATTATGAACTTCTACGTCGTCGACGACGATCCGGACGTCCTGACGCTGCTGACGCGCCTGCTGGAGGCGGCCGGGCATCGCGTCGAGGCGTCGCCCTCGAGCCTGCGCGGCGCTGAAGCAGATCCCGATGTCGCGCCCCGACTGCGTGCATCACCGACCTGATGATGCCGGAGATGGACGGCTTCGAGCTGACGCGCGAGCTGCGCGCCGCGCCGCGAGCTGGCCGACATGAAGATCATCGTGCTCTCGGCCAAGGCCTACGACTTCGACCGGCGGCGCGCCAAGGAGCTGGGCGCCGACGGCTACATCACCAAGCCGATCAAGCGCGAGACGCTGCTCGCAGTCGATCGCCGAGCATCGTCTCCGACCACGTCGTCGGTGCACGTACTGGGGCGTGCACGGCACGCTGCCCGCGCCCGGCGCGGCCTACACGCGCTACGGCGGCAACACGCCCTGCGTCAGCGTCGAGGTCGGCGGCGAGCCGCTGCTACATCTTCGACTGCGGCTCGGGCATCAAGCGGCTCTCCGACCGCATCATGGCGCCGCGGCGCGCAGCGCTTCTCGGCGCGCATCTTCATCTCGCACACGCACTGGGACCACATCAACACCATGCCCGTTCTTCGCGCCGCTGTACATGCGCGGCAACCAGATCGAGATCTACGGCCCCTACCAGGGCGACCTGACCATCGAGCAGCGCGATCAGCGCGCAGATGGAGAGCGTCTATTTCCCGGTGACGATGCGCGAGTTCGGCGCGCGCATCGTGTTCCGCGACCTGCGCGAGGAGACGCTGCATTTCGGCCCGGTGCGCATCGACACCATGCTGCTGCAGCCACCCGGGCTACTGCCTCGGCTACCGGCTGACCTGCCGCGGCCGCATCGTCTGCTACATCACCGACAACGAGCTCTATCCTGCCGACCGACCGCGCCACGACGCGCGCTACGTCGAGCGGCTCGCCGACTTCGTGCGCGGCGCCGACGTGCTGATCACCGATACCACCTACCGCGACCACGAGTACCCGCGCAAGGTGGACTGGGGCCATTCCTGCGGTGAGCCAGGTGGCCGACCTCGCGGCGCGCGCCGAGGTGAAGCGGCTGCACCTCTTCCACCACGACCCGGACCAGACCGACGCCGACATCGACGCGCAAGCTCGACGAGACGCGCGCCGGCACTGCGCGCAGCTCGGCGCGCGAGGTGAGCTGCGAGGCGCCCGCCGAGGGCAGCTCGCTCGCTGGTCTAGCCGCCCGGGTCCTGGCGGTAGAAGAGCTTCAGCTGGTCGTAGACGTCCGGGATAGCGGCGCCGTGTTTCTGCCGGATCCTCGAAGAACGCCTCGCTGATCACGGCGAAGAACTCCGCGGGATGCTCGGCGCGCGTAGGGATCGAGCCAGGTGTCGCTGGCCGCGCTCCAGCGCGTCGCTGAAGCCCTGCGTAGGCCTCGTCGAAGGCCGTTTGCCAGGCGCGGCCGTCCATGCCGGCGTGCAGCGGCGGCGGCCGTCGGCCACGCCGTTCGAGCATGTCGAGCTTGTGCGCGAACTCGTGGATGCACGACGTTCATCGCCGGATCGTGCGCCGCGGCGTCCCAGGAGAGCACCACCGGCCCGCCGGGCATCGCCTCGCCGGCGAGCTCGTCGTCCCATTCGTGCACCACGCCGTCCTCGTCGACCTCGGTGCGCCGCACGCGGAAGTCGCCGGGGTAGACGACGATCCCGGTCCAGCCTGAATACCAGTCGAGGCCCAGCTCGAGGATCGGCAGGCAGGCCTGCGCGGCGATCGAGACGCGCATGGCGTCGGTGACTTCGAGACCGTGCGTGCCGGTGAACTGCTTCTCGGCGAGGAACAGCAGCGCCAGGTCTTTCAGCTTCTGCTGTCGTGCGGGAGGAAGGCCGCGCAGGCGCGGCCAGAGCGCCTCGTCGATGCGATGCTCTGCGAGGACGCGCCTGCGGCGCCAGTCGGTGAGCCAGCCCATGTGTCCGTAAAATACCGCATGCGCTCAGGAATCTCCGCCTCGTTCAGCCGCAGCCGCTCGACAGCGCCGCCGCGCTCGTCCCGGTCGCCGACGGGCTCGCCGGCGACGAGCGCGCGCTGCGTGCAGCGGGCGCTCGACTTCGCCGAGCCGCTCTACGCGCGAGCAGATGCTCTCGACCGGCGAGCCGACCTGGGCGCACGCCCTCGGCCTCGGCGCCAACCTCGCCGCCATCGGCGTCGACGCCGCCGGCCGCGCCGCCGGGATCCTGTTCGCCGCGCCCAAGCATCTGGACGGACGCCGACATGCTGACGCGAGCATTTCGGCGAGGAGATCGCCGACCTCGCCGCGGGCGTCGAGAAGCTCTACCAGCTGCGCGTCGCCACGCGCGCCAGCCCGCAGCGAGCAGAACGAGGTGCTGCGCAAGATGGTCCTCGGCATGGTCGAGGACGTGCGCGTGGTGCTGATCCGCCTCGCCAGCCGCACGCAGACGCTGCGGTGGTTCGCGAAAAACGACCTCGCCGAGAACGCGACGGCTACGCGCGGGAAACGCTCGACATCTATGCGCCGCTCGCCAACCGCCTCGGCGTCTGGCAGCTCAAGTGGGAGCTGGAGGACCTGTCGTTCCGCTACCTCGAGCCCGAGCTCTACAAGCGCATCGCGTCGATGCTCGACGAGAAGCGCATCGAGCGCGAGCAGTACATCGCCGATGCGATCGAGCTGCTTTCCTGCGAATTGCAGAAACTGCGAGTCGCAGGGCGAGATCACCGGCCGGCCGAAGCACATCTATTCCATCTGGAACAAGATGCGCAACAAGGCGGTCGACTTCGCCGAGGTGTACGACGTGCGCGCGCTGCGCGTCATCGTGCCCGACGTGAAGGACTGCTACGCGGCGCTCGGCGTGGTGCACAACCTGTGGCAGCCGATCCCGCAGCGAGTTCGACGACTACATCTCGCGGCCCAAGGGCAACCTCTACCAGTCGCTGCATACCGCGGTGATCGGCCCGGGCGGCAAGACGCTCGAAGTGCAGATCCGCACCGAGGCGATGCACCGCCAGGCCGAGTACGGCGTCGCCGCGCACTGGCAGCTACAAGGAAGCGGGAAGCCGTCAAGGCGTCGAAGGCGCTTCGAGCAGAAGATTGCCTGGCTGCGCGAGCTGCTCGCGTGGCGCGACGAGGTCGCCGACTGGCAGTCGACCGCCAAGCAGGCGCAGCTCGACGACACGGTCTACGTGCTGACCCCGCAGGGCAAGGTGATCGACCTGCCGGCGGGCTCGACGCCGGTCGACTTCGCCTACGCGCTGCACACCGACCTCGGCCACCGCTGCCGCGGCGCGCGCGTCGACGGCCAGATCGTGCACGCTCGACACGCCGCTCGCGAGCGGCCAGCGCGTCGAGATCATCGCCGCAAAGAGCGGCGGGCCGTCGCGCGACTGGCTGAACGCCGAGCGCGGCTTCGTGAAGAGCACCGCGCGCGCGGGCAAAGATCCGCCAGTGGTTCAACGCGCAGGACGCGCTGAAGACCGTCGCCGCCGGCCGCGCCATCGTCGAGAAGGAGCTGCGCCGCGAGCAGGCGACGACGAATCTGGAAGCGCTTGCGCGCAAGCTCGGCTTCGGCAAGCCCGACGAGCTCTTCGCCGCGGTGGCGCAGCGACGAGATCAATCTGCGCCAGCTGCAGACCGCGGTGCGCGGTCCAGCACCGGCTCGAAGCCCGTCGAGGTGAAAAAGAAGCAAAGTCAGAAAACAGGAAGGGCGTTCTCGTCATCGGCGGCATGGACAGCCTGATGACGCAGCTCGCGCGCTGCTGCAAGCCGGTGCCGCCCGACCCGATCCGCGGCTTCGTCACGCGCGGCAAGGGCGTCTCGGTGCACCGCGAGGATTGCGCGAGCCTGAAGCGCCTCGCCGAGCGGCAGCCCGAGCGCCTGATCGAGGCGGCGTGGGGCAAGGGCGAGGGCAGCTACACGGTCGAGATGGCGGTGACCGCTGCCGACCGCCGCGGCCTGCTGCGCGACATCGGCGATGCGCTGTCGCGCGAGAAGATCAACGTCACGCGCGGTGCGCACGCAGAGCCGCGACGAGCTGGCTTTCATGCGCTTCACGTTCGATGTCGCCAACCTCGCGCAGCTCAAGCGCGCGTTCGCCCTGGTGCGCGAGCTGAAGGGCGTCATCCGCGTGGGGCGCGGCTGATGGACGAGCTCCTCTCCAACCCGGCGGTGCAGGCCGGCGCGGCGCCGTTCCTCGCCGGCCTGATCGTCGCCGTCGCATTGCGGCCCCTGAAGCTCGGCGGCCTGGCGGTGACGGCCGCGTTCGCCACCACCGTCTATTTCCGTGGCGGGCTTCCAGTTCAGCCCGCTCACCGCGACGCGCAAGTATGATCCTGATCGCGCTCGTCGCGCCGGCGATCGGAATCCTGGTCGACTTCGCTTTCAAGCCGACCAAGCTCGGCGCGGCGCTGCTCGCGCTCGCGGCGGGCGGCGCTGCCTGGTGGGCATTCGGACCGGTGCTCGCGCAACGCCCGGCGAGCGAGGCCGGGTTGCTGCTCGCGTCGGCGATCGTCGTCGCCGCATTCGTCGTCGGCTTCGGCCAGGCGGCGCTCGCCGCCGACGGCGTGCGCGCCGGCGCCGCGGCGCTCGCGCTCGGCATCGGCGCGGCGTGGCGTCGATCTTCTCTGCCTCGATCGCCTACGGCTCGTACGGCATGGCGCTCGGCGCGGGCGCCGGCGCCTTCCTCCTGCCGCAGATGATCACCGGCACCAGGAGTCACGCCGGCGCGACCTTCGTCCTGCCGGCGCTGCTCACCTCGGCGCTGGTCGTCGGCTGGCGCGATGACCCTCGCGAAGATGCCCTGGTACGTCGTGCTGGTGCTGGGCCTCGTCCCACTCGCGGTGCGCCTGCCCGGACCGGAACGCGCGCCGGTCTGGCTGCAGGCAGTAATATTCTCGCTCTACGGCTTCGCGGTCGCAGGCCTCGCCTGCTGGCTGGCGTGGCCATGAGAAACCCTAGAGGAGGGGAAACCATGAAGAAGCTGATCGTCGCCGCCATCCTTGGCGACTCCGCTCGCTGCCGCCGCGCAGGTCGAGAACTACGTCATCGACCCGTTCCACACCGTGCCGTACTTCGACAGTCGACCATCTCGGCTTCGCCACCATGCGCGGCCGATTCGACCGCGCCACCGGCAAGTTCAGCATCGACCGCGCGGCGAAGACCGCGAGCGTCGAGCTGGAGATTCCGACCGCCACCGTCAACAGCGGCGACACCGACAAGCGGCCAGCGGCCGCGCACGCGCGACGAGCATCTGAAGAACGCCGATTTCTTCAACGTGCAGGAATTCCCGACCATGACCTTCAAGTCGACCAAGGTGGTGTTCAAGGGCGACGAGCCGGCGGCCGTCGAAGGCAACCTGACGATGCTCGGCGTCACCAAGCCGGTGACGCTGCAACCTCGAGCGCTGGAAGTGCGGCGCCGACATGCCGCACCCAGGGCAAGCGCTACCAGTGCGGCGGCAACGCCACCGGCTCGTTCAAGCGCTCGGACTTCGGGATGAAATTCGGCCTGCCCACCGCCATCGGCGACGAGGTGAAGCTCTGGATGAGCTTCTACGGCTTCAAGCAGTAGAAGACGGAGTCCCTAGCGTAAACAGCAGCTCTTCCTGCGCCGAGCGGCGACGGCCCCTTTGCGGGGCCTGAGCCGCTCGTAGCCGCCGTCGGCGTTCATCACCCAGGCCTGGCAGTTGTCGTCGAGGTAGGGCTGCAGGCCCTCGCGGATCACGCGGCGCTTGAGCGCCGGGTCGAGCACCGGGAAGCAGAGCTCGATGCGGCGGAAGAAGTTGCGGTCCATCCAGTCGGCGCTGGCGAGATAGACGTCGTCGGCGCCGCCGTTGCTGAAGTAGAACACGCGCGAGTGCTCGAGGAAGCGGCCGATCGACCGAGCGCACGCGGATGTTCTCCGAGAGGCCCGGGATGCCCGGCTTGCAGCGCGCACACGCCGCGCACCAGCAGGTCGATCTTCACGCCCGGCGGTCGAGGCGGCGTAGAGCTCCTCGATGATCTGCGGCTCGAGCAGCGCGTTCATCTTGGCGATGATGCGCGCCGGCTTGCCCTCGGCGCGCGTGCTTCGCTTCGTTCGCGGATGGCGGCGACGATGCGCTTGTGCAGCGTGAACGGCGACTGCCAGACGTGCTTCATCTTGCCGGCGCGGCCGAGGCCGGTGAGCTGCTTGAACACCTCGGTCGACGTCGGCGCAGATGTCCTCGTTCGCAGGTGAGCAGGCCGAAGTCGGTGTAGAGGCGCGCGGTCGCGCGGGTGGTAGTTGCCGGTCGCGAGGTGCACGTAGCGGCGCAGCACCTTGCCTTCGCGCCTCCTCGCGGCGCACGACCAGCGCCATCTTGGCGTGCGTCTTGTGGCCGACCACGCCGTAGACCACGTGCGCGCCGACCTCCTCCAGCCGCGCCGCCCAGTTGAGGTTCGCTTCCTCGTCGAAGCGCGCCATCAGCTCGACCACCACCGTGACTTCCTTGCCCTTGCGCGCCGCGTCGATCAGGATCTGCATCAGCTCCGAGTCGGTGCCGGTGCGGTACACGGTCTGCTTGATGGCGATGACGTTCGGATCGCTCGGCCGTCGTGCGGATGAAATCGATCACCGGCAGGAACGACTGGAACGGGTGGTGCAGCAGCACGTCCTGCTTCTTCAGCACCTCGAACAGATCGCCGCGTGTCGAGCGCCGGCGGCAGGCCGGGCTGGAACGGCGGGTACTTGAGGTCCGGGCGGTTCACCTGGTCGGGCACTTCGCGCATGCGGTAGAGGTTCACCGGCCCGTCGACGCGGTACAGGTCGTCGTCCTGCAGGCCGAACTGCTGCAGCAGGAACTCGACCATGCGCTGCGAGCAGTTGTCGGCGACTTCGAGGCGCACCGCGTCGCCGAAGTGGCGGTGCAGCAGCTCGCCCTGCAGCGCGGTGTGCAGGTTCTTGATCTCCTCCTCGTCGACGAAGAGGTCGGAGTTGCGCGTGACGCGGAACTGGTAGCAGCCGAGCACGTTCATGCCGGCGAACAGCTCGCCGACGTGCGCGTGCAGGATCGAGGAGAGGAAGACGAAGGCGTACTGCGCGCCTTGGCGACGCTCTGCGGCAGGCGGATCACGCGCGGCAGCGCGCGCGGCGCCTGCACGATCGCGGCGCCCGAGTTGCGGCCGAACGCGTCGCGGCCCTCGAGCTCGACGGCGAAGTTCAGGCTCTTGTTGAAGACGCGCGGGAACGGATGCGCCGGGATCGAGGCCGATCGGCGTCAGCACCGGCAGCAGCTCGCGGAAGAAGTAGTCGCGGATCCACTGGCTGCTGCGCCGGCGTCCACTCCTCGCGCCGCAGGAAGCACGACGCCCTCGCTTGCGAGCGCCGGCAGCACCGTCTGGTTGAGCAGCCGGTACTGCTCGGCGACCAGCGCGTGCGCCTCGCGGCTGACCTCGGCGAAGACCTCGGCCGGCGCGCGCGGCCGTCGGGCCCGGGCTCGGCGCAGGCCGAGCTTGATCTGTCTCCTTCAGCCCGGCGACGCGGATCTCGAAGAACTCGTCGAGGTTCGACGAGACGATGGTGATGAAGCGCAGCCGCTCGAGCAGCGGCACCGCGTCGTCGGCCGCCTGCGCGAGCACGCGGCGGTTGAACGCCAGCATGCCGAGCTCGCGGTTGAGGAACTGCGCCGGGGTGGGGATTCGGCGGTTCATGGCCTGCCCGCGTGCCGGACAGGAAGCGCGGCGGATTGCATCTTAACGCCTCGGCCGCGGGCGAGCTTCGCTCTCTGCCTGCGCATCCGTTCGGATTCCATTGCAGACTTTCCCTGCAGCGATTCTGCCGCAGAGGCGTCGTTCCAGATGTGACAGTTTCGTGACGTGGCCTAATTCGCCTGATTCTGCTATGGTGGCGCGAGCGATGGCGCGCCACGACACGCTCGCCGCGGTCGACCTCGGCTCGAACAGCTTCCACCTGCAGATCGGCCGCGTGGTCGACGGGCAGATCTATCCGCTCGACTCGCTGCGCGAGGTGGTGCGCCTCGGCGCCGGCCTGACCGCCGAGAAGCGCATCGACCGCGCCACGCAGGCGGCGGCGCTCGAGGCGCTCGGCGCGTTTCGCCGAGCGGCTGCGCGGCTTCCGCGCGCCGGCGGTGCGCGCGGTCGGCACCAACGCGCTGCGCGTGGCGAAGAACTCGCCGCAGTTCCTGCGCGAGGCGCGCGCAGTGCTCGGCTTCCCGATCGAGGTGATCTCGGGACGCGAGGAAGCGCGCCTCATCTACCTCGGCGTGGCGCACTCGATGCCGCCGGCCGCGCGAAGGATGCGCGCCGCCTGGTGGTCGACGTCGGCGGCGGCTCGACCGAATTCATCATCGGCACCGGCATGGAGCCGCAGCTCACCGAGTCGCTCTACATGGGCTGCGTCAGCTACAGCCTGAAGTATTTTCCCGACGGCAAGATCGACAAGCGGCGCATGAAGGCGGCCGAGCTCGCCGCGCGCCAGGAGCTGGCCGGCATGGTGCACGACTACCGCGCGGCCGGCTGGGACGAGGCGGTGGGGTCGTCGGGCACCGCGCGCTCGATCGAGAACATCCTGCGCGAGAACGAGCTTCGCCGAGGAGGGCATCACGCGCGAGGGCCTGGAGAAGCTGAGAGCGCTGCTGATCAAGAGCGAGGAGGCGGACCCGGACCGGATCGCCGGGCTTGCGCCCCAACCGCGCGCCGGTGCTGCCCGGCGGGCGTCGCCATCCTGTCGCGCGGCGCTCGACGAGCTCGGCATCGAGACGATGAAGGTCTCCGACGGCGCGCTGCGCCACGGCGTGCTCTACGACCTGCTCGGGCGCGTCCAGCACCGCGACATGCGCGAGGCGACCGTGTCGCAGTTCATGCGCCGCTATCACGTCGACACCGCGCAGGCCGAGCCGCGTGCGCAGCGCTCGCGCTGAAGATCTACGATGCGCCTGGCGCCGGGCAGCGATCGCGACGACGACGCCGACCGCGTGCTGCTCGAGTGGGCGGCGCGGCTCGCCGAGGCCGGCCTGTCGATCGCGCACGCCCAGTACCACAAGCACTCGGCCTACGTGCTGTCGAACGCCGACATGCCGGGCTTCTCGCGCATGGAGCAGGCGCGGCTCGCGCGACTCGTGCTCGCGCACCGCGGCAAGCTCGCCAAGATGCAGGACGCAGGGCTTCGACGGCGACGACTGGAAGCTGGTGTTCGCGCTGCGCATCGCCTCGCTCATCCTGCGCAGCCGCACCGACGCGAAGCTGCCGTTCCTGCGCGTCGCCGCCGACGAGCGCGCGGCTTCGCCATCGACCTGCCGCAGTCCTGGCTCGACGACAACGCGCTCTCGGCGGCGGCGCTCGACGCCGAGGCCGATCAGTGGAAGAAGGTCGGGATGAAGCTCGAGGTGAGCGGCCTGTCCGACAAGAAAGTCTCGGTGCTGAGTCGGTCCGGTGAAAGCAGGTCCGGTGAGATCACCGCGCGCACCTCGACCGGGTGCGCGTCCTCGAACCACCACAAGCCGCCTTTCTTGAGGCTCCAGCCGGCGACTGACGCCGCAGAGGTGGGCGGCCGCGTGCCGAGATCGGGCTGGTGCCCGACGACGATCACCGTGCCTTCGCCGTCCGGCCAGCCCGCCGCCTGCAGGATCTTCTTCACCGACGCGCCCGGCGCGAGCTGCATCGACGGTCTTGATCTTCACGCCCAGAGCCTCGGCGGTCTCCTGAGCGCGCGCGGCCGGGCTGGCCAGGACCACGAAATCGTCGCGGCAGGTGCTCGAGCAGCCATTCGGCCACGCGCGCGGCCTGCTTGCGCCCTTTCTTGGTCAGAGCGCCGCTCGAGGTCGGGCGCGCCATCTTCCGCATCCGCATGCCGCCAGAGGATCAGCTCCATGGCGCTAGTATAAAATTCGTCCTGATTGGGGCCGGCTTCAGGCTCGTAGAGCGCGTAGCTCAGCTGGTTAGAGCACTACCTTGACATGGTAGGGGTCGTTGGTTCGAGTCAATCGCGCCTACCAAGGTTTCCATGATTCGAGTCCTCGCTCTCGCCGTTCTCCTGTCCGCGACCAGCGCTTCGCGCAGTATCCGTCGCAGGCGATACGCCTGGTCTCGCCATTCCCGCCGGGCGGCAGCGTGGATGTCGTCGGCCGGCTGCTGGCGGCGAAGCTCTCGGAGATCATCGGCCAGCAGATGGTCGTCGGACAACCGCTCTGGGGCGTCCGGGGTCATCGGCACCGAGGTCGTGCTGAACTCGCCGCCGGACGGCTACACGCTGCTCATCAACACCATCCCGTTCGTCTCCAACCAGTTCCTGATGCCGCGCGCTCCTACGACCCGCTGCGGGACTTCGTTTCGATCTCGCTGGTCGCGTCGGCGCCTTCGTTCGTCACCGTGCATCCGTCGCTTCCGGCGCGCTCGATCCAGGAGCTCGTCGCGCTCGCCAAAGCGAAGCCGGGCCAGCTCTTCTACTCCGCCGCGGGCGTGGGCACCAATCCGCACATCGCCGGCGAGCTCTTCAACCTGCTCGCGGGCGTGAACATCGTCGCCGTGCAATTCAAGGGCGGCGGGCCCGCCGACACGGCTGTCATCGCCGGCGATGTCGGCGTCACGTTCGGCAACGTCTCGCAGGAGATCGGCCACGTGAAGGCCGGCCGGATGCGAGCGCTCGCCGTCACCAGCGCGAAGCGCATCTCCGCCATGCCCGAGCTGCCGACCGTCGCCGAGGCGGGCGTTCCCGGCTACGAGTTCGACACCTGGTTCGTGCGTCGCGGCGCCCAAGGGCACGCCGCGCTCGATCGTCGACACGCTGCAACGCGCACATCCGCAAGGCGCTCACCACGCCCGAGCAGGTGAAGTTCTACGAGGAGCGAGGGCTGACGGTGATCGCGAGCACGCCCGAGGAGGCGGCCGCGTACCTGGAAAGCGAGCAGAAGAAAGTGGGGGCGCGTCATCAAGGAACGCGGCATCAAGGCGGAGTGACAGGCATGCGCGCGCTTCTCTTTGCAGTTCTATGCGTCGCCAGCAGCGCCCTCGCGCAGTACCCGTCGCGTGCGGTCAAGATCGTCGTCACCATCCCGCCGGGCGGCGCGCCCGACATCGCCGCGCGCGATCATCGGCCAGAAGCTGTCGGAGAGCTTCGGCCAGCCGGTGGTGATCGAGAACCGACCCGGCGCGAACGGCAACACCGCCGCACGAGCGAAGTGGCGCGCGCGGCGCCCGACGGCTACACGCTGATCCTCGCTCGCCGACAGCCTGATCACGATCAACCCGCACCTCTATTCGAAGATGCCGATCGACACGCTGCAAGGACCTGGCGCCGGTCGCGAGCCTGGTGGCGTCAACCAGTTCGTGCTGTCGGTGAACCCGTCGCTGCCGGTGAAGACCTTCCCGGAATTCATCGAGCTACGCGAAGAAGGCGAACCCGCCGCTCGCACTACGCCTCGGGCGGCAACGGCAGCCAGCACCAGCTGACCATGGAGATGCTCAAGCGGCGCGCGGGCATCGACCTGCGTGCACGTGCCCTACAAGGGCGGCGCGCCGGCCACCACGGCGACGGTGGCGGGCGAAGTCGCGGCGATGTGTCGCCGGCACCTCGACCGCGCCGCAGATCAAGGCGGGCGCGCTGCGCGCCGCTCGCGGCGTCGCGGCGCGCAGCGCTCGGCGCATTATCCCGAGCTGCCGACGATCGGCGAGTTCTATCCCGGGCTTCGAGAACTCGATCTGGCTCGGGCCTGTTCGGCCCGCGCGGGAATGCCGGAGCGAAGTTCTCTCGAAGCTGCAGGCGGAAGTCGAAGCGTGCGCTCGCAGTCGCCTGACGTGCAGCGACAAGCTGAACGCCGCCGGCGGCCTCGATCCGCTACGTCGCGACGCCCGGAGGAGTTCGCGGCGCTGATCCAGCGCGACTACGAGAAGTTCGGCAGAAGCTCGATCAAGGGACATCGAACCGTCGAAAGGCCGACTAGATCTTGAAGCTCTGCAGCGTCTCCGGCGCGAACAGATCCTCGACCTTGATGCGCTTCTTGCAGACGCCCTGCTCGTAGCCGTACTGCAGGAACGCTTCCAGCGTCGGCCGGTTCGGCTCGATGCCGTAGGGCCAGAAATCCTCGCCCGCGATCTCGCGCCACTGGCGCACGTGGTCCGGCACCCAGGGCAGCGGCAGGTGCGACAGGCCGAATTCGCTGACGCGCGCCAGGCTGCGTCGCTTCGCCTCGACGAACGCCTGGAAGAGGTTCATCGCGAGCCAGCGGTTGCGCTCGTACACGTCGCGGCGCAAGCGCGAGCGACGTGCATGATCGGGAAGATGCGCGTCTTTTCGGCAGTACTCGAGCTTCGGCCGCGCGGTAGTCCTTGAACAGCCGCACGCCGGGCACCTCGCGCGCCGACATCACCGCGTCGAGGTCGCCCTTGGCGAGCATGTCGACGCAGGTGCGATCTGGTCTGGCGTTCGATCGTTCAGCCCTGGAGGCAGCTTCAGCTCTACCTTCTCGACGCGCCCGGCTCGCGCACGCCGGCCTGGATCCACTGGATCTTCGCGAGATCGACGCCGTACTCGTGCGGCGAGCATGCCGCGCACGTAGATGCCGGCGGTCTGCGCCCATTCCGGGATGCCGACGCGCCTGCCCTCGAGGTCCTTCGGCGTCCTGATCGGCGGATTCTTCGGCAGGTAGATGGCGGAATGGCGGAACACGCGCGACAGGAACACCGGCACGGCAGATGATCTCGGGCTTCTCCTCCGACATGCAGCGAGATCACCTTGCCGAACGACATCTCGGAGGCCTGCCACTCGCGGAATTTGGTGAAGCGGTAGAAGATTTCCTCGATCGGCAGCTCGAGCGGCACGAGGTCGATGCCGGTGGCGCGCACCTCGCCGCTGAGAGATCGCGCACGTGATCGTAGGGATTGATCGCGAGCGTCAGAGGAATATTCATCGTGCAGAAGGGCTTATGCCATGCTACTATGACTCCATGTCTGATGCCTAACATCCGTCTCCCCGACGGCTCGCAGAAATCCTTTCCCGGGCCCGTAACCGCTGCCGAAGTCGCCGGCTCCATCGGCGCCGGCCTCGCGCGCGCCGCGCTCGCCGGCGAAGGTGAACGGCAAGCTGGTCGATCTCTCGCACCGCATCGAGTCGCGACGCCGACATCGCGATCGTCACGCCGAAGAGTCCGGAAGGACTCGACATCCTGCGCCACTCGACCTCGCACCTGATGGCGCAGGCGGTGCAGGAGCTCTTTCCCGGCGCGCAGGTGACCATCGGCCCGGTGATCGAGAACGGCTTCTACTACGACTTCTCCTACAAGCGGCCGTTCACGCCCGAGGACCTGGCTGCCATCGAGAAGAAGATGGCCGAGATCGTGAAGCAGGATCTGCCGGTGCACCGAAAGGTGATGGCCGCGCGACGAGGCGGTCAAGTTCTTCCAGATCGATCGGCGAGAAATACAAGGCGGAGATCATCGCCGCGATCCCGTCGAACGAGCCGATCTCGCTCTACGGCCAGGGCAACTGGATCGACCTGTGCCGCGGGCCGCACGTGCCGTCGACCGGCAAGCTGAAGGTGTTCAAGCTGATGCGCGTCGCCGGCGCCTACTGGCGCGGCGACTCGAAGAACGAGATGCTCCAGCGCATCTACGGCACCGCCTGGGCGACGAAGGAGGACCAGGACGCGTACCTGAAGATGCTCGAGGAGGCCGAGAAGCGCGACCACCGCACGCCTCGGCACGCAGCTCGACCTCTTCCACATGCAGGAGGAGGCGCCCGGCCTGGTGTTCTGGCATCCCAAGGGCTGGGCGATCTGGCAGCAGGTCGAGCAGTACATGCGCAAGCGTCTACCGCGACAACGGCTACCAGGAAGTGCGCGGGCCGCAGATCCTCGACGCGCAGCCTGTGGGAGAAGACCGGCCACTGGCAGAACTTCAAGGACAACATGTTCACCACGTCGTCGGAGAACCGCGACTACGCGGTGAAGCCGATGAACTGCCCGGGCCACATCCTGATCTACAACAAGGGCGTGCGCAGCTACCGCGACCTGCCGCTGCGCTACGGCGAGTTCGGCTCCTGCCACCGCAACGAGCCCTCGGGCGCGCTGCACGGCCTGATGCGCGTGCGCGGCTTCGTGCAGGACGACGGCCACATCTTCTGCACCGAGGAGCAGATCCTGCCGCGAGTGCGAGGCGTTCACGCGCGCTGCTGCAGAAGGTCTACGCGCGACTTCGGCTTCACCGAGATCATCTACAAGGTCGCGACGCGGCCCGAGAAGCGCATCGGCTCCGACGAGGCGTGGGACAAGGCCGAAGCGGCGCTGCATGAAGTCCCTGAAGAAGCTCAGGACTGCACTTCGCGATCTCGCCGGGCGAGGGCGCGTTCTACGGCCCGAAGATCGAGTACTCGCTGAAGGACGGCATCGGCCGCGTCTGGCAGTGCGGCACCATGCAGGTCGACTTCAGCATGCCCGGCGCGCCTGGGCGCGGAGTACGTCGGCGAGGACAACGCGCGCCACACGCCGGTGATGCTCCACCGCGCGATCGTCGGCTCGATGGAGCGCTTCATCGGCATCCTGATCGAGCACTACGCGGGCGCGTTTCCGCTCTGGCTCGCGCCGCAGCAGGTGGTGGTGCTGAACATCACCGAGCGCGCAGGCCGCGTACGCGCGAAGCGTGTGAAAGAAACGCTTGCGGAACAGGGGTTTAGGGCGTTTCGCGATTTGCGAAACGAGAAGATTTCCTATAAGATTCGGGAACATAGCCTGCAGAAAGCTGCCCTACCAGCTGGTGGTCGGGGACAAGGAGATGCAGGCTGAACACGGTGGCCGTGCGCACGCGCAGCGGCGAAGACCTCGGGGCGATGGCCCTCGAAGCCTTCACCGCCCGCCTCCGAAGCCGAGGCGAACGCGCAGTAGCACGGCTGATTTTTTCGACGGTTAGAGGAGCTTTTCACTCATCGCACTCGAAAGATCGCAACGCATCAACCGGGAAATCACCGCCCCGGAGGTGCGTCTGGTAGCGGAAAACGGTGATCAGCTCGGCATCAAGACAGTCGTCGAGGCGCTGCGCCTCGCCGAAGAAGCAGAACGTGGACCTGGTGGAGATCGCGCCGCTCGCGGTGCCGCCGGTCTGCAAGCTGATGGACTACGGCAAGTTCCGCTACCGCGAGCAGAAGAAGGCGCACGAGGCCAAGCTCAAGCAGAAGCAGATCCAGGTCAAGGAAATCAAGTTCCGGCCCGGCACCGACGAGGGCGACTACAAGATCAAGCTCGGCAAGCTGATCCAGTTCCTCGACGAAGGCGACAAGGCGAAGGTGACGCTGCGCTTCCGCGGCCGGGAGATGGCGCACAAGGAGTTCGGCGAGCGGCTGCTGGAGCGGGTGCGAAAGGATCTCGACGCGGTGGGGCTGGTCGAGCAGTTCCCGCGGCTGGAAGGCCGGCAGATGGTGATGGTGATTGCGCCGAAGAAGAAGGGGTGCCGCCGCCGAACGAAGCCGAAGGCGGAGGCCAAGCCGAAGAAGTCGGAGAAAGCCGCAAGAAGGCTGCGGCAGCGAAACCGGCTGCCGCGTACACAAGTGATTGCCGTGGCCTGCAAGCGCTCGCGTAGCGAGCCGCCCGGCGTCATACGAAGAAGACAGAAGGAGGGCATATGCCCAAGATGAAGATCAAGCGGGGCGCGGCCAAGCGTTTCCGCGTTCGCGGCAGCGGCAGCATCAAGCGCGGCGGCGCCTACAAGCGCCACATCCTCACCAAGAAGAGCACCAAGCGGAAGCGCCAGATGCGCCGCCGCAGCGCCGGTGCACCACACCAACACGGCGGCGATCCGCAGCATGCTGCCGTACTCGAGCTGAGGAGCGCGCCATGCCAAGAGTAAAACGTGGAGTAACGGCGCGCGCGCGCCACAAGAAGGTCCTCAAGCAGGCGAAGGGCTTCCGCGGCCGCCGCGAAGCAACGTCTACCGCATCGCCAAGCAGGCGGTGATGAAGGCGGGGCAGTACGCCTACCGCGACCGCCGGCAGCAGGAAGCGCACCATCCGCGCGCTGTGGATCACGCGCATCAACGCCGCGGTGCGCGAGCTCGGCATGACCTACAGCACGCTTCATGGCCGGCCTGAAGCAGCGCGCAGATCGAGATCGACCGCAAGGTGCTCGCCGATCTCGCCGTGCATGGACAAGCCGGCGTTCGCCAAGATCGCCGGCCAGGTCAAAGCCAGCCTCGCGCACTGATCGCGGACTCGCTTGGAGGCGCTCGAGCGGCATCGTCTCGCGCGCGCTCGCCGAATTCAGCGCGGCGGCGGACCCGGCGTCGCTCGGAGAACGCCAAGGCGCGCTTCCTGGCAAGCGGGCGAGCTTTCGGCTTTTCAGAAGACTCTGAGTTCTGCTCCGCCTGAAGAACGAGAAGCCGGCGGGAGCCGCCTTCAACGCCGCCAAGCAGCAAGATCGAGGCAGCGCTCGAGGCGCGGCGCGTCGAGCTCGCCGACGCCGAAGCTCTCGGCGCGGCTCGCCGAGGAGGCGCTCGACGTCACGCTGCCCGGCGCGCGGCCGCGGCCGCGGCGGCATCCACCCGGTGATCCGCACCTGGCAGCGCATCGAGGCGATCTGGCGCTCGATCGGCTTCGAGGTCGCCGACGGCCCGGAGATCGAGACCGACTGGTACAACTTCACCGCGCTCAACAACCCGGAGAACCATCCGGCGCGCTCGATGCAGGACACGTTCTACGTCGACCTCAAGGACAAGCGACGGCCTGCCGCTGCTCCTGCGCACGCACACCAGCCCGATGCAGGTGCGCTACGCGCGCATGCACAAGCCGCCGATCAAGGTGATCGCGCTCGGGCGCACCTACCGCGTCGACTCCGACGCCACGCACTCGCCGATGTTCCACCAGGTCGAGGGCCTGTGGATCGACGAGGACATCAGCTTCGCCGACCTGAAGGGCGTCTACACCGAGTTCCTGCGCCGCTTCTTCGAGAGCGACGAGCTGGAAGTGCGCTTCCGGCCGTCGTTCTTCCCGTTCACCGAGCCCTCGGCCGAGATCGACATGAAGACTGAAAGGCACGCTGGCTCGAGATCTCCGGCGCCGGGCCAGGTGCATCCGCAGGTGGTGCGCAACTTCGGCCTCGACCCGGAGCAGTACATCGGCTTCGCCTTCGGCTCGGGGCTCGAGCGCCTGACCATGCTGCGCTACGGCATCGACGACCTGCGCCTGTTCTTCGACGGCGACCTGCGCTTCCTGGAGCAGTTCTCGTGAATCGTCCCCGAGAGCTGGCTGCGAAGCTTCTGCAATCCGAAGCTGCCGGGCGCGAAGCTCGCCGACCAGCTGACGATGGCGGGCGTCGAGGTCGAGGCCTACGAGCCCGTCGGTGCCGGCGCTCGCCGGCGTCGTCGTCGCCGAGGTGCTCGTCGGTCGAGAAGCACCCGAACGCCGACAAGCTCACGGTCTGCACGCGTCGAAGGCCGGCAGGGACACGCTGCGGGTGGTCTGCGGCGCGCCGAACGTGCGCGTCGGCATGAAGGCGCCGCTGCGATCGGCGCAAGCTGCCGGCGGCGAGATCAGCAAGTCCTCGATGCGCGGCGTCGAAAGCGAGGGCATGCTCTGCTCGGCGCGCGAGCTCGGGCTCTCCGACGACCATTCCGGGCTGCTCGAGCTGCCGCCGACGCAAGCCTGGCGCGACGTCGCAGCGCTCGGCTGACGATCACGTCCTGACGCTCAAGCTCACGCCCAACCGCGCCGATTGCCTGTCGGTGCTCGGCGTGGCGCGCGAGGTTGCCGCGCTGACCGGGACAGAATCTGACTGTTGCCGGAGATCAAGCCGTGTCCGGCAAAGAACAGCGCGAAGCATCCCGTCCGCATCTCAGCGCCGGAGGGCTGCGGCCGATTCGCCGGCCGCGTGATCCGCGGCGTGAACGCCGCGGCGCCGACGCCCGGCCTGGATGCAGCGAGCGCCTCGAGCGCGCCGGGCAGCGCTCGATCTCCGCGCTGGTCGACGTCACCAACTACGTGATGCTCGAGCTCGGCCGGCCGCTGCACGTCTACGACCTCGACAAGCTGCACGGGCGCGATCGACGTGCGCTGGGGCCGCAAGGGCGAGAAGGTGCTGCTGCTGAACGAGCGAGGACGGTCGACGGTCGATCCCGTCGGTGCTGTGCATCACCGACGACTCGGGCGCGATCGGCCTCGCCGGCATCATGGGCGGCGAGAGCACCAAGGCCGACGACGGCGACGAAGAACATCTTCCTCGAGTCGGCGTTCTTCTATCCCGACGCCATCGCCGGGCGCGCGCGGCGCTACAACTTCTCGAGCGACGCCTCGCACCGCTTCGAGCGCGGCGTCGACTTCGCCAACAACGTCGACGGCATCGAGCGCGCCACGCGCCTGATCCTCGACATCTGCGGCGGCGAGCCGGGCCCGACGGCTGACACTGATCGCGCGCCTGCCGAAGCGCAAGCCGGTGGCGCATGCGCGTCGCGCGCGCGCAGAAGGTCATCGGCATGCCGGTTGCGGCGAAGGAGATCGGCCGCGTTTTTCAAGCGCCTGTCGCTTTCCATTCACCATGAAAGGCGAGACGCTTCACCGTCAACGCCGCCCTCGTACCGCTTCGACCTCGCGATCGAGGAGGACCTGATCGAGGAAGTGGCGCGGCATCCACGGCTTCGAGCGCATCGCCGGCGCATCCGCCGCGCGCGCCGCGAGCATGCTGCGCGCGCCCGGAGGCGCAGCGCACGCCTGCACGCGCTGCGCGAGCGCCTGGCCGCCTGCGACTACCGCGAAGTCGATCAACTTCAGCTTCGTCGAGCCGGCCTGGGAGGCCGATCTCGCGGGCGAGGCGAACCCGATCCGGCTGCTCAACCCGATCGCCAGCCAGCAATCGGTGATGCGCACCAGCGCTGATCGGTTCGCTGCATCGCAGACGATCCGGTACAACCATGCCCGCAAGGTGCCGCGCATCCGCGTGTTCGAGGTCGGGCGCGTGTTCCTGCGCGACCCGGCGGCGCCCGACGGCCCGCTCGCGGTCGCCGGCGCTGCGCCAGCCGATGCGCATCGCGGCGGCCGCGCTCGGCCCGCTGCGCCGGACGATCAATGGGACGAGTCGCCGCGCGGCGTCGATTTCTTCGACGTGAAGGCCGATCTCGAGGCGCTGTGCCGCGCCGCTCGCTGCTGCGCTTCGAGCCGCGCCGCACCCGGCCCTCCACCCGGCCGCTCGGCGCGAATCCTGGTCGAGCGGTAACCCGGTAGGAGCGATCGGCGAGCTGCATCCGAAGTGGCAGCAGAAGTACGGCTTGTCCCAGGCACCGGTGCTGTTCGAGATCGATGCTGGGGTGCTGGAGTCGGTCCCCATGCCCCATCCGAGGCAATCTCCGACCAGCCGCCGGTGGTCCGGGACATCGCCCTCGTTTTCCCGGCGGGACACCCCTATCCAGGCCGTGGACTGGCAGGGTGTCCCCGCACCTGGAAACGAGGGCGATGTCCCGGGCCATTAGCGACTGGTCCGGAGAAGGTGCCTTCAGGGATAGAGCATGGGGGATGACTCCAGCGGCACTCGGCACCAGTACTAGTACTTCTTTAGCCGCTTCAGTGCAATGCGATCAGCTCCTACTGGGTTACCGGCGACCAGGTCAGTATTCAGAGTAGGCGTGTCTCTCAGCAGGCAACACGGCACTGACCAGCCGCCGCGATCGACTCACGTCAGGCTCCATATCTCTAAGTCGGCAGCAGCCGCTCAGTAAATCCGGTGGCACTGAGCCCGGCGTGACAGGCAGTCGAGGATCTGCAGGGAATGCGTCCGTGGATGCACTGCCTTGATCACACAGTTAACACCCAGATCTTTAAAACACATGGGCCAGCTGTCAGCGAGATCGATCCCAGGCTCCTCGGCTGAAGCAAGTTTTTCCGCGATCACCAGGCCGCCAGGCTCGCATGTGGTGCAATTTTCACTCCCGGGGCTCCTGCAGCCCCATTTGGCTGCACGGCAGCACGGCGATGAAGCCTCACCTCCTGGTCACGGCTCACGATCAGCGTAACTTGACGAATCTCACCCTTCAAGGAAAGAGACTAGCGATCCCGAGAATCTCACGGCATATGACGTGCATCGCCACCAGCTACTGTCTTGCAACCGTCGTTGCCTATGGCCGAGGATTTCAGCATTGCCTTTGCAGGTCAAACGCTTGATTCAACGATCTGTCGAAGTATCGCCGGGCGCATATACAGCGATAACATCAGCCGACTCGAGGAGTATTCTTCAATCTCGCCTCGTCGGCCTTTAATCGCCCATGTTGTGTCGCCTTGTCGTCGGTTGGACGAGGATCGTGCCGCCTCGCCGTTCAGCAACCTTCTCTGCATTGCTCGCCGTGTCGACCGACGGCTGGTATTTCAGCGTAATTGGCGTCGACCAGCATATCATTTACTGCTGCATCAGACGGCAGATTTGCATTCACTGCGAAACCTGACATGCAGACTGAAATGATCCGTGAGCGCGGCACCTACGCCCGCACCGGTCGATGAGCAATCGGCGCGGTAGGCGTGGCTGAGCGCCGTCAGCCGTCTTTCGTCGAATGGCACGAAGCCATCCTGCTTTCATTTCGCGGATCAGACTGCTGGGTGTGACTGCGCAACGACTCACTCGCCGCGGTCAGCGCCACCAATCACTGCATGCCGCCGCTGTTCAGACTCGGCAGCGACGATCGCCGTAAATCAACCTCGACCCGCCATCAATCCGCTCGGCATGCGCCGCCCAGCCAGTAGCATGCCGAACGTATTCAGAAAAACAAGCAGATCACGTCAAAAAAACATCGTAACGGTGGCACCGCTTTCGAGCCCAGCCAGGCGAGGCTGTGCCGGACCAGTTACTGCGAACCCGATCCGGAATTTCGAGCCAGTTCCCTTCGGTTTCATCGTTCGACCGACAATCTCTAATGGGGGCGAGTACGAAGTCGCTCTCAGCGGCGACAACCTTTCTTGTGAAGTAATGTCGTCGATCCACAGGCGTCACGACCCTGGTGAAATCGGCGCAGTGGGTGGCGTCGAGTCGACGCGACAGGCGTAGCACCTCAGTGGTGGCGGCCGTCACCATCGCCAGTCGGCGTAGGGCCAGTAACACCTCGATTGCGCATTCGGATATTCTCCGGATTGTTGGCGATGGTGTACCAGTCGATCTCGATCTCGAGACCGTCGGCGACAAAGGCGCCGATCGGCGTCACTTCGATCTGCCGAACACGAACCACCGGGTGAATATACCGCGGCACGGCCGCGCGCCGACGCTCATCGGCGCGACCGCGCCAGGCTTCGCGTCAGCGAGATCTTTATGGTAGCTCCCGCCCTCGGACGCGTTCGGGAACAGACAAGATCTGAAAAATGAAACTCAGCGCGGAAGCTGTCAGGCGACGTTAATTGTCGCGCGAACGTGATGGCCTCCAAATCGTGACGACCTGCCCGCGATCTTGGCGCCGGCGTGACGGCGAGATCGGCCTGCTCGTATCGATCTGCGCGCTTCAGGCCGGCCGTAGATAACTATGTTCAGTCGCTTTACCTGCGCGGCGTGATCCACGGCAGGTCAACATCGACCTTCCTGCGGCCGCCTAAGCTGAGACCTTCTTTGCGGCGTCTGCGTTTCTGGCGCGCCCTCAACTCGAGCCAGCATCGATCTGCCGTGTTGTGGTGGCATGTTAACAATAGCTGATGAGGATGTGGCAGCTGTAGGCACCCTTGCGCACGAACGCTGACCACCTCAAATCTTGGGCATATCGCCACTAATAATCTTCTTGATCACTTTCCGCGACAGGCCACCAGTAATCACTTGGGCGGCCGACTCGGTTTTCACTGCGTATGCTCCGGCGCCTGCCCGACCTCCGCCTTCCGGCGTTGGCGGCACGCCCAGCTGGCTCGGTGTCACCATCGCCGCGCTCCCACCATGGCTGCGATCCCAGTCCTTTGCCGTTCAATATTCGCCGGACTCCTTGTGCGTCATCTCCCGGCCGCGGGCTGGCGTTACATCTTCGTCGAGAACTGGATCGGCTTTGCCGAGCTGTCGCCCTCGTGACTAATGCCAAGTCTGCTGACTGACTTCAAAATATGTCTGCTCATGATGGCTGAGAGCAGTAATCCATCGGCTACTGGACTCAGACTGCGAGCGGCTCGGGTCCGTTCACTCCTCGAGACGCGAGCTGCCACGACCTTTGTCTTGATCGAGCTGATCGTTACTCACGCACCGTTTGCGCACTCGAGACGACATTCCCGATTGATCTCGGGTGCGATAATCTGCGTCGGCTGAGCCGTTAGCTACTGCCTTCGCTTCGGTCGGTGACTCGGGCCTAGGCGCGGTGAAGACTCGATCGCTCCAGGTCTTCGCCGCCGCGCGCCCGCGACCTCCATCTCATCTCGCGTCCCCGACGCCGAATATGTTCGCGAATCTTCATGAGGACCTCGTTTCGCGAATCTGAGCGCAATTTACCACAGGCGCTCAGCGCCTTTGCGGCGCGCTCCATGTTTGGCGACTACTGCTGCGGCGAATGGAAGCGAAACTGCACTTCCGCGTAGATGCTCGATCCCGGGATGCCCGGCTATCCGGCCATTTGATCACGCTTGGTAGTCACCGGCGTTGTGGCTTTGTCGCCTACCGACGGCAGGCATCGCGAATCGACGTCGTGCCGCGCTGCTGGACGCGACTATCTCAGCGAGCCTCGATCTTCGCCGAGGCGCATCGAATTTCAGTTTCTCGAGGGATACATCAAGCTTTTCCGCATCCCACGCTTCGTCGAGACGTGCTTTTCGGCAGGTCGCGACCTTTAACAATTGTTCGGTGAGCCGAATCGCTATGAACCCCGCGAAGACTTCGTGGTGCTTCACGCTCGCGAAGATCTGCTCTCGGCTTTGAAGTGGATCCTAGTTGGCACCACGCCGCATCGAGATACTGGCGCTCGGCCACGGTGGCAGGTGCTCTGTAACTGTACCGGCAAGTCGCATCGGGATGTGTCCCGAGAGACAAATCGGCTTCGGTTGACGTGGTGTTCTGTGATCTCACGGCGTCAGATCTGCAGATCAAAGCAACCGTGTGCGACTCAGTGGCATGTACGCCTGCTGCCAGCCCTAGTGCAAAACTGAGCCGGGCGCTCTTGCACCGCTATGGGGCGGCGTGATCGCACTTTTCCGCCAATCTCAGAGCACGCGTCCTGTTCCTGCCGAACATTGCTGCAGATACTGGTCTCTTTAAAGTAAACTCATTGCGCCGATAAATTACCTGCGTTCTCTTTTGCCGGTCGGCGGCGTCTCGTCGATCCCTTAGGCGGATCGCTCGTTCGTTGGGATCACGGCGATGTCCGTCAGCTGGGTAACACGTCGTCGCATCGATTGATCCCATTCTCTCGACAATCTTCTTCTCGTGGCGGCACCGAATCTCAGTGGTACTGAAGAAGATCATCAGTAAACCGTTCTCACCGACCCAAATGTTGTTCTGCTTTCTTCTTAAATCCGGATGCGGGATCGTGGCGATCCGGCGTCCTTCAGGTTTCTTCGGCGTGACGATCGTGTCCATCCCGCTCGATATGCGATACGAGATCTGGCACCGTTCGCCGCGGCAGCGCGCCAAGCCAGCCAGCCGGCGTACCAGCAGCGACCGGGCGCAGTTTCTGCGACAAATATCGGGACGAGATGGCGTCAGACAGAATATCACGATGAACAATTCCGCTTACGCTTCGCGATCCCGGCGATCGTGCGCGATCTCTCAGCAACGATCACCACCGGCATCGACACGCACCTCGTCTTCTCGATCGGCGTGCCGCTCGCCAGAATTCGCGGTGCGACGTTCTCGCCATGGGAGACGGCGGAGGTCGCTCACGCTAGCCCCGTGATTCCTGTCGAAATCGCCGTTCCTTCATCTGCCGGGAGAACTCGCCGTCGAGGACAGGAGTGCATCTATTCCCTGATGGGCACAGACTACTGGCGACGGCATCTGCATTTACGGCATCGATCTCGCGAATCAATGATTCCAGTAATCGAACAGCACGATATCATTCCATCCAATAAACGGAGGCGACCTCATTGCAGTGTGGTCAGGCGGATCAGCCTCGGGACTCGCACGGCGAAGCTTCGAGTAGGAGACGCCGCGTCCCGATCTCACCGTGTAACTGCGCCACGTCTTGGCACGATCGCTGGCTGCGATGAATCGAGCTATCAGCTCTTTGGCATGGCGATCTCGCCTGTCTGCCGCTGCCTAATTGCCGACACCAGTGTCCAGCCAATGTACTGTAGAAGTAGCCCAGACAAGCTGACATAATTCCTGATACCAGGGATCTGCAGGCGTCAGTCGAGGATTGCCGGACGCTGCAGAAGCTCAGATCTAAGGGCCTGCCGGACAGGCGTTGATCGGCTTTGCCGAAAGCGTCGCCAATCGCGCGGATCAGCGCCATTCTCGGGTCGTATAGTACTGCCGCGCAGCTGCAGCTGGCCTCCAGCCTCGAGCGGCCAACCAGGATATCGCCGATCGTCAGCATCAGCCCGAGGCGAGCGCAACCGCCTTGTCTGGCGTGCCGGCAATCGCCGCTTTCGCCCGCCTCGTCACGGTGTAACCACATGCCATCCACTATCGATACCGGCGCGCGTAACTCCATGTCGGCTGCGGCAGGTTACCCCTTCTTCGTAGTCGATGAGATTCCTGTGGCAGGCCGGAATACCTGAGGCCTGTTGGCGCGACCGTATCACTGAGCGATCGATCGACATCTCATGAAGGTGCAGGTCGTAATCAGGCTGTCGAGGATCAACGATAGCTCGCGTCAGGCGTCGCGCGCGCCGCTCCTGAGCGGCGACGTTGGTCAGTCGATCACCGCGAACTGAACCTCCGACATCTTCTGGCCGTAACGGCATCAGCGATCTTCACCGCTCGCGACGAAGGCTGAGAATTTGTCTACGACGCGCACATGCCCTCAGCGCCTTGTGCCGCGTTCTGATGTACGCCCCCATTTACCTCTTGTTCGCTTTCAGATGCGTCGCCGCTCGGGCGTGCGATCGCGGTCGGCCCCTAAACTCATCGTGGAACTCTGCTCGGCTTTGTCGTGACCGCCTGCGGATGTGCAATCGACGATCGGCGTGGCGCGGCTGGTGTCGGAGGCACTCAGCGATCATCAGGCATGGCGGAGAAGGTCGCTGTCGCTGGTGGCTGAACGCGTATCACGCCTGCAGTTACGTCGCCGACAATTGGCGGTATCGGCAATTTCGCTGCGGCGATCCGCGAGCGGATGAAGCGCTCCGGATTGCCGCGCCCTGTAGTAAGGTGGCCGAACTCGCTTTTATTGGCGCATTTTGAAACTCTGTGGCTTTGATGGATGGTGTGACGAACGGCGCCGACTCACGAAATCAGGCGAACATCCCAGCCAGGCGCGCGGCTGCTGGTTGGAAGCGAACGCAGGATGTGATGGCAGCGTAATGGCCGTCCGGCGGGCGAACCATTGCCGGACATAGACCTGCTAACCATTCGGGACCTTAACCTGGCTGCCGACATTTCCACGCGCCTGCCTGGCGAATGGCCGGATAACATATCGCCCGCGACAGTCTGGTCGCGGATGAAACAGAAAATCAAATCATGGAAATATTGGCCGCGATTGAACTTCATACCGTGTCGAGACCAGTAACCCCTGTGTGCGCCTGTTCGTGACGAGGGTGACTTCGGACGGTACCTGCTGGCGCGTGGGTGATCTGGCCCCGATAGAGATGTGCGCCGATGGCGGCGTCTGATGAAGACAAACAGCGTCTGACGATGTCTTCAACCTGCCCGGTTTCGTGGTACCAATTTTGAAGCCCGATATGAGCTGGGCGTCAGGCCGATGGCATCATGATCCTGCGGCCAGCTTAGTACCGGACGGCAGGCGGCCCGATCGTGACCGGTGATCTCGCGTACGTAGATCTGTTATCAGAGGCGCTGCTGTCGGATGAAAGTGCTTTGATCGGTGGATTCACCGGCTCAACGCGCGGACACCTAACCTGATGACCGAGTTTCATCCCAACGCTTCTTCCGCTGGTCGTATCGACGCCTGCCAGCGTTATCGAGCGGGTTAGATGAAGCAACCGGCGTCCGGCATTACCTGAAGAGGTTGCAGCTCGCATCGGTCTTCTGGAATGAACGGGCGACGCGCAGAGCATCTCTGGCAACTGCCGCGCTTTATCGCAGGCACGCCTGCTCCAGCCGCCTTCGACGGCACGCACCGAGTAGCTATGACACTGGGCATGCGCGATCGACGAGCCGGCCTCAGCCCACCGCTCGAACACGCGGTCATCTGCCTGGCGCGCCATCGTCTTCTCGACCTTCTCAACGCATGTTCGCGACGCGATCGCTTTCGCTGTGCGATCCAGACCCGAGCGGGTCGTAGAGCGCCGTGGCCTTAGATCCGACCTCCATGAATCTTCGATGCCGAACGTCGAGCGCCGCCGACAGAAATTACCGAGCGCGCCGGTTTGAGGCCCGCGATCAGAGTCCACCGCTCGTCGTTCTTGATCCGCCGAAATATAAACTCTCCAATGCGCGTGATGCCTCGGCGGCGTTCAACGCAGGATCGAGTTAGCCAGATCCCACCGCCCCTCGTCCCCGACACCGGCGCGTACCATCTTTCCATAAATGCTGCCGCGGTTTCGACCTCATGCAGCGTCGTCTTGCCAAGTCGAATAAACTCAGGCTGGAGGCACGACTGGCAGCCCGTAGGCGACTCGATTCCATCGCCGACCGTGACTCCGTCGCCCGCCGTCGGCAGCGCGCATCCTTCGCCAGCCGCAGCATCAATGGGCATAGGTAGATGAGGCGTGCTTCGCGGCCGGAAGCGATCACTCGATGAACCAGAATGCGCGCCTCTGCGGGGCCTGGTTTCGCCGCGCGCAGACGTTGACCACTCGCGGTTTAGGCGCGCGAAGCCGCATTACTGCTGAGCGCCGCCGATAACGCGTCGACCTTCTCTCCACGATCAGGCTCGGCACCATGGTTCCACCCGCGGCAGTCGAGGGGACCGCGCGACCGATTTTTGCGGGTGGAAGCTGTTCAGTGGCCACGACAACACTAAATGGCCGGATAAATGCTCGCCTGCCTGAGATCGGTAGACCGCGTCTGAAACATCGCCTGGCGCGCATTTGAAGATATAAGCGAGTGAATCCGACAGATGAAATAAGCCTGAGAACGGTCAAAATAGTCGTAGCCCGCTCTAGCCCACGCGGAATTTCACCTGCGCGACCTCAATCTCAGCTGCTGGCTGTGTGCTGGCGACTCGACGGACGTTCTTAACCTTCGAGCACTTCACTGTCAATCTATAGAGACCTCGACCTGTCTTCAGTGAAGCCACCTGACCGACGTCTTCGCCGAAATTCTGGTGTGCTCAAGCTGGTTCCGTCTTTGCACCAGCGCGCTCGGGCGCGAACGGTTCGCGGGGTGAATGGATCCCGCATTCCGCGGCTACTGCCATCGTCTTAAGAGCGATCAGTATCAGCGACACAACTCAGCGCGGCTGTCAGGCGCCGCGCTACGCCTCTGTTGCAGCGCTGCAATCACCTGTATCTCTCCTCGTCATTCACGCGCATCGATGGCTGTTGCTGGCATGAAGTCTCGATACTTCCCGTGACGCCAATTCCGACCTGTGCGTCGACAGCCGCGAGAAACTATTTTCGCGCTTCGGCATTCTTAATGCCGACCTTCGCGGCGAGAGTTCGCCGGCGGCAATTCGACGCAGAACAACACCAGCCGAGAACGATCTCTACCGCATCGCCAGTGCCCGACCAGGCGACCCAGTTTTCCGGCGTTCCAGGCCGCGGCGTCTTCATTTATTCTGTTCGAGGTGCTGGCGCGCCTGGGACGATGCTGCTGCGCACCGATCCGCGTCGTTGCCGATATCCGCACGGTGATCAGATCACCATCAAACGGACCGTTCTCGGGCTGATACGAGATCAGAACAGAACGACGTGGTGATCATTTGAAAATATCAGACAGCAAAACCTCGAGGGCGCGTCGTCTACGCGTGGTCGACCTGGATACACCAAGATGGCGCTGATCATGCGCCGCTGAAATAGAGCAGGCGCTGCGCCTGCCTCTCGCGACCGGCAACTGCTGACCGCCGCCTCTGATTTCCGCCTGCTCGCAACGTGTCGTCGCGGGTATGTTCAGGCACTCGTACCCGCGCCGGCAAGGTGAAGCACGTCACGGCGTCGCCACACTGCTCAGCATCCAGCATAAATCCGCGAAAAACAACACGCGGCGAACTGAGGCCGGCGCATCGCTCTCAAAAAGATGAACGCTGCTCGAGCCGCAGATCATCGAGGGGGCTCACCACGCCTCGACCTGCTGAACGCGAGATGTGCGGGGCTAACCAATGCGGCTTCCGATACATCCGAGGTCGCTTCCGCTCCTCAGCACTCGCCGTTATATTTCGCCGACGCCGACGACGATCTGTGCATCAGTCGACCCGGCACGCTCAAGCGCCGCGTGCTTCCACCTGAGGCGGCCTTACGACATTGCCGGGCGTGGTGATGAATTGCCGACACGACGGCGGCGGCTGAGACGCGGCCGTCTCGCTTCAGCGAAAGAGCTGCTGTTTATCTCTACGCTGAGCCGTCGAAACGTCAGATAAGTAAAAGCCAATGGCGTGAAGTCAGACGCTGTAGACCGGTGTCCTACCGCTGGCACGCTGCGATGCCGCCCACCTCCAGCGTCACCGCTGTTCGAGCGTCGTCGGATTGCAGCGATGCTCTCATCCTAACCGTAAC
>ERZ1370068.8673-contig-7508_pt1 | contig 98718 bp, 99 predicted proteins | sample MGYA00561227_ERZ1370068 | MGnify/ENA primary metagenome ERZ1370068 (study PRJEB38410, sample SAMEA6850437) | metagenome | study: Metagenomic assessment of the ecological functions of the soil: analysis of the soil microbiota associated with the...
GTTACGTATTGCTCGATCTCGTGCAGCGCCCCGCGGACCAGGTGCTGGGCCCCGGCAGAGGAGTACCGTCAACGGGACCCCGGCGCCCTGGTTCGCCTGGGTGCACCTCTACGATCCGCACGAGCCGGCCAGCCCTCCCGGAACCGTCCATACCGCTCCCGCTATGCCGCCGAGCCCTACGACGGCGAGGTAGTTCGCGTTCGCCGACGCCGCGCTCGGCGGCTTTCGCGGCGCGTCTGCGCGCCGCGCGGCGCGCTCGACGACACGCTCGTCGTCGTCACCGTCCGATCACGGCGAGTCGCTCGGCGAGCACGGCGAGCGGACGCACGGCCTCGTTCGCGACGACGCGACGCTGCGCGTGCCGCTCGTCCTCGTGGGCGCCGTCGCGGATTCATCCCGGCGTCTTCGGCGATCTCGACGCGGCTGGTCGATGTCGCGCCGACCGTGCTCGATCTCGTCGGCGCGCGGCGCCGCTCGCACCGCTGGACGGACCGCAGCATGCGACCGTTTCGCCGCCGGCGAACGGCCGTTCGACGATCCCGGGCTCGTACTTCGAGGCGCTCAACGCGCAACCTGACGCGCAACTGGGCGCCGCTCACCGGACTGCTCGCGAGCGGCACAAGCTGATCGACCTGCCGCTTGCCGGAGGTCTTACGACCTCGACGGCCGATACCGGCGAGCAACCAACTCTACGCGTGCGCAGCGCGACCGCGCGCGCGATTTTGGAAGCGCGGCCTCGATGCGACTGGCAGCGCCGGCGCCGCATTCGGCTCCGGCCGCGATCGACGCCGACGCGCAGGCTCGCCTGCGCTCGCTCGGCTATGTCGTGGCGTCGGTCGCGCCGAAGCGGACCTACGCCGCGGCCGACGATCCGGAAGCGGCTGGTCCACCTGAACGCGGCGCTCGACGATGCCGTCGCGGGCGTGGTCGCAGCGGCGATGGCGCGCGCGCGCATCGACGACGCTGCAGGCCGTGGTCCGCGAGCGGCCGGACCTGAGCGTCGCCTACGATCGGCTCGCGCTTCATCGCTGCGCGCGATTGGGACGCGGCCGTCGACGACGCGGTCGTCGTTGCTGGACGAGGCGGCGCGCGGCGGCCATGCCGATCGGCCGCTCGCTGCGGTCGCTCGGCGCGATGCTGCGCGACGCCGGCGATCTCAAGCGATCGGCCGCCGTGCTGAGCCATTGGTGCGCGACGACATCCGTCGGATCTGGAGTCGGCTGACGCGCTCGCCAGATCTACGCGCGGATGGGGCGCGGTGCCGACGCGGAACGGCAGTTCAGGCGCGTGCTGGGCGGCGTCGCCGAACGACGCCGCGGCGTGAACAACCTGGCTCGGTCTACCTCGCCGGCAACCGCCTGCGTCGAGGCGCGGATCGCATCCTCGCGATCGCCATCGAATCCGTCCCAGCCGGCGCGCACAACGGGCTCGGCGTCGTCTACGCGCGAAGCGGTGACATCCCGAGCGCCGCGGCGGAGTGGAAGAAGGCGCTCGAGCTGCGCCCGGATTTCGCCGACGCGCGAGCGAACCTCGAGCGGTGCAGCGCCGACGGTCGAAATTTACGAAGTTCGAGCTTACGAAGTTCGAAGCTTACTGAAATTCAAAAGTTCGAAGCCTCGAGCTAGTAAGAAAGGCCCGGTGCGCTTTCGCGCTCCCGGGCCCTCTTTCACTTCAGACTTCGTACTTCGTACTTCTCGTACTTTTAGAACTCGAACCGGATCGCCAGCTGCGCCACGCGCGGATCGAGCGCCGCGATGACGCGTGCCGAAGTTGCCGTTGGTCAAGCTGAAGTTCGTGACCGGGTTGGCGTTCAGCACGTTGTAGAGGTCGAAGATCCCCGGTGAGCTTGTAGTGCCTGCCGACGGCAGAAGCCCTTGTCGACGGGAAGTTCAACAACGAGACGTTGTCGGACCGGTTCTCTTCAGGTTCTCCACGAAGAACAGGCTCGGCGAAACGTTCAGGCCGGGCGAGGTGTCGGTCATCCGGAGATGATTTCCGAATACGGGAATCCGCTCTGATACCGGTAGTTGGCTCAGTGAATCCGATGTCGACGGGAACGTATACCGCCCGAGCAGCTGGAAGTGATACGTCGTCGTACTGACGGTTCGAGACGGCCGGATTGACGTTGACGAAGTCAGTTGATGCCGATGCGTGGTCGGCCGACAGCGGGCTGGTCGAGCCGCCAGTCGGGGATGTCGGCGGAGCTGGCCGCTCGTCGCGCTTCTGGTAGTCGGCGCTGGTCTGGACGAAGAACTTCCGAGCTGAAGCGCTTGTGGAACGCCACCTCGATCGTGTCGTAGCTTGAAATCGCTGTCCGGGACGTTGGTGTAGAGGGCGCTGCCTGGCTAGCCAACGACGCCGGATATCCACGAGGTTGAAGACCGTCCATCCGACGAGGTCTGGCGTCGTCGCGACGGTGAGCTGCCCGTCCCACGCCGTCACGAGCCGGTGTAGTAGAACGGGATGAAGTCGGCGCTGTGTCTTGCGGCACGTACGTCAGCCGCGCCGACGACTCGCCCCTAGAACTGGTGCTCGATCGATCCGCTGAACTCCTCGGAGTATGGCGTGCGTGCGTTCGCAATCGACCGGCGCGTCGGCGCCGCCGATGCGCAGCCGCAGCGCGCCGAGCTCCTGACGGCGCCGTCATAGCTTGCTGGTTGCGGTTCACGATCCAGTTGAAGATTGTACCGGCGTAGCTCTGGTCCCGCCAGGGTTGGCGCTGCGAGAAGCCGTCCGCCATGTTGTTGTAGTAGCGGCCGTAGAACCCCTTCAGCACGCGTCTGGCCGTCTTGCCGGACAGGTCGTAGCTGAAGCCCAGGCGCGGCGGCGAAGTTCGGTGTTCTTGAGCAGCGTGGCGCCGGTCGACGGTGGTCGACGCCGGAAGATCGCGCGTCCCATCGGCCAGCGACATCGGTGATCTGCGGCTTGCGCGATGCCGTCGCCGCACTTGAGCGTCCTGGTTGTCCATGCGCACGCCGGCCGTGATCGTCAGGCGGTTGTTCGGCGCCCACCGATCCTGCAGCGTAACGCGCATCTGGTCGACGTTCGACGAGGTCACCCAGCCGCCGCCGAAGTCGGAGACCGGCGCCGACGTCGACGAAGCGGATGCGATCGGCGACGCCTGCGCCCGGCACGGCGCCGAGTAGCGCACACGGCCCCGACGCGCCGTTGATGCCGAGCCGGTAGTAATCGTGGCGTACTCGAAGCCGAACTTGAAGTCGTGGCTGCCAGCCTTGCCCGGCATGTAGTAGGTCAACTGCGCCTTCGCCTGCGGGTTGTTGCGGAGCGACGTTGAACGCGTTCCAGCCGGCCCCGGCAGACCGATCCGGTCGAGCGCACTGCGAACGGCGGATGGGTCGTGCGGATGGCACCTGCGTCACCATCGGCCAGGTCGAGGTGATAGCTGCCGACGTTCACGTTGAAGAACGTCCGGTTCGAGAACACCTTCTGCCATCTCACCCTTGTAGGTGTAGGTCAGGCTGTTCTGCGCCAGCACCGATTCGGCCGGGATCAAGGTCGAGAGGTTGCGCTTCGGCTTCTGCTTCCGCCCGCGCTGGATGTAGCCGATGACGGTGTCGTTCGCGCCCGGCTTCCACGTGCCCTTGGCCCGTGTAGTTGTGGAACAGGCCGAGGTCGGTGGCGACGTTCTGCGGCACGCCCGAGACGGCCTTGTCGATCTTGAACGGTTGTAGGCGCACGCGTAGAACCAGGCCTTGTCCCGTCATGATCGGCCCGCCGAGATCGACGTGCCCTTCGTAGAACAGCAGGTTGGGGTTCCCGGTGAAGCCGCGCGCCGCAGTTCGGCGTTGCTTGTTGCCGCCGACCCAGCTGCCCGTCCTCGTAGGTGAAGTTCTCGAGGCCCTTGAACTGGTTGCCGCCGCTCTTGATCGTGGACACGATCGCGGCGCCGCCGGAGTTCATCTCGACGTCGCTGCCGAGCGCGCTGATCGACACTTCCTCGTTCGAGTAGTAGTCCTCGTAGTAGCCGGTGCCGCCGACGCCTTCGGTGTGGTCCACGCCGTCGGTGACGATGCGCGACTGGTTCTGAATGCCGAAGACTTCGTAGCCCGACTGCTGGCTCTTGTGGCTGCCGCCGACGTCGAAGCCCTGCATGCGGATGCCGGGCGCTTCCGACAGCGCGCCCCACGCATCGGTCGAGTTCGGCACCGCCGTCAGCGCCTCGCCCTTCAGGTTGGTGCCGACCTTGGTCGTCGTGACGTCGACGACCGGCGAGGCGCCGGTGACGGTGACGCTCTCGCGCGAGGCTGGCCACCTGCAGCTGCACGTCGGCCGAGATCGTCTGGCCGGTGACCACGCGCGATGTTCTCGCGGTTGATCTTCTGGAACCCCGACAGCTCGAACGCCAGCCCGTGTAGGTGCCGCTCGGCAGCGAGGGAAGAGTACTGGCCGTTGGCCTCGGTGACCGTGTTCTGCGCACCGATCATCGCCGGCGACGTCACCGTGACGGTCACCCCGGCATCACCGCACCCTGGGCGTCCGTCACCGTGCCGGTCAATCGTCCTTGCGTCATCTGCGCGAACGCCGGCGACGCCGCCAGAACACTGGCGGCCATTGCGAGCGCCACGAGCCACACGCCGCTCTCAATCTCATACGTCCTCCTCCAACCAAGATCAACCGAAGCCCGCGCTGACGCGCGATGGTCAGGATCCTAGCGGCAGGCGGTTGTAAAGGTAAAGAGACAAAGTCAGTCGTTGCGGCGTTGAGATCTCCGTACGTGCGCCGCTGATACGGCAATACGGATCGAGGCACCGCTTTGTCCGGAAACGAACATGAGCTGGGCGGGACCGGCCGCCGTTACCGCGGAGGTGGCACCATCAGGCCCCCGGACATCCCCCGATCGCGCAGTGTCCGGTTGAAGCCCGCCACGTCGGTCTCGACAATCCGCTTGCTCTGCTCCTGATAGTCCCTGACCTCTGCCTCGTCAACTGCGTCGAGGACCTCGCGCGCCTGGTCGGTGGGTGCGAAATCCGCGAGAGACACGACGTCGGCCAGGTGCGACAGCTTCGACCATCTGGTTCGGCGTGCGCAGCATGTCCTGCCCCCGCCCGGTCGCCGTGATGTTGAACAAACGTGATTCGACGGCCACGATCTTCGCATCCAGGTCGTCCGCCGCCAGCCGCACCGGCTTCACCGGCTCGTCGTCTCCGACCATCGCCTTCAGCTGCGGCGATCTGCGCGCGAATCGACTCGGCCTGGTTGATCATCCGCGCGACGTCGTTGATGACGTCGCGAATCTCGAGCATGGCGGCCGTCTGCGCCTTGATGTCGTCCTCGCTGCCCGCGGTGTTGGGATCCTTGCGCACCGTCAACGGCTGCACGAGCTCCCGCGTCGTTGACGATGAGCTTCACGCTGTAGACGCCCGGCGGCACGAGCACCGACAGCGGTCCGGCGGTCGGCACCTTGCGCGTGCCATCGGTCCCCCGTTTGAACTCGGGCGGTGACCGGGCTGGTGCGCAGGATCATGTCGATCGTCGGATCGAAACGCAGGTCCCACCAGACGCGATTGATGCCGGCCGCCGCGTCGCTTGCCGATCTTCATCGTCCGGACGATCTGGCCCGCCGGCGTCGCTGACGACGATCCGCACCGCCTCGTCCTTCACCTGATCGTCGGCGTCCTTCGGCGGCGCCGACTTCAGCCAGAAGCGCGATGGCCGCGCCATCCGGCGCATTCTGCCCTTCGGTCGCATCGTCGGGCATCGTCATCGGCTCGGTGACCGGATCGGAACCGGTACGCTGGGCGCGGCGTGAACAGGAAGGCGCTCCGCGGTCGCCACCGGCGACGCGAGCTGCCGCAGCGGCGTGACGTCGTCGAGGATCCAGAAGCCGCGGCCGTAGGTGGCGACGACGAGATCGTTGAAGTGTTCCTGGACGGTCAGCCAGTGCACCGGCGCGTGCGGCAGTCCCGCCTGCAGCGGCAGCCAGTGCTGCCCGTCGTCGAGCGACGACGTAGAGCGCGTTCTCGGTGCCGAGATAGAGCAGGCCGCGCTTGACCGGGTCCTCGCGGACGCAGTGCGCGTAGCTGCAGCACGCTGCTTCGGCAGATCGCCGGCGATCGACTTCCAGGTCTTGCCGTAGTCGCTCCGTCTTGTAGACGAACGGATCGCGATTGTTGACCTGGTGCAGATCGATCGTGACGTAGGCGGTGCCGGCGTCGAATCGCGACGGCTCGATGTTGCTGACCGTGCCCCACGGCGGCAGAGCCCGGCAGGTTCGCGGTGACGTTGGTCCAGTGCGCCGCCGGCGTCGCGCGTGAGCTGCACCAGGCCGTCGTTGGTGCCGGCCCAGATCAGCGCCTTTCTCCCGCGGCGACTCGGCGATCGCGAACACGACGCCCGCGTACTCGACGCCGACGTTGTCGGGCGTGAGGCCGCCCGAGCGCCTGCTGACGCGCCTTGTCGTTGAGCGTCAGGTCCGGGCTGATGACCTGCCAGCTCTGTCCGCCGTTGGTCGTGCGGTGCACGTGCTGCGACCCGGCGTAGACCGTGTTGTGATCGTGCGGCGAGATGGCGAGCGGGAACGTCCAGTTGAAGCGGTATCTCAGTATCGCCGGCGGCCACGCCGATGGTCGCCTCGGGCCAGATCTCGACTTCGCGCGCCTGGCGTGTCCGCTCGTCGAAGCGCTCGACGGTGCCGCCGAGGCTGCCGAAGCCGGTGCCGGTCGACCAGATGATGTTGGCGTCGGTGGGATCGGGAATCGGCCCAGCCGCTTTCGCCGCCCGCGACCGAGTGCCACAGCCCGCGCGGAATCGGGCCGGCGCCTCGGCCTCGGACTGCTTGGCGAGCCGGCTGTTGCTCGGCCCGCGCGTCGACGGCCCGTCCTGCCGGTTGCCGTAGACGTTGTAGCGGCACCTGATTGTCGGCGGCGACGTGGTACATCTGCGCGACCGGCAGCTGGATCTGGTGCCAGCTGCGCCCGCGGTTCACCGAGAAGCTCAGGCCGTCGTCGTGGGCGACGGCCATGCGATCGCCGTTCGTCGGATCGATCCACATGTCGTGATCGTCGCCGCGCCGCGGCGAGCTTGCCGGTGAGATCGACGGTGGTCTTGCCGCCGTCGATGCGTCTTCGATGAACTCGGCCGAGAGAAAGTAGCGCTCGTTCTCGTTGTCCGGCTCGATCGCGAAGCGCGTGTAGTAGTGCGTGCGGCCGCGCAGGCGCCGGTCGGAGCTCACGAGCTTCCAGGTGTCGCCGCCGTCGTCGCTCCGCCAGAGCGATCCGCTCTGCGTCTTCTCGCCGTGGTCGGCCGGCATGCCGTCGCCGGTCTCGATGAGGGCGTAGACGCGATTCGGAGTTGCTCGGCGCGACCTGCGCCGAGACCTTGCCGACCGGCGACTTCGGCAGGCCGTGCCCGGTCGAGCCGCTTCCAGGTGACGCCGCCGTCGGTCGGACGGAACAGGCCGCTGCCCGGGCCGCCGCTGGTGCGTCCCCAGGTGTGGATCTCGAGCTGCCACATGCCGGCAAAGAGCACGCGCGGGTTGTGCGGATCGATCGCGACGTCGGAGCAGCCGGTGTTCTGCGTCGACGAAGAGCGTCCGCTGCCAGGTCTTGCCGCCGTCGGCGGTCCGGAACACGCCGCGCTCCTGCTGCGGCCCGTAGGCGTGCCCGAGCGCGCACAGCGAGCGACGACGTCGGGATTCGTCGGATCGACGACGACGCGGCCGATGCGCCCGGTCTGCTCGAGGCCCATGCGCGTCCAGGTCTTGCCCGGCGTCGAGTCGACTGGTAGACGCCGTTGCCGATCGAGATGTTGCTGCGGATGAACGACTCGCCGGTGCCCGCCCAGACGACGTTGCGGATCGGAGGGCGCGACCGCGAGCGCCCCGATCGACGAGACGGCCTGGTCGTCGAAGACGGCGTCCCAATGCGCGCCGGCGTCGGTGGTCTTGAACAATCCCGCCGGACGCGGCGCCGGCGTAGTAGACGTGTCGGGATCGCCGGGCACGCCGACGATGGCGATGATGCGGTTGCCGACCGGGCCGATGTAGCGGAACTTGAGCTGCGGTACTGGTCGGGCGTCACGAGCGGCGCCTGCAGCGGTCAGCAGCCGGCTGACGGCTGACCATCAGCAGTGAGACTGCGAGAACGACGAAACGTCGGCGGATCATTCAAGCCTCCGGGTTGCACATAACGATGTGCAGTGCCCGGCCTTTAGGCGGACCGTCACGATCGTACGCAGTGTCCGCCGTTAGGCGGATTGTCACGGTCCGCTGAAGCCGGACACTACGTTCGAGGGGAGACTCCGTCACTGCGGCGGCGCAAGTGTCTTCAAACGATCCTGCGCCGAGCGGTAGAAGGGATCGGATGCCGGCACCTGGAGCAGCAACGCGCGGGCGTCGTCGAAGCGGCGCTGGGCGATGCGCGCGACGGCCAGGAGAAATCGCGCCGACGGCCGGTCGGGCTCGAGGCCCAGGGTGATCTCGAGCGACTGCGCGGCCAGGTCGTGCTGACCGTCGAGCAGGTGGACCACGCCCAGGTCGCGCTCGAAGCCGGCATCGTCGCGGTAGAGGCGCTCCATCTTCGCGAACTCCGCCGCCGACGCGGCGGAAGCGTTCGAGATCGCCGGGCGGCAGCCGGCTGCCGCCGAGATTGATCGAGCGAGACGAGCGCGGCGATGCGGACCGCGCGCTGCGGATCGTCGAGCGCCGCGACGACCGCGGACCTGGCAGGATCGTTCTCGGTGGCGCGCCTGTCCGAGGCTCGAAATCGCGACCGCGCGGATGACCGGATCCGCGGCCTTCGCCGCCGCGAGCAACGCGGCCGCGGCGCGCGGATCGGCGTAGTTGCGGAGGTGCCCGGCGGCGTTGGCCCGAATCAACGGACGGTCGCTCTCGTCCGCCGCGATCGCGATCAGGCGATCGAGCGCCTCGGGCCGCTTCGCGCGCGCGGCGGTGAAGGCCTCCGCCCGCTCGACGAGCTTCGCGCGGCGGCCGTCGCGGCCACCACTTGCCCGAGCACGCTCGACCGCCCACGCCGGCTTCCGGTCGGTGTGGCATTCGGTGCAGGCGTTGGGGATGCCGAACGCGACGGTGTTCTCCGGCGCCGGCACGCTCATCGTGTGATCGCGCATCGTCGCCTTGATGCTGACGACGGTCTTCGGCATGTGGCATCTCGACGCACGAGCTGCCGGCGCTGGCGGCGGCGTGGCGGGTGTGCGCGGTCACGCGCGCGCCGATCGCCTGGTGGCAGCCGGTGCACAGCGCGTTGTTCGCCGGGCGCCAGCTGTCGGGTTCTGGTCGACGTTCGGCAGGTGCGGATCGGTGATGGCAATTCGTGCAGGTCGCGCCGCCGCGCAGGAAGCACTGGCTTTGCCAGAGGCCAATCGCATCGTTCGAGAAACGGCGCGGGCGGCCGTCGGGCCAGTACGCCACGTCGAGACCCGGGCTCGCGGTCGTACTCGAGCACCGGGCATGAAATAGTCGTAGTAGTCGCTGCCGGCCTGAAGTCCGGAGTCGACGGGGTTGCGCAGGGAATGGCACTGCGCGCAGATCATGCTGCTCGCGTGGGATCGAGGCGCGTCGGCCGGACGATCGTGCCCTCGGCGCTGGCCGGACGGTTCTCGGTGCGCGCGAACGCCCGCGCGTGGGCGCTGCCCGGCCCATGGCATCGCTCGCACGACGTGCCGAAGTCGCGCCAGGCCGTCGCATAGGTCCCGGTCGCCGGCGTGAAGTTGTTCTCCTGCTGGCTGACGTGGCAGCCGACGCAGTCCTTGTTCCACTGCTGAACCGGCCGTTCGTGACGTTCTCGTCAGGCCGGACGATGTCCATGTTGTGCGAGCCATTCGCGGCGCTGCACGTCCCAGGTCGGCGGCAGGACGACGATCATGCCCTTGTCGATCGTGGTCAGGTAGTGCTGGATGCGGCGGCTGCCGAGCGTGACTCGACCTTGTATTCCACGCGCCTTGCCTGTCAGATCCCAGGTGATGAAGTAGTCGCCGCCGGCCACGCGCAGCCGGAAAGCGCGTTCCCGTGAGCGTGACGCTGGCTTTCGAGAAATCGCCGACGACGCTCGCCTTCGAGGCGGGCTGCAGCATCTTGCTGTGCCGCCCGCTCTTCCAGGTGTCGTGGATCGTCTGGTGGCACGAGGCACAGGTGTCCGCGCCGACAAACGCCGGCGCGGCGTCGGCCGGCGGCTGAGTCGCGCCGGTGCGGGCGAACCCGGCCCACGCCAGCATCAGCAACATGAGGAGCGACGCGCTGGCCGTCTTCATAGAGTTCGTGGTCCCGCCCATCGGAGTCAGGGGTGCGGTGTGCCGAACATGTTCGCGGATTTCGAGCGCCATGTCCAACGGACCGTGCCGGGAGCGCTCGGTTCGTCAGGAGCCCTGAACGCAGAGACCGCTGAGATCGCAGAGAAAATCCGGATTTCTCCGGCGTGCTCTGCGAACTCTGCGTTGAAACACGCCAAAGTGTTGACAGCCCGCGGGTGGCCGCGTTGATAATCAAAGGGTCATGTTCCTGGCGGCCACATCCTCGTCCTATCAGCGTCGGCATTAGCCTGCCGACGACCACGGGGTGATGTAGCCAGAGCCGACCAGCAGCCGAGCTCGACGCAAAAAGGCCATCACCTCCACAGGTGATGGCCTTTTGTTTTTCAAGGAGAAGCAATGAACCCCCGAGTCGCCCGCCGCAGCAGCGGCCCAACGTCACGCATACGTTCTTTCCGTCGCCGCAGCCGGCCGGCGCCGCCGTGGCGCTGGTCGGCCGCGGCCGTTCGAGGACCGCAAGGACGACGAGCACGCGCCCGAGGAACCGGGCTACGGCCACGGCGTGTGAGATAGTGCCGCATGCACAGGCTGTTGATCCTGTCGCGCCACGCGCGCGACTATCACCGCCTCGTTGACGCCGCGCGCCTGCCCGATCTCGAGGTGACGTCGACGAGCGATCCCGCCGACGCCGCGCCGCGCGCCGGCGACTACGACCTGGCCTTCGGCGAGCCGTCGCTGCTGCGGCAGGTCGCTGCCCGCGATGACCGGCGATGCGCTGGACGCAGGCGACGTGGGCGGGCGTCGAGCCGCTGCTCGATCCGGCGCTGCGCCGCGACTACATCCTGACCAACGCCCGCGGCGTCTTCGGCGGGCTGATGTCCAGTAATACGTGTTCGCCTACCTCCTCGCGCACGAGCGCCGGATCTTCGAGAAGCACGCGTCGCAGGCGGCCGGCCGCTGGGACACGGCGCGCGCCGCGGCAGCTGCGCGGCAAGCAGATCGGGCTGCTCGGCGTCGGCACGATCGGCGCCGCGCTCGCGCGCGACCGCGAAGCACTTCGGCATGACGCGTCAAGGGCTATACGCGCGCCAGCGAGGACAGCCCCGACGTGGACGCGTGGTTTCACGGTCCGATGGACGGCCAGCGCGTGCGCGTTCGCGCTCGGATCTCGACTACCTCGTCAGCGTCATGCCGGCGACGACGGCGCACGCGCCATCTCGTCGACGCCGCGCTGCTGCGCGCGCTGCCGCCGCGCGCGGTGTTCGTCAATCCGGGCCGCGGCGGCGTCGTCGACGAAGCCGGCGCTCGCCGCCGCGCTGCAGGAAGGCCGGCCTCGCGGGCGCCGTGCTCGACGTGTTCGAGGATGAGCCGCTGCCGCCCGACCATGTCTTCTGGCGCATGCCGAACGTGCTCATCACGTCGCACACCGCGGCGCTCAGCGACGCCGCCCGACATCGCGCCGGTGTTCATCGACAACTATCGCCGCCTGCTGCGCGGCGAGCCGCTGCGCCACCAGGTCGACTTCGAGCTGGGATACTGACGTGCCACACCGACGTCGACGACCCACGACAGTCTACTGCGGAGAACGCAGAGCCCGCAGAGACTGAAGGACTCGGCCTTTGCAGCGCTGTCTGCGTTCAGATCGTCCAGAACTGTCCGTATGCCTGGCATGCTCACACGACGCTGGCGCGCGCATCTGCTGGGAAGAGCATGGCGAGGGCGATCCGCTGCTGCTCATCATGGGCCTCGGCGCCACGCTCGAGTGGTGGAACCGGCTGATGCCGTCGCTGATCGCCGCGCTACCGCACGATCGTCGTTCGACAACCGCGGCGTCGGCCAGCAGCGACGTCCCGCCCGGACCGTACTCGATTCCGCAGATGGCCGACGATGCGCGTGGCGGTGCTCGACGGCCGCGGGCGTCGCCACGGCGCACGTCATCGGCGATGTCGATGGGCGGCTATGATCGCGCAGGAGCTCGCGCTCCGCCACCCGGCGCGGGTCCGCTCGCTCGTGCTCGGCTGCACCAGCTGCGGCGGCCGCGAGGCGGTGCCGGCGGCGCCCGAGGTCGCGTCCGCGATGGCCGCGCGCGCGAGGATGCCGCGCGACGACGCGATGTGGGGATGGTGCCGTACACTTCGACGCCGGCGACGCCGCGCGCAGCGGATAGCGCAGGATCTGCGCGATGCGGCTGCGCTCGGCGGTCAGCAACGAGCGGCTACTTCGCGCAGTTCGACGCGATCAGGGCGTGGCGCGGATCGCACGATCGGCTGGGCGGCATCACGGCGCCGACGCTGGTGATCCACGGCGAGACCGACCAGCTCGTGCCGCCGGAGAACGGCCGCATCCTCGCGCGCGCCATCCCGAACGCCGGTCTCGTGCATGCTGCCGCAACGCCAGCCACATCTTCCTGACCGATCAGCTCAGAGCCGGCCCGCGACGCGATCCTGGCGTTCCTCGACGAAGTCCCATGTCAGCGTGAATTTTGCTTATACTGGCGCTCCATGCGCGCCTTTGCTGCTGCTGCTCGCCGCGCTCGCCGTCGCCGCGTCCACCCGGACGGCCGTGGCGCAGCCGAGAAGCCGCTCGACATCCAGTTCATCGACGTCGAAGGCGGCCAGGCGACGCTCTTCGTGCTCGCCGTCGGGCGAATCGCTGCTGGTGGACACCGGATGGGCCGGCTTCGACGGCCGCGACGCCGACCGCATCGCCGCCGCGGTCAAGCGGGCCGGCCTCTCGAAGATCGACTATCTCGTCATCACCCACTACCACGCCGATCACGTCGGCGGCGTGCCGGCGCTGGCGGCCGCGCGTGCCGATCGGCACCTTCGTCGATCACGGCCCGACGGTCGAGCAGGGCGAGCAGCCGGCGCGCGCTGTTCAACGCGTATCTCGAGACGCGGGCGAAGGCGACGGCACGTGCTCGTCCGTCCCGGCGACACGCTGCCGGTCGCGGGCCTCGACGTGCGCGTCGTCTCGGCGGCCGGCGACCTGATCACCAAGCCGCTCCCCGGCGCCGGCCAGGCGAACCCGCTGTGCCGCGACTACAAGCCGCGCGACGCGGATCCGACCGAGAACGCGCGCTCGGTCGGCATGGTCGTCACCTATCGGCAACTTCCGCATGCTCGATCTCGGCGATCTGACGTGGAACAAGGAACACGAACTGGTCTGCCCGGAACAACCTGCTCGGCACGGTGGATCGTGTATCTGACGACGCATCACGGGATGGATCTGTCGGGCCCCGCGGTCCTCGGTCCACGCGGTGCATCCGCGCGTCGCCGTCATGAACAACGGCGCGAAGAAGGGCGGCATGCCGCAACGCGCCTGGCGCATCATCGAGGACTCGCCCGGGCTCGAAGATCTGTGGCAGCTGCACTACGCGGTGGACGGCGGCGCCGATCACAACGTGCCGGCGCCGTTCATCGCGAACCTCGACGAGACGACCGCGCACGGGATCCGCATCACCGCGCAGCGCGACGGCCGCTTCGCCGTGACCAACGCCCGCAACGGCCAGACCAAGACCTACCCGCCGCGCCGCGCGCTAGCGGCCCGGCCGTGACGCTTCACTGCATCAGGAGGATCGCATGCTGAAGAACACATGGTTCGTGCTCGGCGCGTCCACGGCGATCTTCGTCGCCGGCTTTTCGCTCGGCAGCCTCCGCCAGGCTGGGTCGGTCGCGCACGCGCAGGCGGGGAAGCATGTCTACGAGCTGCGCACCTACACCGCGCCGGACGGCAAGCTCGGCGAGCTGCAACAAGCGCTTCCGCGATCACACGGTGCGCATCTTCAACAAGCACGGCATGAAGAGCGTCCTCTACATGACGCCGCAGGACGCGCCCGACTCGCAGAACACGCTGATCTATGTCCTCGAGCACCCGAGCCGCGAGGCGGCCAAGAAGGCCTGGGACGCGTTCCGCAGCCGATCGAGGAGTGGAAGAAGGTCTCCGCCGAATCGCAGGTCAACGGCAAGATCGTCAGCAAGGTGGTGTCGGTGTTCGGCGATCCCACCGATTACTCGCCGATGAAGTAGGAGGCAGCATGACACGCATCGCGGTGCTCCTGGGACTGGGGCTGCTGCTGGTCGCGGCGGCCCACGCGCAGCCGCCGGCCGACGATCCCCACTTCACGGGCAAGACGACGGTGATGGACGGGAAAGGACCTGACCGCGGCGCGCCGGCGCTTCGAGCCGGGCGCGCGCTCGGCCTGGCACAGCCACGACAAGGGGCAGCTGCTCCTGGTCGAGGAAGGGCGCATGCGGACGCAGAAGAAGAGGCCAGGCCGTCAAGGAGCTCGGCGCCGGCGAGAGCGACTACACCGCGCCGAACCTGGTCCACTGGCACGGCGCCGTGCCGGGCCAGGCGCTGGTGCAGATCAACGTCGGCTTCGGCGGCGAGACCAAGTGGCTCGAGAGGGTCACCGACGCCGAATACAACAAGAAATAGAAAATTAAGAATTGAGAATTAGGAATTTAAGCAATTCGTTGATGGCCGATACGTGTCGTTCGTCTGGGATCGGCACGCGCTGCCGGACGAAGGCGTCGCGGCTCGGGCACGGTGCGGCGGCCGCCTCGCGGTGTCAGGAAGGAAGACATCGCGCGGCGTGACTACTACGATGTCTCGGGCGCCCGAGCTCGCGCCGAGCGCGCCGCTCGTCAAGCGACGCGCTGTCGGGGCCGTGGACCGAGAAGCGCTGGGCGATGCTTCGCGAAGAAGCTATCGCGCCGAGATGCGTGAAGCCGGCCGCGCAGCGCCTGATTGCGATCCTGGCCGCGCTGTCGGCGCGATCGAGCTTCAGCGTCGGCTGCTACTGCGAGGACGAGGCGCGCTGCCACCGCTCGATCCTCCGCGAGATCCTCGCGGAGGCCGGCGCGGCGCTCGTCTCGTAAGCCTGCCTAGCGGCAAGACGACGTTTAGCTCGTGCCGCGCGACGATCGTTCGGCTAGCCGGCTGTGCAGGCTGTAGCCGTTCCGCTGGCGTGTCACCCGCACCAGGAGGCATCGTGAGACGGTTGGTGATGCGCGGCGGCGGTCCTGGTTTCGGCGGCGGCCGTCGCCGCGCAGACGCCGCGGCAGCCCGACTGGACGGCGCTCGAGGAAGAGACGATGCGCCACTACCAGGCGCTGCGTGCGGTTCGACACCAGCGATCCGCCGGGCAAAGAGCGGCCGGCCGCGGACTACGTCAAGCAGGTGCTTCGACAAGGAAGGCATCCCGGCCCAGCTCTTCGCGCTCGAGCCGAACCGGCCCAACGTCGTCGCGCGCCTGAAGGGCAACGGCCGGAAGCGGCCGCTCGCTCATCATCGGCCACAGCGACGTCGTCAACGTCGACCCGGCGAAATGGACGTTCCCGCCGTTCAGCGCCACCCGCGACGGCGGCTGGGTCTACGGCCGCGGCACCGTCGACGACAAGGACAACCTCGCCGCGACGCTGATGGTGATGCTCGAGCTGAAGCGCGCTGAACGTGCCGCTCGATCGCGACGTGATCTTCCTCGTCCGAGGCCGGCGAGGAAGGCAGCACGCGGGTCGGCATCCAGTTCATGGTCGACCAGCACTTCCGCGAGATCGACGCCGAGTACTGCTTCGCCGAGGGCGGCGGCGTCACGCGGCGCCGGCGGCCAGGTCGAGTACGCGCGGATCGCAGACGCTCGAGAAGATTCCCTACGCGCATCGAGCTCACGGCCAAGGGCGTCGGCCGGCCACGGCTCGGTGCCGCTGCAGGACCAATCCCGATCGTCCACCTGTCGAACGCGGTCGGCAAGGTCGCCGCCTGGAAGACCGACATCCGCCTCAACGAGACGACCGGCACCTACTTCCGGCGCCTCGCCGCGATCTCGAGCCCGGCGCAGGCCGAGCGCTACCGCAACGTGCTCGTGCCGAATTCGAAGGCGCAGGCCGACGCCGACGAGCATGCTCCTCGACAACGAGCCGGCGCACGCGTCGATGCTCCGCACGTCGATCTCGCCGAACATCCTCGGCGGCGGCTATCGCGTCAACGTCATCCCGTCCGAGGCCAAGGCGACGCTCGACGTGCGCATGCTGCCCGACGAAGACCCGGAGAAGTTTCTCGAGGCGGTCAGGAAGATCGTCGAACGATCCGGCGGTCGACGTCCGCTTCGGCGGGCGCGACACGCGGCCCCAGCAGCCCGGCGCGCGGCTCGATTCCGAAGCCTTCAAGGTGGTCGAAGCGAACGTCACGAAGCACTACAACACGACGACGCTGCCGTCGATGCTGACCGGCGCGACCGACATGGCCTACCTGCGCGCGAAGGGGATGCAGTGCTTCGGCATCGGCCCGGCGATGGACATCGAGGACGGGCCGAAAGGGCTTCGGCGCGCACAGCGATCAGGAGCGGCTGCTCGAGAGCGAGCTGTTCCGTTTCGTCCGCTTCCACTGGGACGTCGCCGTCGACCTCGCGCGGGCAAAATGACGCGCTCGGTCGCGGCGTCATTGCGGATTGCGGATTGCGGATTGCGGATTGATTGCGGACTGCGAGGACTGCGGATCTGCAGATGCATCCGCAAATCCGCAAATAATCCGCATATCCGCATTCCGCAATCCGTCAATAAGTCCGCAATCCGCAGTCCGAGATCCGCAATTCGCACGGCGTACCTGGCGCCAACCTTCGGCCCGCTTGCCCCGTCTAAAGCCCGATGACCTGTCAACGACCTGAGGTTTGCCGTCCGCGGCCTCATCCGGAGCCCCTGTTCTCGATCGTGGCGATCCTGTCGCTGGCGCTGGGCATCGGCGCCAACACCGCGATCTTCACGCTGATCGATCAGATCCTGCTCCGCAAGCTGCCGGTGAAGGCGCCGGACGAGCTCGGTGATGCTCTACCAGCAGGGCGCGCACAACGGCAGCAACATGGGCATGCGGATGCACTCGTATCCGATCTATCAGGAGTATCAGAAGCGCGCCGAGCCGCTGGCCGAGGTGCTGTGCCGGCGCCTGGCCGAGGCGTCGGTCAGCGTCGACAACCAGACCGAGCGCCTCGACGCCGAGATGGTGTCGGGCAACTACTTCTCGATGCTCGGCGTGCACGCCGCGGTCGGGCGCGTCTTCAACTCCGCGCGAGGACGACCAGGTCTATCAGGGGCATCCGGTCGTCGTGCTGAGCTACGACTACTGGGTCACGCCGCTTCGCGCGCGACCCGTCCGTCGTCGGCCGGAAGATCCTCGTGAACAACTATCCGATGACGATCGTCGGCGTCTCGGCCGCCGGGTTTCGCCGGCATCGATCCGGCGCGCTCGCCGCAGATCCGCGTGCCGGTGCAGATGATGCCGGTCGATCATGCCGGAGTGGAGCTGGGTGCACATGGACGATCCGCGCGCGCGCGCTGGGTGCAGGTGTTCGCGCGGCTGAAGCCGGGCTGGACCGTGAAGTCGGCGCGCGGCGCCGCTGCAGGGACTCTTCATGCAGATCCGCGCCCAGGAAATGACGCTGCCCGGCGCGAAGGACTGGTCGCCGTACGCGCGCGAGCAGTTCATGAAGGGACAGCTGCTGGTCGACGCGGCGCCGGCGGTCGGCTACTCGGGGCTGCGCAACGATTTCTCGACGCGCGCTGATCGTGCTGATGTGCATGGTCGGCCTGGTCCTGCTGATCGCCTGCGCCAACGTCGCCAACCTGCTGATCGCCCGCGGCTTCATGCGGCAGAAGGAGATCGCCGTGCGCCTCGTCGCTCGGCGCGTCGCGCGGCCAGCATCGTGCGGCAGATGCTGGTCGAGAGCCTGGTGCTCTCGTGTGTCGGCGGCGTGCTGGGCATCGCGCTGGCGGTCGCGCTGACGCGGGGACTGCTCGCGCTGGTGCCGTCGCAACGGCCAGCCGATCCTGATGCACGCGACGCCGGACGCGCGGATCCTCGCGTTCACGCTGCGGCCTGACGTTCGTGACCGGCGTCGTCTTCGGGCTGCTGCCGGCGCTGCGCGCGAGCCGTCCGGATCCGTGGACGACGCTGAAGGACACGGTCGGCGCCGATCGCCGGCACCGGCGGATCGCTGTTACCTGCGCAAGGGCCTGGTCGCGGCGCAGGTGGCGCTCAGCTTCCTGCTGCTCTTCGGCGCCGGGCCTGTTCGTGCGCAGCCTGCAGAACCTGAAGACCGCGGACACCGGCGTGACGCTCGACAACCTCGTGACCTTCCAGCTGTCGCCGGCGCTGAGCGGCTACGACGCGCGCGCGCGACCGGCAACTTCTACGAGCAGCTCCTCGACAAGCTGCGGGCCGCGCCCGGCGTGAAGTCGGCGGCGCTGGCCGGCGTGCTCGATCCTGTCCGGCGACGAATGGGACAGCACGCATGGCGGTCGAAGGCCACCAGGCGGCAGGACGGCGAGGACATGCAGGCGTTCATGAACTCGCTGTCGCCCGGCTACTTCGCGACGATGGGCATTCCGCTGCTCGAAGGACGCGACTTCACCCGCGTCGACGCGAAGGAGCAGGCGCGACGGTCGCGATCGTCAACCGCCGCTTCGCCGATCACTTCTTCCCGGCAAGAGCGCGCGTCGGCAAGCACGTCGGCTTCGGCACCGGGCCCAAGTCGAAGCTCGACATCGAGATCATCGGCGTCGTCGCCAACTCGCTCTACGAGGGGCCGCGCGAAGGCGTGCGGCGGCAGGTGTTCATCCCGCACTGGGGCCGGAACAGCGCCACCGTTCTACGTGCGGACCACCAACGCGTCCTCGACGGCGTACTGCGGTCGTGCGCAACGAGGTGCAGGCAGCTCGACGCGTCGATGCCGGTCTACGAGATGAAGACGCTCGAGGCGCAGCTCGACGAGACGCTGCTGACGCGACCGCTTGATCGCGCTGCTGGCGGCCGGGTTCGGCCTGCTCGCGACGCGTGCTGGCGTCGATCGGTCTCTACGGCGTGATGGCGTTCGTCGTCGCGCAGGCGCCGGAAGGAGCTCGGCATCCGGCTGGCGCTCGGCGCCGAGCCCGGCGGTCGTCATCTGGCTCGTCATGAAAGAGGTCCTGCTGCTGCTGTCGATCGGCCTCGCCGTCGGCATTCCCACGGCGATGGCGCTCGGCCGCTTCGTCGCGTCGCAGCTCTACGGCATCGAGGCCCGCGATCCGTGGATGGCCGCGGCGACGGTCGTGCTCGCTGACGGCGGTCTCCGCCGCCGCCGGCCTGATCCCGGCGCATCGCGCCAGCCGCATCGATCCGATTCTCGCGCTTGCGCTACGAGTAACCGAACCGATCACGACGATCACCGCAGGAAACTGCAGAAACCGCAGAACCTGCTGAACAAGATCGCTTCCGCGAGTTCTCTGAGTTCTGCGTTCGATCGTCGTGTCAGATGTGTCAATATCCCTCCGACTTACGAGGAGGGACGATGACATCTCGGCCGGCTGACCATTCTTCTTTACCTCGCTCCTGTCCGTCGCCACCCTCGCACAGGCCCGGCACAGCCTGACTGGACCAGAGCCGCAGGACGAAACCATGCAGCACTACCAGGCGCGTGCTGCGCATCGACACGCGCAATCCTCCGGGCAACGAGCACCGTCGGTCGCCGAGTACGTCAAGCGCGTGCTCGACAAGGAAGGCATCCCCGCGCAGATCGTCGGCTCCGATCCGAAGCGGTCGAACCTCGTCGCGCGGCTGAAGGGGAACGGCAAGAAGAAGCCGCTGCTGATCATGGGCCACAGCGACGTCGTCACCGTCGACGAGGCGAAGTGGAAGTTTCCGCCGTTCAGCGCCGACGCGCGACGGCGGCTACGTCTACGGCCGCGGCACGGTCGACGACAAGGACAACCTGACCGCCGCGCTGATGACGATGCTGCTGCTGAAGCGGCAGAACGTGCCGCTCGACCGCGACGTGATCTTCCTGTCCGAGTCCGGCGAGGAAGGCAGCTCGGGCATCGGCATCGGCTACCTGGTGCAGCGATCAGCTTCCCGACGATCGACGCCGAGTACTGCCTCGCCGAAGGCGGCGGCGTCGACGCGCATCGGCGGGCGAGGTGAAGTTCGCGACGGTGCAGACGCTCGAGAAGATCCCGCGCGGCATCGAGCTGGTCGCGCGCGGCATCTCCGGCCACGGCTCGGTGCCGCTCAAGTCGAACGCCATCGTCCACCTCGCCGGCGCGGTCGCGAAGGTCGGCGACTGGCGGCCGGAGATCCGCTTCAACGAGACCACCGGCACCTACTTCCGGCAAGCTGGCGACGGTGTCGCCGCCCGAGGTGGCGAGGTACTACCGCGACGTGCTCTCGACCGATCCGAAGACGCCAGAAGGCCGCCGACGACTGGCTGCTCGAGAACGAGCCGCGCCATTCGTCGATGCTGCGGACGTCGGTGTCGCCGAACATCTTCACCGGCGGCTACCGCTCGAACGTCATCCCGTCGGAGGCCAAGGCGACGCTCGACGTGCGCGCGCTGCCCGGACGAGGATCCGGCGAAGTTCCTCGAGCAGGTGAAGCAGGTCGTCAACGATCCGGCCGTCGAGGTCCGCTTCACCGGCGCAGATCGCGCGGCCGGCCGGGCCGGAGCCGCGCGCTCGACACCGAGGCCTTCAAGGCGCTCGAGGCGGCCGGCACCAGCGTCTACAACGCGATCGACGCTGCCGACGATGAGCACCGGCGCGACCGACATGGCGCAGCTGCGCGCGAAGGGCGTGCAGTGCTTCGGCATCGGATCCGGCGACCGACTTCGAGGATCCGCCGAAGGGCTTCGGCGCGCACAGCGATCAGGAGCGGCTCCTCGAGAGCGAGCTGCACCGCTTCGTCCGCTTCAACTGGGACGTGATCACGAACGTCGCGCGGGCGAGGTGCACGGCGGCCGGCGCTGGCGATCGTGGACTCGGGGATCGCGGCGATCAGCGACCAGAGTGAGCAGTTGGCTAGGCGGTCGGATTTGCCGTCGCGCTGTCGCTGCTCGCGCGCGCGTCGCGCTGTCGCGCAGACCCTGGCGAACCCGGACTGGAAGGCGCTCGAAGACGAGATCATGCGGCACTATCAGGCGGTGCTGCGGCTCGACACGCAGCAACCCGCCCGGCAACGAGCATCTCGCCGGTCGACTATCTGAAGCAGGTGCTCGACAAGGAAGGCATCCCCGCCGCAGATCGTCGCGCTCGATGCGAACCGTCCGAACCTCGTCGCGCGGCTGAAGGGCAGCGGGCAGAAGCGGCCGCTGCTGATCATGGCGCACACCGACGTCGTCACCGTCGACGCGGCGAAGTGGACGCATCCGCCGTTCAGCGCGACGCGCGACGGCGGCTACGTCTACGCGCCGCGGCACGATCGACGACAAGGACAACCTCACCGGCGGCGCTGATGACGATGCTGCTGCTGAAGCGCCATGCACGTGCCGCTCGATCGCGACGTCATCTTCCTGGCCGAGTCCGGCGAGGAAGGCAACTCGAACTTCGGCATCCAGTTCATGGTCGGCCAGCACTTCGCGGAGATCGACGCCGAGTACTGCCTCGCCGAAGGCGGCGGCGTCACCCGGATCGGCGGCGAGCCGAAGTTCGCCACGGTGCAGGCGACCGGAGAAGATTCCGCGCGGCATCGAGCTGGTGGCGCACGGCATCTCCGGCCACGGCTCGGTGCCGCTCAAGTCGAACGCGATCGTCCATCTCGCCGGCGGCGGTCGCGAGGGTCGGCGCACTGGCGGCCCGAGGTGCGCTTCAACGAGACGACCGGCACCTACTTCCGGCGGCTGGCCGCGATCTCGCCGCCGGAGGTGGCGACGCTACTACCGTGACGTGCTGTCGGCCGATCCGAAGCTGCGCGCCGCCGCGGACGACTGGCTGTTCGAGAACGAGCCGCAGCATTCGTCGATGCTGCGCACCTCGGTGTCGCCGAACATCGTCGCCGGCGGCTACCGCTCGAACGTGATCCCCTCGGAGGCGAAGGCGACGCTCGACGTGCGGATGCTGCCGGACGAGGATCCGGCGGCGTTTCTCGCGCAGCGTGACGCAGGTGGTCGACGATCCCGCGGTCGAGGTCGCGCTTCGCGGCGCAGAACACCCGGCCCGCCGGCGCCGCGGCGCGCGTCGACTCCGAGCCGTTCAAGGCGATCGAAGCGGCCAACACGCGGACTCTACAACGTGACGACGCTGCCGACGATGAGCACGTTCGCGACCGACATGGCGCAGCTGCGGGCGAAAGGCGTGCAGTGCTTCGGCATCGGGCCGGCCACCGACCTGGAGGACGGCCCGAAGGGCTTCGGCATGCACAGCGATCAGGAGCGGCTGCGCGACAGCGAGCTGTACCGGTTCGTCCGCTTCAACTACGAAGTCGTCGTCGATCTGGCCCGCGCCAGGTAAAGGGGAACCGTCAGGGTCCCGGCGCCCCCAACTTAGCGCTGCGCGGACGCAGGCGAGGTGCTATTCTCCGCGTGGAAATCGAACGCCTGACAGGGAGGATGACTGTGAAGAACCTGATGCTCGCCGCCGCCTTCTGCGCCGCTTTGGGGATTACCGCCCTGGTCGCCCAGACACCGCGGGCGCCGGCGCCGCAACCACCCCAGCCCGCACCGTCCGCCGATCCGTACGCCAACAACGCGAACCCGGGCGCCACGCAATCTCCGCTGGCCGCGCCGGCCGGGAAGGACAGCGGCGCGCGCGCGACCGCGCCCGAGCCGGCGCCGTCAACAAGGGCCCGTTCGATCCCGACCACGTGGAAGTACGGCACGGCCTTCAACCCGCCCGCGGGGTCGAAGGTCTGGAACCCGGTGAAGCTGAAGCTGATGGCAGGGCGGCAAGGTGACCGGCGGCACGCTCTTCAGCGCCACCGATCCGGCGACCTACTGCGCGATGGCCAACGCCGGCTACGACTTCATCTGGACCGAGATGCAGCACGACCAGCACGACTGGCAGGCGGTCGCGCGCATGTGGCGCACCTGCCCGCACGCCGAAGGCCGTGCCCGGCGTGCGCGTCGCGTATACCGACGAGCGCGAGATCCAGCACGCGCTCGACGCCGGCGCGCTCGTCGTCGTCGTGCCCGACCGTGGACACCGCGGCCGAGGCGATCGAGGCGCGCGAACTGGACCTACTTCCCGCCGCTCGGGCGGCGCAGCAACGGCGGCGGCCAGGCCTTCGACGCGCACGATGTGGGGCGGCGTGCCGGGCGGCTATCGCCAGACGATCAACGACAACGTCGTGCTGATCCTGATGATCGAGACGCTCGAGGGGCTGAAGAACGCCGACGAGATCGCGAAGGTGCCCGGCGTCAGCGCGGTCTTCGCGGCGAGCGGCGACCTCGGCAACTTCTCCGGCTACCGTCAGGGCACGCCCGACTACGAGCGCGCGATCAACATCGTCCACGACGCGGCGATCAAGGCCGGCATGCGGCTGTGCGGTCCGCTCGCGTGGCGCGACCGCCCGGACTTCACCTGCTTCCAGGCCGGCAGCGAGACGGCCGCGATCGCGCGCGGCGTCGCCGCCGAGCTCGGTCCGCTCGCGAACACGCAGGGCAAGCCGGAGGTCGGCCCGCACGGGACGGGTTCTCGATAGTTTGTTGGCATGCAGTGTCCGGCTTTAGCCGGACCGATGACGGTCCGCCTGAAGGCGGACACTACGTACGAATTTGACGGAAACGCCGCCGCACGACGCGGATGATCATCGACGCGCACAAGAAGATGATCGACCAGGAGCAACGACGGCGACGCCCAACGCCGCCATCGGATGCTGAAGGGCGCCGCACGAGATGCCGACGGCGAGCACGTCTTCGCCGAGGCTGAGCATCCAGTTGCTGAACGGCTGGGCGAGGTGTTCGCCGCCGCCCGCGTTCCCGCCTTCCCCAGGTGCGTCGTCAATGCGATCGAGCCGCCGAGCAGGGCGACCAGCGCGTCGGCCGCCGGAGAGGCCTCGCCGAGCGCGGTCACGGCGACGAGCGCCGCCGAGCGGGCGCATCGATGGTGTGGACCGCATCCCACAGCGAGTCGAACCAGGGAATCTTGTCGGCGATGAACTCGACCAGCACATGCCGATCGCGGCGGTGATGATGATCGGGTTGTCGAAGACCCGCAGCTGCGCCGGCAGGCTGACGAGGCCGTAGTGCGAGCACAGGCCCAGCACCGCGACGGTCGCGTAGAGGTTGACGCCCGACGCGAACGCGAGCGGAACGATCAGGCCGAGTGCGTCAGCACCTGCGGCCTCCACGGCCATCGCGCTATCGGCCGATGAGGATCAGGACGCCGGCGACGAACGCGAGCACGGGCATGATCGGAGACGGCAGCGCCACCGAGCCGATGCCGGCCAGGCCGTTCAGCAAGAGCCAGAGGCCGAGCACCAGCAGGCCCGCGTTGCGTTGAAACTTGATCGCCATCGTGTCCTCCCCACCGAATGAACGACGGCAGATGTTCGTCGCCCAGGCCTTGACGCCTGGCGCCGGCCGCCGAGGGACTTACCCTAACAGATCGCGCCGCCGGGCGCTCGATCTCGAAGAGCAGCGGCTGCTGAGGCAGCTCGATCGCGAATCCTCGCGGGCGATCTCGCGCAGGCGCTCGCGCGGGAACGGCACTCGACCATGCGGCCCTCGCGCAGCGCGCGTCAGCACGTCGCCGCGCAGGATCGTGCGGCGGTCGCGCGCGGTCCGCTGAATCGTCAGCGTCTTGCGGAAGATCGAGTCCGGGTGCGTCGAGGTGTAATGGTTGGCGACCTCGACGTCCATCGGCGTCTGCGCATCGTCGCCGAACTCATAGCAGGTCGCTCTCCACGCCGTCGGCGTCGCGGACCGAGAGGATCCACAGGTGGCCGTCGCGCCGCAGGCGATAGGCGAACCCGCCCTGCCCGGCGGCGGCGCCGTCGCGCAGCGGGATCGGCCTCGACGAGCCCGATCGACCCGAAGCCGACGTCGGCGAGCCAGTCCTCGCCGTCGACGGGGACGCGCAGCACCATGTGCGTCCGGCTCCAGAGGGCGGGCGGGCCTCGCCGCACGCGGCCGAGCAGCGTCGTCGTCGTGAAGCCGGCCTCGCCGAGCGCCGCCGCGAACAGCGTGTTGTGCTCGAAGCAGTAGCCGCCGCGCCCCTCGTCGAGGAATCTTGCGCTCGAGATCGGCCAGCGCCACGCTGATGCGGCCGCCGCCCTGATCGTCAGGTTCTCGAAGAGGAACGTCTCGCGGTGGGCGAGGTGCAGACGGCGAAGCGTCTCGACCGAGCGGTCGGCCGGGCCGGGCTGGCCGATGCGGCGGAGATAGTCGTCAAGGCGCATGTCGCGATCCGCATCATACGCTGGTAAGCTGTCGGCCGCAGGAGGCGCCTTGCCGCACGCACTCGACCACGCGATGACGACGACGGCTTTTTCCCTGAACGGCTATCGCACGACCAGGACGCTCGGCGTGGTGCGCGGCGTCACCGTCCGCTCGCGCTCGATCCTCGGCACGCTCGGCGCCTCGCTGCAGACCCTGGTCGGCGGCAACATCACGCTCCTGACCGAGCTCTGCGAGAAGACCGCGCGCCGACGCGTTCGAGCTGGTCCTGCAGCACGCCCGCGCCCTCGGCGCGAACGCCGTCGTCGGCCTCCGTTACGACGCCACCGAGGTGATGGACGGCGTGACCGAGGTGCTCTGCTACGGCACCGCGGTGTCCGTCGAGCCGGAATGACCACGCTCGGCGCCGGCGATGCGCCGATCGAGGCGCGCAGCGCCGGGCTGAAGCGCGAGCTCGGCCTGACCGATCTGGTCGCCGCGCAGATCCTCTTCATCGTCGGCCTGCCGTGGGTCGGCGTCGCCGCGAAGCAGGGGCCGGCGCACGTCGTCTTCTGGCTGGTCGCGCTGGTGCTGTTCTACGTGCCGTCGGCGGCGGTCGTCATCTACCTGAACCGCGCTGATGCCGCTCGAGGGCGGCCTGTACCAGTGGGCCAAGCTCGGGTTCAGCGAGCTGGTCGGCTTCCTGGTCGCGTGGAACCTCTGGCTGTTCGCGATCCTCAACACCTCGGAGATCGGCCTGCAGGTCACGCAGTACTTCGTCTACGTCCTCGGCCGTGCGGTCGAGCGGCTCGACGGCCAACCAGCGGTTCATCGGGCTCGTCAGCACGCGTGATTCTCGGCGCCCTCGTGGTCGTCGACGGTGCTCGGGCCTCGAGCGTCGGCAAGTGGGTCCACAAGGCGGGCGGCGTGCTGATGGTGGCGACCTTCGGCGCGCTGATCGTCGCTGCCGTGGCTGAACGTGCGCGCACGGGGCGATCGCCGCGTTTCATCCGCTGGCGACGGCGATGCCGGTGGTGTCGATCATGAGCCTCAACCTGCTCGGCAAGATGGGGTTCGGCGCGCTCGGCGGCTTCGAGTACGTCGCGATTCACGCCGGCGAGTGCCGCAACCCGGTGCGGAGCGATCGCGCGGTCGGTGGTCGTCGCGGCGCCGATCATCGCCGTGATGTTCATCCTCGGCACCAGCTCGGTGCTGGCGCTGGTGCCGATCGACCAGATCGATTTGATCGCGCCGATCCCGCAGGTGCTGCAGCGCCGGCTTCCGCCCGCTCGGGCGCGGCGGCGTCGGTGGCGCCGCTCGCGATCGTCGGCGCTGCTGTGCATCCGCGTCGCGCAGGCGAGCGTCGATGTTCGCCGGCAACACGCGCCTGCCGATGGTCGGCGGGTGGGACGGCCTGCTGCCGGCAGTGGTTCACGCGCGCTGCACCCGCGCTACCAGACGCCGGTCAACTCGATCGTCTTCGTCGGCGCGGTCGACGCTCGCGCTCAGCATCGCCGGGCTGGTCGGCGTCGGCAAGCAGGAAGCGTTTCAGCTGCTCTGGAACGCGTCGGCGATCTTCTACGCGCTCACCTACCTCGTGATGTTCGCGATCCCGATCGTCGGCCGCCGCGGCCGGGCATGGCGCGCCGCTCTGGCTGCGGGCCTGCGCGCTGTCCGGCCTGCCTGATGACGCTGCTGTTCGTCGCCCTCTCGATCGTGCCGATCGTGCAGGTCGAGAGCCGGCTGGTCTTCGCCGCCAAGCTCTCGGCGCTCATCGTCGGGGCGAATGCCCTCGGCCTGGCGATTTTCCTCGAAACGCCGCGCTCGCTGAGCCGTCCTGGCCGGGCGCGCTGGCCCTGTCCCGTGTCGCACTATCGCGCAGGAGACGCCTTCGGTAACATGGCTGCGCCGGCGACCGTGCACGTGACCCTGGGCGGCAGTGATTGATTGATGGCGCTCACCGCGACGATCCACAACTTCGACATCGACCTCGCCGATTCGGATCGCGGCGTCTACGAGTCGCTGGCGCTGCGCGTCGCGCGCCACCCGTCGGAGTCGGAGGAGTATCTGGTGACCCGGCTGCTCGCCTACCTCCTCGAGTGCGCGGAAGGCATCGACTTTTCACGCGGCGTGTCGGAGCCCGAGGAGCCGGCGATCGCGATCCGCGACCTGACCGGCGCGATCAGGACCTGGATCGACATCGGCGCGCCGGACGCCGCCCGCCTGCACAAGGCGTCGAAGTCAGGGGCGCGGGTCGTCGTCTACACGCACAAGAATCCCGATCAGTTCCTGAAGCAGCTCTCGGGCGAGGAAGATCCACCGCCCCGGCGAGCTCGAGCTCTACGCCATCGACCGCCCGCTCATCGCCGCGCTCGTCGCCCGGCTCGAACGGCGGCGTCGCGTTCAGCGTCTCGGTCAACGAGCGTGAGCTGTATGTGTCGATCGGCGCCGACACGCTCACCGGCGTGGTGACCCGTCTGAGTATCGCCCGTAGCGCGTAGCGCGAGCCCGACGATCGCGAAAGACATACGAAGAAGATAACCGACAGAGCCACAGAGCCACGGGCTGACGCGCCACTGCGACGCTCGGCGTCCTAGCGTACCCGGATCTCGGTGCCCTGTGCCTAGTGGCAATCGTGGACCGATACTACTTCGCGCACGCCGACGGGCCGCGCCGTTTGACGACGGCGGCGGGACCGAAGCGGGCGAGGACGTCGACGTTGGTGCGGATGTCGCGCGGCAGCGCCTCGAAGTCGTCGGCGACGGCGAGCGGCAGGCCGTTGGGCAGAATCCAGCGGACCAGGCCCTTCCTTCGCGTCGAACGTGTCATCGTCCATCGCGCGGCCCGAGCGCGCGCGGCTGGCCGAACACCGCGAGGTGCAGCCAGTACGCCGTGTAGCCGTCCACGACCAGATAGTCGATGCAGGCCGGCGGCATCCGGGCGCGCGCGTATTCGGCGGCCTCGAGCGCCGGCTGCGAGACGATCGGCCGCGGCCGCGGGCGCGCGACCAGCGGCCTGGCGACGGCGATCGCGACGGCCCCGGCCACGACCCACGCCAGCCGCGCCGTGCGCGCCTCCGACAGGCGCAACGCGCCCGCGGCGGCGCGCCAGCCGGCGGCGATCATCAGCGCGGCGCCGACCATCAGCGGATAGACCGCCAGGTAGAACATCTTCAGCGACAGGTACGGCGCGGCGGCGCCGCTCGAGTGCGCGGTGCCAAAGAGCGGCGGTCGCCTGCAGCGCGATGGCGGCCACGAGCAGCGCGACGGTCGCGTGCGGCGCCCGGCCAGGCAGAAGAGGAAGCCGGCCGCGGCGAGGCCGATGAACCACCACCCGAGCACGCCCACGGTCGGCCAGATCGCGAACCCGCCGGTGCCGGCCATGCGGAACCCGCCGACGTGCCGCGATCCGTGGATGGCGGCGATGGCGGCGATCGGGATCGCCGGGATGGCCAGCTGCTGCGGCCGCGTCACCAGCGGCAGCTCGCCGTGCAGGAGCGCCAGCGCCGCGAGCACCACCAGCAGCGGACCGATCCACACCGGCCAGCACAGAAACGTGGCGACGCCGGCCACCGCGGCACCCACCATCGGGCCGGGCGACGGATGCTCGTCCCAGACGACGAGCGCCCACCACATCGCGACGGCGAAGAGCTCCGACACGACCTGCGCCAGGTAGCGACTGCTCCGTGAACGACCCGACGAAATGCGCGCGCGGGAGAAACAGCAGGATCACCGCGACCGCGGCGCACGCGCGACGCGCGGCGACCGTCGCGCGGCAGCAGCCGCAGCGCGATGAGGAAGATCAGTCCGGCTTTGAGGCGCGACCGTGCCTGCCACCGTCGGATAGACCGCATGCAGCGCGTCGCGTCCGGAACCACGCGCCCGTCAGCACCGCCAGCAGGTGGCTCCCGGGCGTGTAGTCGACCATCTCGCCGAGGTACTCGCTGAGCGCGACGTCGTGCACCAGCCGCCAGTGCCGCTGGATGTATTCGAGGAGCGAGAGATGGTGGGCGAGGTCGGGACCGCTGCCGGTCGGCAGGAAATCGGGACGCGCCAGCCACAGGAGCCACGCGCAGGTGCCGGCGACCGAGGCGGCGAAGCCCCAGAGCGCGGCGCCGGTCGCGCACCGCCCGGCGCCGCAGGACGAGCCAGGCGCGCGGCCGCGGCGGCGAGCGACAGGATCAGGATCGGAAGGGCGCGATCTGGAGGCCGACCCAGTCCGCCAGATATGCGAGCGTGATCGCCGACGCGAGCAGCGTGACGAGTGACGCGGCGACGGCCTCCGCGTCGATGAGCGGCATCGCAAAAGAGCTTATCATCCCATCGAGGCCGCTGATGTTCATCGGGCATTTCGGTCTCGGGTTCGGCGCGAAGAAGGCGGCGCCCGCCGTGTCGCTCGGCACGCTGTTTCTCGCCTGCCAGTTCGCCGACCTGTTGTGGCCGACGCTCGTCCTGCTCGGCATCGAGCGGGTCGACGTGCGCGCCGGGCGTGACCGCGATGACGCCGCTCGATTTCGTCAGCTATCCGTACTCGCACAGCCTGGCCGCGCTGTGCGTGTGGGGTGTCGCCGTCGGCGGCGTCTACGCGCTGGTCAGGCGCGCGCGCGTCGTCGGCGGCGCTGACCCTCGTGCTGCTGGTCGTCAGCCACTGGGTGCTCGACGTCGTGACGCACCGGCCCGACATGCCGCTGACGCTGAACGGCCCGGCGCGGCTGGGGCTCGGGCTGTGGTACTCGATACCGGCGACGCTCGCGGTGGAGCTCGTCCTCTTCGGCGCGCGGGCTGGCGCTCTACCTGCGCGCGACGTCGGCGCGCGATCGCATCGGCTCGATCGGCCTCTGGACGCTGGTCGCGTTTCTGCTTGATCATCTACGCTGCGGCCACGTTCGGGCCGCCGCCGCCGTCCGCGGCCGCCGTCGCCTGGTCGGCCGAGGCGCTGTGGCTGCTCGTCGTCTGGGGCTACTGGGTCGACAACCACCGGATACCGAACCGGAACGCGTGAGACCAGAACGGTCGAGGAGGCGTGGATGGGGAAGAAGGATCCGCGCGTCGATGCGTACATCGCCAGGGCCGGCGATTTCGCGAAACCGATTCTCACCAGGCTGCGCGACGCGGTGCATGCATCGTGTCCGGACGTCGAAGAAGACATGAAGTGGCGCTTTCCGCACTTCGTATAAGGGATGCTGTGCAGCATGGCGTCGTTCAAGGAGCATGCGGCCTTCGGCTTCTGGAAGGGCGCGCTCGTCGTTGGCAGCGAGTCGAAGAACGCCGAGGCGATGGGGCACCTCGGCCGCCTGACGGCCGTCTCGGATCTCCCGACGAAGACCGTGCTCGCGGGCTACATCAGGAAAGCCGTGGCGTTGAACGACGAGGGCGTCCGCGTGCCGCGGGCGACCAAGCGCGCCGCGCCGAAGGCGGTGCGGCTGCCGGCCGATCTCGCGGCGGCGTTGAACAAGAGCAGGAAGGCCCGCGCCGCGTTCGCCGCCTTCAGCCCGAGCCACAAGCGCGAGTACATCGAGTGGATCACCGAGGCGAAGAGCGCCGGCACCCGCGCGCGCGCGGCTGCAGACGGCGATTGAATGGATGGCCGAGGGCAAGCCGCGCAACTGGAAATATCTGCGCGCCTAGCGGACGCCGGAGCGCGTTCGGGAATGTGTGCGCCCGGTTCCGGACGCGCACGCTGTTCGATTTCGACATCGACCTTCGATCAAACAATGTGCGCGCGTCCGTCGTCTATGGACGCGTGCAGATACCACTCATCGTCTTGTGGGCCCTGGTCGCGGCGCCGCCGCTGGCGCCGTCACCTCCAGCCCCGATCGCGGCCTACGAAGTCGTCCGGCTCGCCGACGGCGTGCACGGCTTCGTCTGGAAGAACACGCTTCGCCAACCCGATCCAGGGCAACGCGCTGTTCATCATCAACGACAACGACGTCGTCGTCGTCGACACCGGGCTGCTGCCGTCCACGGCGAGAGTGATGGCGGCGGAGCTGCGCAAGCTGACCACCCGGCCGGTGCGCTAGCGTCGTCAACACGCACTGGCACGACGACCATCACACCGGGAACGCGGTCTATCGCGAGCTGTGGCCGGAGGCCGAGTTCATCGCGCACCGCGACACCCGCGCCGACCTGATCGAGAAGTCATGCGGGGCGCGCCCGCAGGATCTGATCGACATGCAGGCGCAGATCGAGGCGCTACGAGCGGTGGGCGGCCACCGGCAAGGACGACGAAGGAAAGCCGCTCGAGGAGCAGAGGCGGACGCGCGCCGGCGAAATCGCGGCGCTCGATCGCGGCGTCCTGCCCGAGTTGAAGGCGGCAGGGGAGATGCCGCCGAGCCTGACGTTCGTGGACGAGCTCGTGCTGCAGCGCGGCGACCGCCGGATCGAAGTCCGGTGGCTCGGACGCGGCAACACGCGGCGGCGATACCGTGGTCGTGCTGCCGAAAGAGCAGCGAGCCTTCGACAACTTCTTCGCATAACCCGCCGTCGAGCGGACGTGGCGTCAGGTCAAGGGAGAGCCTGACACATAAGTTCGAAGCTACGAAATGCGAAGTTCGAAATGCGAAGTGACGAAGTCATTTGCTTTCAGCTTGCGAACGCTTGCGGCGTAGATCGCTGTCAGCTCGTTCGACTCCTGCAGTAGGTAGCTGCGCTTGGTGGCGTTGCCGAGTGATTTCGCAGCGGCGACGCGCAACCAGAATCAGGCTTCTCGACATTCCTTCAAGGCGATCGCATTTTTTGCCGCGAACTCTTTGTCGCTGTGCGCAGATGTTGACTCGGCGGCGGTTCGCCCCGACCGATCCGGCCGCGTCGAACAGCTGATACCCCAGGCGACAGGGAAGTCCCCTAAGCCTCACCAGGTCTTCACAATAGTTGAACACATCGCAGGCGAATCGGAACGAACGCTCGGAAAGGTCTTCGTGCTCCTCGGTAGCCATGCCGTTTGGCCTAACAAGAACCGAACCACTTCGAACTCGTGCTTCGTTAGCTGCATGCTTTCTTATTCGTAGCGCAACGCGCGCATGGGATCGATCTGCGACGCGCGGTGCGCCGGGATGAACCCGGCCGCCAGCGCGACGAGCGTCAGCGACAGCGCCGCGCCGGCGAGCACCACCGGGTCGGACCCTTTCAGCTGGAAGAGCAGCGACTGCGCCAGCCGGCCGAGCCCGACTGCCGCCGCGAGGCCGACCGCCGCCGCCGATGATCACCATCACCCCGACCTGGCGCAGCACCATCGCGCGCACCCTCGACGGCGCCGCGCCGAGCGCCATCCGCAGCCCGATCTCGCGCGTGCGCTGCGACACGGTGTAGGCCAGCACGCCGTAGAGCCCGACGGCCGCGAGCAGCGTCGCCAGGCACGCGAACGCCGCCGACAGCACGCTGATGAAGCGATCGAGGAACACGTTGTCGCGGATCTGCTGCGGCAGCGGTCCGCAGGCTCTCGACCGGCAGGTTGGCGTCGAGCCGCGCGATCGCCTTCGGGATGTTGACCATGAACGGACCCGGATCGCCGCCGTGCGCACGTAGAAGACGATGCTGCCGAGCGTGCTCGTCCTGCCGGTACGGGGATGAAGAACTGCGGCGGCACCTCGCGCTTGACGTCGCTGTACTTCGCGTTCTGCCACCAGCCCGACGATCTCCATCGTCAGCGGACCGGTGGCGCCTTCGTTGCCCATCCGCTGGCCGACGACGTCGCGACCGAGGTTGAACTTCCTGGCGAACGCTTCGTTGACGATCGCGACCTTCGGCGCGGTCGAGCGCGTCGGCGGCGCGTGAAGTCGCGGCCGGCGACGAGCGGGATCCCGAGCGTCGAGAAGTAGCCGGGCCCGAGCTCGTTGAAGTTCGCAGTTCGTGTCGGTGTCTGGACCCGCCTTGAAGCCTTCGACCGACGACGCTGTTGCCCCAGTTGCTGCCGCTCAAGCAGCGGCGATCGCCGATGCGGTCACCGCGGTGACGCCGGGCAGCGTCGCGAGCTCGTCCTCGATCCGCTCGAACAGCTCGGCGCGACCGTGCTCGGGCTTGTAGCCGTTCAACTCCGGCGAGACGTGAAACATGATCACGTGGTCGGCGCTTCAGCCCGAGATCGACGCGGCTGACGTTGAACAGGCTGCGCGTGAACAAGCCGGCCGAGACCAGCAGCGCCATCGACAGCGCGATCTGCGCCGTCGCGAGCGACGTCCGGAAGCGCGCCGCCGCGCGCGCGCCCGACGGCTGGCCGCTCTGCCCCTTCAGCGCCGACACGAGATCCGGGCGCGTGCTGTGCAGCGCCGGAAACAGCCCGAAGAGCAGGCCGGTGCCGATCGCGAGCGCCGCCGGCGAACAGCATGCACGCCGGGATCGATCGCCAGCGTCACCGTGTCGGTCGCCTGCGGCGGCAGCAGCGCCGCCATCAGCTGCAGCGTCCACCGCGCGACGACGACGCCGCCGAGGCCGCCGAACGACCGCGAGCAGGCACGATTCGCCGAGCAGCTGCGCGCACGAGCTGTCCGCGGCCGCGCGCCGATCGACAGCCGCACCGCCATCTCGCCGGCGCGCCGGCGCCGCGCGCCAGCAGCAGGTTGGCGATGTTGGCGCAGGCGATCAGCAGCACGAACCCGGTCACGCCGATGCAGCAGCGTGAGCGGCAGCTTCGCCTCCCGCGACACGGTGCTCTGTCCCCGCCGGCCGTCGGTCAGAGCAGCGGCTTCGCCTTGAACCGCGCCATCGTCTGATCGCTCATGCCTGTTCTGCAGCGGCGCCTCGACGTCGTTGACGATCGTGCGGTACGGCGTGCTCATCGCCGCACGCGCCTGCTCGATCGAGACGCCCGGCTTCAGCCGCGCGAACAGATACGCCCAGTAGCTGCGGCGGTTGTCGAAGCCCTTGAACGGCTGCGAGAACCCGCGCATGCGTGATCGGCGCGAAGACCTGCGGCTTGACCCCGAGCGTCGTGCTGTCGAACCCGCGCGGCGCCACGCCGACGATCGTCATCGTCTGGCCGTTGACGATGAGCGGCTGGTTCGAGCACGTTCGGATCGAGCGCGAAGCGCGTCTGCCAGTAGGCGTAGCCGAGGACCACGACGTGCGGTTCGCCCGGGGCGCAGGTCGTCCTCGGGCCCGAGCAGCCGGCCGAGCGCCGGCTTGAGGCCGAGCACCGGAAAGTAGCTGCCCGACACGAGCAGCCCGCCGCCGTTCTCGCGTCTGGCCCCGCGCCGACAGGTTGGCGCCGAACGCGACGTGCGCGGCGATGCCCGGTGAACGGCGTCTGCACGCGCTCGAGGTCGCGGAACATCGCGTAGCTGAAGACCTGTCTGGCAGTCGCCGATCTGGCCGCAGGAGGTCGAGCCCGGCTTGGGCCCGGGCGCCGCCAGGTTGACCAGCCGTCCCGGCTCCGGCACCGGCAGCGGCCTGAGCAGCAGCTGGTTGAAGAGCGAGAAGATGGCGGCGTTCGCCCCGATCCCCAGCGCCAGCGACACGATCGCGACGATGGTGACGAAGGGCGTCTTGAAGAGCATGCGCAGCGCGAACTTCAGGTTGAGCATAATGGTGAACGATTAGACGGTGTTGAGGAGCAGATGGTTTATGACGCAGGGCCAGGCACCTTGCAAAGCATCTCGAGCGCACGACGACGGGGCCGATGTGGCACGGGCCGGCGCTGGCCGAGGTGCTCGACGGCGTCGACCGCGGAGCGCGCCGCCGCGCGGCCGATCGCCGGCGCACACAGCATCTGGGAGATCGTCCTGCACACCATCGCGTGGGCGGAGATCGGTCGCGCGCGCGGATCAAGGGACAGCGGACCGGCGACCCGACGCCGGCCGAGGACTGGCCGCCGGTGACGGCCACCGACGCCGATGCGTGGCACCGCGCCGTCAAGCAGCTCGACTCCGAGCTATCGGCTGCTCGCCGCCGACGCCCGCGAGCTCGACGAGGCGCGGCTCGAGGCGCGCCGTGCCGGGCCTCGACTACTCGGTCGCCGTCCTGCTTCACGGCATCGTCGAGCACGGCACCTATCACGGCGGGCAGATCGCGCTGCTGAAGCGCGCTCTGGGGCGTAGCGTGGCGCCTCGCTTCTTTCGATCGCGCGAGGCGTTTCGCGCGTGGCTCGAGACACATCACGCCACCGTGGCCGAACTGTGGGTCGGCTTCTACAAGAAGGCCTCCGGAAAGGGCGGCCTGACGTATCCGGAGTCGGTGGACGAAGCGCTGTGCTTCGGGTGGATCGACGGCGTGAAGAAGCGCGTGGACGACGCGAGCTACATGCATCGCTTCACGCCGCGCACGCGCGACAGCTACTGGAGCGCGGTGAACGCGAGGCGGTTCACGCAGCTGGTCAAAAGCGGCGTCGTGGCGCCGCCGGGCCGCGAGGCGTTCGAGCGGCGCGATCGGAAGAAGACCGCGCAGTACTCGTTCGAGCGGAAGAGCGCGGCGTTCGACCCGGTCGTCGAGCGCGCGTTCAAGGCGAACCCGGCCGCCTGGGCGTTCTTTCGCGCCCAGCCCGCCGGATACCAGCGGCTGCATGACGTTCTATGTGATGAGCGCGAAGCAGGAAGCACGCGGCTCCGCCGCCTGGACAGGTCGCCGCGATGTCGGCGAAGGAGAGAGACTACGATGAGCGTGACCTCGCCGGCGTTCCGCATCGAGCCGCCACCGAGCGCGACGTGCCGCTGATCCTGCGGCTGATCAAGGCGCTGTCGAGTACGAGCGGCTGGCGCACGAGGTGACCGCGACCGAAGAGGGCCTGCGCCGGACGCTGTTCGGGCCGCACCCGGCCGCCGAAGTCATCATCGGCTACGCCGGCGACGAGCCGGCCGGCTTCGCGCTGTTCTTCGCGAACTACTCCACGTTTCTCGGCAAGCCGGGGATTCACCTGGAGGATCTGTTCGTGGCGCCGGAGTGGCGCGGGCACGGCTTCGGCGGGCAGCTGCTGGAGCGTCTGGCGGCGATTGCGGTCGAGCGCGACGCCGGGCGGCTCGAATGGAACGTGCTCGACTGGAACGAGCCGGCGATCGGGTTCTACAAGAAGCTCGGGGCGACGCTGCTCGACGAGTGGTCGACTTTTCGCGTGACCGGGGAGGCGCTCCGCGCCCTCGCCGCGGCGCGAGCGAATTTCCCTGAGCGGGGAACCGCGAGCGGCCCGACTCGACGGGCCGCTCGCGTCGGTCTATCTGACGGTGACCGTCGACTGCATCCACGGGTGGATGCAGCACTGGAATCTGTGGGTGCCCTCGAGAGCGGGACGGTGTTGCTGCGGCCCCCGACGGGACGAACGAGAGAATCGCCGGAAGCGCGGGGACGAAGTTGCCCTTCCCATCCGGTATCAGCGCGCCGTTCTGGTCCCGCGCCGCGCACTCGACGAGCGGCACCTGGCCACCGTTGAGCACGGGAATGAAGCCGCCGCCGAAGTGGTTGACCTCTGTGAAGCTGTGGGTCTCGCCGCCGCGGTTCTCCGCGTTCACGGCCCGGTCGGCTTCGGTGCGGTCGCTGTTGAAGCGCCATTTCTCGGCGCTGCCGGTCCCGAGGACCTCGTCGATGAAGTCTTGGAACAGGGTGTCCCCATCGCCGACGCAGGTGCCCGACCCACGGCCGCGTCGAAGGTGCGCCGGATCGCAATCATCGCGCATCTGAATCGTCCTGACGTCTTTCGCGCGGACGGCAATCGGCGGCCAAGGCGACAATCGCCAACGCGTACGAGAATCTCTTCCACATCACAATTCGCATGAACAAATCTCCTAAGGGGCTCGCGCGACGGGGGAAGCGCAGCGCCGGTAATTGTAGCCGCGAAGCGGAAGTAGGTCAACCTTAAATTTCTCATAATTGCAACGGAACCCAACCACGCGGCGGCGGCGTTCGACGTCACTCGCCCGCCACTTCATGGCTGCACCAACACCCCAAATAACTTGACAACTCCAGCACCTGGAGGATGATCGCGCCATGTCCTCAGACTCTTCCCTGTCGTCACCGTCGCCGCCGTGATCGCCCTGGCCGCTGGTTCGCTGCGCGGGGCGGCGCCCGGCGGCGCGGTGGATTTCACGCCCCACGACATCGACGCCAACTTCAGCGGCGGCTACAGCGTGTCGGTGGCCGACTTCAACAAGGACGGCAAGATCGACGTCATCGCCAACTCGCTGCAGGCGCAGGAGCTGGCCTGGTACGAGAACCCGTCGTGGGAGCGCCACGTCATCGTCGCCGAGACGCAGCAGATCGTCAACCAGGCGATGACCGACATCGACGGCGACGGCATCCCCGAGGTCGCGTTCCAGAGCTCGTTCGCGATGCAGGCCGGCCAACAGCGCCGGGCTCAACTGGATCGCGCGACAGCAACGGCGATCCGCGCCAGCCGTGGAAGGTGCAGAAGATCGATCAGTTCCCGACCTCGCATCACGTCGCCTGGGCCGACCTCGACGGCGACGGCAAGAAGGAACTGCTGAACGCGCCGCTCATCGGCGAGAAGAGCGTCGCGCCGACCTACGACCAGGACAAGGCCTCGGTGTTCTGGGTACAGCCCGAAGGACTGGAAGCGCCACGTCGTCACCGCCGAGATCCCGGGCATCATCCATCGCGTCCGGCCGGTGACGTGGGACGCGCGGCAAGCGCGAGCAGTTGCTCGTCGCCAGCTTCGAGGGCATCGCGCTCTACCGCGCCAGCGGCAGCCGGCGACGGCGATGACGTTCGAGAAGCAGCTGCTCTCGGCCGGGCACGTCGAGAAGGCGCCGCGCCTCGGCGCCAGCGATGTCGGCGTCGGCACGCAGGACGGCAAGCGCTTCTTCGCCTCCGTCGAGCCGTGGCACGGCAACGAGGTCGTCGTCTACACCGACAAGGGCGGCAAGTGGATCCGCCGCGTCATCTTCGACAAGGTCGCCAGCGGCCACGAGATCGCGGTGGTCGACCTCAACGGCGACGGCCGCGACGATGTGGTGGCGAACGACAACAGCCGCGTCACCGCAGCAGAACCCCAACGCGACGCCGCGGCGTCCACGTGTTCTTCGCGCCCGGCCGATGCGGCGGCCGGCGAGTGGCAGTACCGGCGGCTCGAAGACAAGGCCGCGATGAACAGCTGCGTCGGCGCCGACGTCAACGGCGATCGCCGGACCGATCTCGTGTGCACCGGCGCCGGCGGCGTGCTGCGCTGGCACGAGAACAAGTGGCGCCGCGAGCGGCGCGACCGCGGGCCGTTAAGACGACGCTGAACGCAAAGCGCGCAAAGGCCGCAAGAAGATCGGCCCCGGTGCAATCGCATGCAAGCGTGGTGAAACGGACGCCCGCACGCCATAGAGTCGTTTCGGCGGCCGAGTCGGGGACCTGAGTGCCCGCAGGCTCGTCGCCTGCAAAACTGACGACAGCGGCAGGGGCGAACGAGTAGAATGCGGTGTTCGTGGACCATTAGAACGGAGGAGCGATGACTGTTTCGCGCCGGAATTTCGTGGGCGGCATCGCCGCCGCGCTCGGCTACCTCGGGGTCGGGCCCCGACGTCGACCTGTTCGCGCAGACGCAGGGCGCCGCCGGCGCCGCGCCGCGCGCGCGCGGCCCGATGGACGAGCTACGACTCGTTCGCGCACGCTGGCGAGCAACGAGAACAACTGCGGGCCGCCCGAGTCGGTGATGAAGGCGATGAACAACGCCTGGAAGTACTCGAACCGCTACGGCTACCCGGACGGCAACATCCTCCAGGAAATCGCCAAGCACCACGGCGTCAAGAACGGAGAACATCCTGCTGACCGCCGGCTCCGGCGAGGCGCTCGACGTCGTCGGCACGACGTTCCTGCCGGGCGGCAAGAAAGTGCTCGGCGTCGAGCCGTCCTACAGCTCGGTCTACCAGCACGCGACCAGCATCAAGTCGCACGGCGATCAAGCTGCCGCTCGGCAAGGACTATCGCCAGGACATCCCGGCGATGATCAAGGCCGCCAACGATCACGCCAGCGAGATCGGGTTCGATCTATCTGTGCAACCCGAACAACCCGACCGGCCTCATCGTCACCAAGCAGGAAGTGAAGCAGCTGCTCGACGGCATCCCGAAGGACATGCCGGTGCTGATCGACGAGGCGTATCACCACTTCGTCGACGACCCGAACTACGCGACCTCGGTGCCGTACGTCCTCGAAGGCCGCCCGGTGATCATCGCGCGGACGTTCTCGAAGATCGCGGCGCTCGCCGGCATGCGCCTCGGCTACGCGATCGCGACGCCGGAGATCATCGACGAAGATGCGGCCGTACAGCATGGGCAGCATCAACGCGCTCGTGAAGCACGGCGGCGCGGCGTCGCTCAAGGACACGGCGTCGCAGGCCGACGTGAAGACGCAAGGTCGATCGACGTCCGCAAGAAGACCGCCGCCGAGCTCGAGCGCCTACGGCTATCGGACGATCCCGTCGGAGACCAACTTCTTCATGGTCCACATCGGCGCGCGCAGATGCAGCCGGTCATCGAGGAGTTCCAGGCGAAGAAGGTCCTCGTCGGCCGTCCGTTCCCGCCGATGACCGACGCACATGCGCGTCTCGATCGGCACGCCCGACGAGATGGCGCGCTTCACGACCGCGTTCAAGGAGATCTTCCCCGCCGAAGGGCAGGCCTCCACCGCCGGGTCTAAGCAATTAAGAATTCAGAATTCAGAATTCTGAATTCGTCGATGGGCGGTGGTCGAGAGATCACCGCCCTTTTTCATCCATGTGGAAGCGCCTCGCCGCCGCGATCGTCACTGACGGCCGGCCTCCAGGCTCTCGTCCCCGCCGCGGCGACGACGCTGACGCTCGTGCGCAGGGGGACCGAGCCGCTGTATTTCTCGAACCCGATGGTGCAGCTGAGCGGCACGATCCGGCCGACCCAGGGTAACCGCCTCGACCTGATCGTCATCACGGTCGGCGACGAGCCGGTCGAAAGCGAGATCCGGCAGTTCGCGCTGCTCGCGGCCGACGGCCGGGCGCTTCGAGCCGATTGCCGCCGGCGGCGGACCGGACTTGATCTTTCCGATCGACAGCCTGGAGCTGGGCCGCGAGATGGGTCAGATCCTCCCGACCGACGCGCAGATCAAGATGAGCCGGACCTCGACGACGAGCGTGACGCTCGAGGCCGACCCGGGCGCGACGCTGGCGTTCGTGTTCCAGCTGCCGGAACGGTTGAAGACGCGCGCGCTGCGGCTGCCCGGCGGCGTCGAGCTTGCGCTCACGCCATGAGCGGCGCGGCCGTCCCGTTCGCCGACCTGGCGCTGGCGCGGCGTCTCGAGCGCGCCGAGGCGAAGAGCTGCGCGTCGTTTGTCGAGGCGCGCGCGCTGGCTGTTCGCCGGCGCGCGGCGCCTGCTGGATCGAGGTCGCCGGCGCCTACGCGATGTTCGACGGCATCGCGTCGCCGGTCACGCAGACCTTCGGCCTGGGGATGTTCGAGACGCCGACCGCCGATCATCTCGAGCAGCTCGAGGCGTTCTTCGATCGACGCGGCGCGCCGAGACGCACCACGAGGTCAGCCCGCTCGCCGATCCGGCGCTCGTGCCGCTCCTGAACGAGCGCGGCTACCAGCCGTTCGAGTTCACCAGCGTGATGTACCGGCCGATTGCCGATCGGGCAGGCCTGGGGCCTGCGACGACCGGCTCGGAGGCGCGCAGGCCGAGGCCTGCTGTCCGCCTGCTCGGCGACGACGAGCACGATCACGAGCTCTACGCGCGGGTCGCCGCGGAGGGATGGCGCGATCTGGGCTACGCCGACTTCATGCTGGAGATCGGCCGGGTCAGCGCGAACACCGACGGCCTGCGGCTGTTCGTCGCGGAGAGCGACGGCACGGCCGATCGCCGCCGGCGCCATGCACCTGCGCGACGGCGTCGCCCACCTGGCCGGCGCGAGCACGATCCCGGAAGGGCGCCGGCGCGGCGCGCAGCTCGCGCTGCTCGACGAGCGGCTGCGGTTTGCCGCGGCCAACGGCTGCGACATCGCGTTGATGGGCGCGGCGCCGGGCAGCGGATCGCAGCGCAACGCCGAGCGCCACGGGTTCCGCATCGCCTACACCGCGCGTCAAATGGAAGGCCCGAAAATTAATTCTTAATTCGGCAGCACGGCGGTGATGTTGCGCTTCGGCACGGCTGGCCGACCGGAATCTGCGTCAGCTCCTTCCGCGCGCGCGACGTCGACCACCGACACCGAGTTCGATCCGGCGTTCGCGACGTAGACGCGCTTGCCGTCGGGCGTGAACGTCAGCCAGTCGGGGTGATGGCCGACCTTCACCTCGCCGACGCATCTTCAGGTCGGGCAGCGAGAAGAAGTAGACGCGCGTGTTCATCTTGCTCAGCACGCCGAGGATCTTGCCGTCCGGCGTCACCGCGAGGCCGTGCGCCGGGCGCGCCCTGCAGCCCCTCGGTCACCTTCTCGGCCTTCGGCAGCTTCCGGCAGCTTGATCTTGTCGACGATCTTGTGGGTCGTCGAAGTCGACGGTGATGAAGCCGTTGAAGCCGGACAGCTGCACGAAGATCCGCTTGGTCGATCCGTCCGGGTTGGTGTCGAACGCCATCGGCCGCACGCCCTCGGCGGTCGGCAGCGTCCAGACGATCTCTTCCGTCTTCTGATCGATCACGATGAGCTTCTTGCCGGGATCGAGCCGGCGACGACGAACTTGCCGTCCGGCGTGACGTAGGTGTTGTGGATGCCGCCCTCGGTCCGGATGCTCTTGACGCGCGTCAGCGTCGTCGTGTCGATGACGTCGATCGCGCCGGCGCCCGCGACGATCGCCACGTAGACGCGCTTGCCGTCCTTGCTGACCGCCACGTTGTTGGGGTGGTTGGTCAGCGGGATGTGCTTGGTCACCTTCAGCGTCTTGGCGTCGGCGACGTCGAGCGTCGATTCCGCTTCGTTGGTGATGTAGAAGCGGCTGCCGTCGGGCGCCACCGCCGCGCCGTGGTTCACCTCGATGTCCTTGATCTCGCCGACCACCTTGTTGGTCGACCGGGTCGATCAGCATCACGCTGTCGCCGGCGGCGTTGGTCTGGACGATCCGCACGGTGGCGGCGTGCGAGGGTCAGGCGCCGCCAGGGGCAGCGCCAGGGTCAGCACGAGAGAAGTTTGGCCTTCATAGCGAGTACACTTTAAACTACCCGGCCATGTGGTTGATCCTCTTTTTCGCGCTCCTGCTCCAGGCGGCGCCGGCCTCCAGCCTCGATTTCGACGACTTCAAGGCCAACGTCCAGCCGCTGCTGGCCGAGAAACGGCCGGGCCACGCCCGCTGCATCACCTGCCACTCGACCGGCACGGCGTTCCGGCTGCATCCGGCTCCCGGCCGGGCCGGACCGCCTATACCGAGGAGGAATCGCGCAAGAATTTCGAGGCGGTCGCCCGCTTCGTCCTGCCCGGCGTGCCGCTCAAGAGCCGGCTGCTGACCATGCCGCTGGCCCACGAGGCCGGCGGCACCGAGTTCCACCCGGGCGGCAAGCACTGGGACTCGCAGGACGATCCCGAGTGGAAGGCGCTGGCCGACTGGGTCGCGCAAGACGAAATGAGCCGGGCGTTCCGCTACTACCTTCGCGTCCGCTACATCGAATGCGACGCGCAGAAGGTGGTGTTCAACTCGCGCTACGGCGAGTGACGTCGACGTGTCGATCAACGAGTTCCTGCGCGCCGCCGGCGTGCTGCGATGAGTTCGCTCGACGGGCCATCTCGACTTCCAGCTCGTGAAGCAGACGATCGAGTGGAAGGCGCCGGCGCGCTACGACCAGGTGCTCGAGCTGTCGATCGCGCGCCATCCGGCTCGGCACATACGTCGTTCACCGTCGGCACCGAGTTCCGCATCGCCGGCGGCGACGGCCGCGTGATCGTCGACGGTGGAAACCGTCTACGTGCTGGTCGACGGCCGGACCCTGTCGAAGCTGCCGCTGCCCGACCACGTGCGGGCCGCCCTCGAAGCGGGCGCCGCCGGCCGCGCCACCGACCACGCGGCCTATCTCCCCATGGCGCCGCGGTCAGCTCCTGACGCCGTCGAGACCTCGCGGCTCCTGCTGCGCCGGCCGCGCGCTGAGCGACGCCGAGGCGATCTTTGCCCGGTATTCGAGCGATCCCGAGGTCACCCGCTACGTCGGCTGGCCGACGCCACCGCGCCGTCGAGGAGACGCGCGGCGTTCCTCGACTACAGCGACGACGAGTGGTCACACTGGCCCGCCGGCCCGTACCTGATCTCTCGCGCGCGAGGTCGGCGCCTGCTCGGCGGCACCGGGCTCTCGTTCGAGACCGCGCAGCGCGCCATGACCGGCTACGTCCTCGCGAGAGACGCCTGGGGCAGGGGCTATGGCGACCGAAGCGCTCGCGGCGATGGTCGGCGTCGCCGGCAAATTGCGGCGTCCGCCGCCTCTATGCGCTCTGTCATCACGAGCACCGCGCGTCGGCACGCGTGCTCGAAAAGTGCGATTTTGCTAGGGAAGGCGTGCTGCGCGCCTATGCGACGTTTCCGAATCTCGATCCCCGGCGAGCCGCAGGATGTCGCTCTGCTACGCGATTCTCCTCTGAGAAAATCTGAAAAACGCTGGTACAGAGGGAGAAGTGTTCATAATAGAGCCCATTGCAGACGCGACGCCTCGGGGCCGGGGACCCGGCGTCCAAAACAAGGAGACGACATGGCAAAGAAAGCAGCGGCGAAGCGGAAGCCGAACGCAGCGTTCATGAAGCCGGTTACAGCCGAGCGCGGCGCTGTCGGAGGTCGTCGGGCTCGAAGCCGATTCCGCGCACCGAGGTCACCAAGAAGCTCTGGGCCTACATCAAGAAGAACAGGCCTGCAGGACAAGAAGAACAAGCGGATGATCAAGGCCGACGACGCGCTGAAGCCGGTGTTCGGCGGCAAGGCGACCGTCAACATGTTCGAGATGACGAAGCTGGTCAGCAAGCACCTGAAGTAACGCGACGCGCCATGGCTGATCGCTCATGGCTGATGGCGATGGATGCATGGTTGCCGCGGCAACCATGTGCCATCGGCCATTAGCCATCAGCGCGTAATCCTCAATTCGCAATCGCAATCCGCAATCCGCAATCCGCAATCCGCAATCCGCAATCAATCCGCGATCCGCAACCCGCAATCCGCAATTGTCGATGGCTGGTAGCTCACTCGGCCCATCCTATGAGCTCACGCCGCTTTCTTCCTGCGCTGTTTCTCTTGTTCGTCGGCAGCGGCTGCGCCGCGCTGATCTACGAGATCGTCTGGTTTCAGCTGCTGCAGCTGGTGATCGGCTCGTCGTCGATCTCGCTCGGCATCCTGCTCGGCACGTTCATGGGCGGCATGTGTCTCGGCAGCCTGCTGCTGCCGCGGCTGATCTCGGCGCGCCAGCATCCGCTGCGCGTCTACGCGGCTGCTCGAGCTCGGCATCGGCGTGCTCGCCGTCTGCTGATCCTCGTCGCCATGCCGCTCGTCGGCGGCATCTACACGGCGTGGGCCGGTGAGGGCGTGGCCGGCATCGTGTTCCGCGCGATCATCGCCGGCATCTGCCTGCTGCCGCCGACGCATGCTGATGGGCGCGACGCTGCCGGCGATCTCGCGCTGGGTCGAAGGCGACGCCGGACGGCGTCGTCGTGGCTCGGATTCTTCTACGGCGGCAACATCGCCGGCGGCGTGCATCGGCAGCCTCGTCGCCGGCTTCTACCTGCTGCGCGTGTTCGACGTCGCGACGGCGACCGCCGCGTCGGCGTCGGCGCTCAACATCGCCGTGGCGCTGATCGCGTACGTCGCTCGCCGGCCGGACCGGTCATGCGGACCCGGCTGCGCGCCGCGGTCAGCGCGCCGGCGCCGCGCCGGCGCGACGCTGGCGGTCTACGTGGCGATCGCGCTCTCCGGGCATGACGGCGCTCGCGGCCGAGGTGATCTGGACGCGGCTGCCTGTCGCTGCATTTCGGCGCCACCGTCTACACCTTCGCGCTGATTCTCGGCGGTCTTCCTGCGTCGGCCTCGGCATCGGCAGCACGATCGGCGCGGCGCTGGCGCGCGGCGTCGGCGTCGCCGCGGCGCGCGCTCGGCTGGTGCCAGCTGCTGCTGTGCGGCGCGATCGGCCTGGGCGGCGTATCAGCTGACCGAGTCGCTGCCGTACTGGCCGATCAATCCCTACGATCGCGACGACGCCGTGGTTCACGCTGCAGCTCGACCTGGTGCGCTGCTTCTGGGTCGCGCTGCCCGGCGCGATGCTCTGGGGCGCGAGCTTCCCGCTCGCGCTGGCCGCGGTGGCGTCCAGCCGAGCAGGACGCCGCGCGGCTGGCCGGCGGCGTCTACGCCGCCAACACCGTCGGCGCGATCGCCGGCTCGCTGGTGACCAGCTTCATCCTGATCCCGTGGATCGGCAGCTCGCATTCCGAGCAGGTGATCATCATCGTCTCGGCGCTGTCGGCGCTGCTGATGCTCGAGCCGTCGTTCGCCACGGCGCCGGCGCGGACGGCCGGGTTTCACCGGAGCGAGACGCGCAGCGCGCGCTGGAACGTCGCCGGCACGGTCGTCCTCGCCGTCGCGATGGTCGCGGCCGGGCTGCTGGCGCGGAGCGTCCACCCGCTGCCCGGCCTCCTGGTCGCCTACGGCCGCTACGCCGCCACGCGCGTCGGCCAGGCGAACATCATCTACGTCGGCGAGGGGCTGAACGCGTCGGTCGCCGTCTCGAGCTGTCCGAACGGCGTGCGCAACTATCACAACGCCGGCAAGGTGCAGGCGTCGAGCGAGCCGCAGGACATGCGCCTGCAGCGGATGCTCGGCCACCTGACGACGCTCATTCCGGCGCAGCGCGAAGAAGGTGCTCGTCATCGGCTGCGGCGCCGGCGTCACCGCCGGCGCGGTGTCGATCGATCCGGCGGTCGAGCACGAGACGATCGCCGAGATCGAGCCGCTGGTGCCGCAGGTCGTGTCCACCTATTTCGCCGAGCACAACTTCGACGTCGTCCGCAACCCGAAGGTGCACGTGCGGATCGACGATGCGCGGCACTTCGTCGAGACGACGAGCGAGAAGTTCGACGCGATCACGTCCGATCCGCTCGATCCGTGGGTGAAGGGCGCGGCGATGCTCTACACCGTCGAGTTCTTCGAGATGGCCAAGCAGCACCTGAATCCCGGCGGCGTCGTGACGCTGTTCGTGCAGCTCTACGAGAGCAACACCGCGGCGGTGAAGAGCGAGATCGGCACCTTCCTCGAGGTGTTCCCGAACGGCATCGTCTGCGGCAACACCAACGAGGGCAAGGGCTACGACCTCGTGCTGGTCGGGCAGGTCGAGCCGACGAAGATCGACGTCGACGCGATCCAGGCGAAGCTGCAGCGGCCGGAGTACGCGCCGATGGCGCAGTCGCTGCGCGAGATCGGCATGAACTCGGCGGTGGATCTGTTCTCGACCTACGCCGGCCGCAAGCCGGATCTCGAGCCGTGGCTGCGCGACGCGACGATCAACCGCGACCGCAACCTGCGGCTGCAGTATCTGGCCGGCCTCGGGCTGAACCTCTATCAGGCCGACGTCGATCTACGCCGACATGCTGCGCAACGTGCTCGAAGATGCCCGAGGATCTCTTCATCGCGTCCGACGCGACCAAGCAGCGGCTGTTCGCGGCGATTCAGACGGCGCAGGGGCGGTAGCGTCCCCGGCCCAGGGCCGCCCTGAGGCCCTCGAAGGGCGGTGCGCTGGCGAACGCGACGAGATGGAACGATCGTGGCTGATGAGGGAGAACGATGCCTGACGTCACCCGCCGCCAGTTGCTGCACGATCTCGCCGCCGTCCTTGCGGCCCCGCCGTCATGGGCGCGGCGCCGCGCCGCGCAGCCGCCTGCGCCGGGCGCGCCGGCGGCGGTGGCCTCAATCCGGCGCTGCTTCCGGCCGGGATTCGCTCCCGCTTTGTCGACGACGTCAATGGCCTCCGGATGCACGTGCTCGAGGCCGGCTTCGAGAGCCAGGGGCCGGCCCGGCGTCGCTGCTGCCTTCACGGCTTCCCGGAGCTCGCCTACAGCTGGCGGAAGGTGATGCTGCCGATCGCCGTCGGCGGGCTTTCACGTGATCGCGCCCGACCTGCGGGGCTACGGGCGCACCACGGGCACGGACGTCGGCCTACGACGACGACCTCGCGCCGTTCCGCACGCTCAACATGGTCCGGCGACGTCGTCGGGCCTGGTCTCCGCGTTCGGCTACCGCTCGGTCGCCGCCGTCGATCGGCCACGACTTCAGGGCTCGCCGCTCGCGGCCTGGTGCGCGGTCGTGCGCCCGGACGTGTTCCGCTCGGTGGTGATGATGAGCGCGCCGTTCGCCGGCCCGCCTGCGCTGCCGTTCGACACCGCCGATGCGGCCGCCGGCCGCGCGCGACCGGCCGCCGATGGCGACACGATCTACGACGAGCTGGCGGCGCTGACGCCGCCGCGCAAGCACTACCAGCGGTACTACACGACGCGCGAGGCGAACGACAACATGCGGAACTGCGCCGCAGGGCATCCACGCGTTCCTGCGCGCCTACTACCACATGAAGAGCGCCGACTGGAAACAGAACCAGCCGCATCCGCTGGCGGCGCGGACCGCCGAGCGAGTGGGCGAAGCTGCCGCGCTACTACGTGATGGATCTCGACAAGGGCATGGCCGAGACCGTCGCGCCGGAGATGCCGACCGCGGCCGAGATCGCCGCGTGCACGATGGCTGCCCGACGACGAGCTGAAGGTCTACAGCGAGGAGTACGGCAGGAACGGGTTCCAGGGCGGGCTGCAATGGCTACCGGGTCGGATCGAGCGGCCGGTTCGACGCCGGAGCTCCAGACTTTTCGCGGCCGCACGATCGACGTGCCGTCGCTGCTTCATCGGCGGCAAGAGCGACTGGGGCGTCTATCAGAACCCCGGGGCGCTCGAGCGGATGCAGAAGACCGCCTGCACGCAGATGCGTGGCAGCGCACCTGGTGGACGGCGCGGGCCACTGGGTGCAGCAGGAACAGCCGGAGGCCGTGAGCAAGCTGCTCGTGCAGTTTCTTCAGGCTATCGGTCCTGCGGCGGGCCTGTCCGAGATCACGACGATGTACGAAGAAGGTGCCTGAGACACCGAGACACTCGTGGGAGCGGTGAACGGAAGGCCCTCGAGATCCGCCATCGGCCTTCCGTTCCACCGCTTCATCGCGAGCTTCCGGTCGGCCGACATTGTCGGCCGACGGCGACGCGCTGGGTGTCTGCGGCGTGCGCTCCGGAGCTCTGTGCCTCTGTGCCTTTGTGGCTAATTTCGTGAACGCGATTGCAGCGTGACGGGCACGTCTCGTCATCATCGCGTTCTGTGGCAGAATCCACCCCATGAAGAAGCTTGTTCTCGTCCTCTTCGCCGCCGCTTGCGTCGCCTGCTCGCCGCGACCTCGGTCGATCGAAGCCGCGAACGGCGCCGCCGCGGACAAAGACGCCGCCGGCTGGGCGCGGCAGGCCGCACAACGTCACGATCATCCGCGACGACTGGGGCATCGCGCACGTCTACGGCAAGACCGACGCCGACGCCGTCTTCGGCGTGATCTACGCGCAGGCCGAGGACGACTTCAACCGCGTCGAGACGAACTATCATCAACTCGATGGGCCGCCTCGCCGAGGCCGAGGGCGAGGCGCGAGATCTACCGCGACCTGCGCATGAAGCTCTTCATCGATCCCGACCGACATGAAGGCGCAAGTACGAGAAGAGCCCGGAGTGGCTGAAGGCGCTGATGAACGCCTGGGCCGACGGCCTCAACTACTACCTCGCGAAGCACCCGAGCGTGAAGCCGCGCGTGATCACGCGCTTCGAGCCGTGGATGGCGCTCACCTTCAGCGAGGGCAGCATCGGCGGCGACATCGAGCGCGTCAACCTCAAGCGAGCTCGAGGCGTTCTACGGCAACGGCGCCGAAGAGCGTCGACGCGCGCGGAGCCGCCGCTCGCGCCGACTCCGCCGAGCCGACCGGCTCGAACGGCATCGCCGATCGCGCCCGTCGAACACCAGCGACGCAAGCACGCGCTGCTGCTGATCAATCCGCACACCTCGTTCTTCTTCCGCTCCGAGGCGCAGATGGTCAGCGACGAAGGGCTGAACGCCTACGGCGCGCTCGACGTGGGGACAGTTCTTCGTCTACCAGGGGTTCAACGATCGCGCCGGCTGGATGCACACGTCGAGCGGCGTCGACAACATCGACGAATACCTCGAGACGGTCGACGAAGAAGGGCGACGGCTTCACTCTACAGCTACGGCGCGGAAGAGCGTCCGCTGACCGCGACGAAGATCACCGTGCCGTACAAGACCGGCGCCGGCATGGCGCAGAAGGAGTTCACGGTCTACCGCACGCACCACGGCCCGGTCGTCCGCGAGGCGGACGGCAAGTGGGTCAGCGTCAGGCTGATGCAGGAGCCGCTCAAGGCGCTGACGCAGTCGTACACGCGGACCAAGGCGAAGAACTACCAGGCGTTCCGCGACACGATGGAGCTGCCACACCAACTCGTCGAACAACACGATCTACGCCGACGCCGACGGCGACCATCGCGTACTTCCACTCGAACTTCATCCCGAAGCGCGATCCGAAGTTCGACTGGACCAAGCCGGTGGACGGCAGCGATCCGGCGACCGAATGGAACGGCGTGCTCTCGATCGACGAAACGCCCGGCCTGCTCAACCCGGCGAGCGGCTGGCTCTACAACACCAACAACTGGCCGTGGTCGGCGGCCGGGGCCGAGCAGCCCGAAGAAGACGGACTTTCCCGCGTACGTGGAGCGCGGCGAGCGAGAACCCGCGCGGCGTCCATGCGATCCGCGTGCTGCGAGAAGAAGAAGGACTTTCACGCTCGACTCGCTGATCGCGGCGGCCTACGACAGCTACCTGCCGGAGTTCGACGATCCTGATCCCGCCGCTCGCTGAAGGCCTACGATCAGACGCCGGCGTCGAACCCGCTGAAGGCGAAGCTCGCCGAGCAGATCGCGCTGCTGCGCGAGTGGGACTATCGCTGGTCGGTGACGTCGGTGCCGACCGTCGCTCGCCGTCTACTGGGGCGAGGATCTCTGGCAGCGGCGTCGGCCCCGACGCGCGGAAGGCCGGCGTCTCGACCTACGCCTACATGGGACGCAAGGCCTCGCCGCAGCAGCGCCTCGAGGCGCTGGCCGCGGCGTCCGACAAGCTCGCCGCCGACTTCGGGAACGTGGAAGACGCCGTGGGGCGACATCAACCGCTTCCAGCGTCTCACCGGCGACATCGTGCAGCCGTTCAACGACGCGCGGCCGAGCATCCCGGTCGGCTTCACGTCCGTCGCGCTGGGGCTCGCTGGCGTCGTTCGGCGCGCGCGACGCTATCCAGGACACGAAGAAGATGTACGGCACGAGCGGCAACAGCTTCGTCGCCGTCGTCGAGTTCGGCGACCAGCGTGCGCGGCCAGGGCGGTCACGCGCGGGCGGCGAGAGCGGCGATCCGAAGTCGCCGCACTTCAACGATCAGGCCGAGCGCTACAGCACGGGCAATCTGCGCGAGGTCTACTTCTACCGCCCGCAGCTCGAAGGACATACTCAACGCCAACTACGTCATCCCGGCGAGTAGGGGCACGTTGCACAATTAAGAATTCGGAATTTGGATTAAGAGTTCGTGCCTCTGAGCGACAGCACAGTACTCCCGTGCCGAGGATGACTTGAGGACGGCGGCCAGCATGTAGAGGTTGAAGTCAGGGCCGAGCATCTCGTTCGAGCCAGGTGTGCGCGAGCATCTGATGCCGACCGTCAGGAGCACACACGGCCAGCCGCGTGCTTCAGGTAGCGGAACAGGTGCAGCGCTTCCCGGCGAGCGCGAAATAGAGCGAGCGCAGACCGAGGATCGCGAACACGTTGCTCGTGAAGACCAGGAACGGATCGGCGGTGATCGCGAAGATGGCCGGGAATCGAGTCGACTGCAAACACGAGATCCGGTCGTCTCGACCATCACCAGCGCCGGCACCAGCGGCGTCGCCATCCACGTGCCGCGCTGAACCGCGCTCGCGGCCGCGGTCGGCCAGGCGCCCCGCCTCCGGCTGGAGCGCGACACGCGCGGCGTCCTCACGAAGAAGTGTTCGCCATCGCACTCGCTCCGCCAGCGGCAGGCAGCGCCGCATCAGGCGGACGACGACGTTCCGCTCCGGGCTCCCGGATTCGCCGCCCGCGAACGCCATCTTGATCGCCGTCAGGATGAGCACCGCCGCCGAACACCGGCAGGATCCACGAGAACTCCGCGACCAGCCGGGTCCCGATCGCGATCATCGCGCCGCGCATCGCCAGGGCGCCGAGGATCCTCAGAACAGCACCTGATGCTGATACATCCTCAGGATGGCGAAGTGACCCGAAGCAGCATCGCGATCACGAAGACGTTGTCGGCGGAAAGCGAGAGCTCGACGACATAGCCGGTGAGAAACTTCACCACCGCCGAGCGCGCATCGTTGGCCCGGCCATCCCGGGTAGTGGCGGCGCTGCGATCCACGGGTCGGGGTCGGAGACCCAGCCCGAAGCCAGTGATGCTCGTAGCCGAGGTAGATGAACCCGGCGAAGGCGAAAGCGCGGTCGCCATCCACACGACGGTCCAGGTCAGCGCCTCGCGCACCGACACGACGTGCGCGCGCGGTGGAAGACGCCGAGATCGAGGGCGAGCAGCGCGAAGATGAAGACGAGGAAGCGAAATCCAGACGAGCACCACGGGCCTCCCGAGGACGCGTGGTAGTCTCGCTGGCTGTGCTGGTGTGCTGTGTCCAACCGGGAGCGACGGCTCCGTGTTGACGACTGGACCACCCGCGTGTGCGGGTCGCTACTCCCTACCAAGGTCAGGCTGTAGCGCGAAGTACACTCTTCAGAGAGATGCCCGCCTTCCAGTCGCCGCCCCGGGGCCGGAAACAGTCGATCCTCGGATCGCTCGTCTACACCTGCCCGGGCGCGATCCGATCGCGTTTTTCCGCAACCTGGCGCGGACCTACGGCGACATCGCCGCCTATCGCATGGCCGGCGAGCAGCTGTTCCTCGTCAACGATCCGCAGCATCGTCGAGCGACATCCTCGTCACCCACCAACAGCAGCTTCATGAAGGGCGCGGCCTGCAGCGCGCCAAGCGGCTGCTCGGCGAGGGCTGCTGACCAGCGAAGGCGCGACGCACTTGCGGCAGCGCCGCCTGATGCAGCCGGCGTTTCACCGCGACCGCATCGCCGGCTACGGCGACGGTGATGGTCGGCTACGCCGATCGGATGCGGCAGCGGCTGGCCGACGGCGCGACGCTCGACATCGCCGCAGCGAGATGAACCGCCTGACGCTCGTCGATCGTCGGCAAGACGCTGTTCGACGCCGACGTCGAGTCGCAGGCGCGCGAGGTCGGCGAGGCGCTGACCGCGGTGATGGAATCGTTCTGGATGATGATGCTGCCGTTCGCCGACGTGCTCGAGCGGCTGCCGGTGCCGAAGCTGCGGCGCGCCCGCATGGCGCGCGCCGCGCTCGACGCGATCATCTACGGCATGATCGCCGAGCGGCGCGCCAGCGGCCGCGACCGCGGCGACCTGCTGTCGATGCTGCTCGCCGCGCAGGACGAAGACGACGACGGCGGCGGCATGACCGATCAGCAGGTCCGCGACGAGGCGATGACGATCTTCCTCGCCGGCCACGAGACGACGGCCAACGCGCTGACCTGGACGCTGGTATCTGCTGAGCGGCGCGCCCGACGTCGAGGCGCGCGCTGCACGACGAGGTCGACCGCGTCCTGCAGGGCCGGCTGCCGACGCTCGCGGATCTGCCGTCGCTGCCGTGCGTCGAGCGCGTCGTCACCGAGTCGATGCGGCTGTATCCGCCGGCGTGGATCATCGGCCGCCGCGCGATCGACGACTATCCGCTCGGCGACTACGTCGCGCCGGCGCGGTCGATCGTCGTGATGAGCCCGTACGTCATGCAGCGCGATCGCGCGCTTCTTCGCCGAGCCCGAGCGGTTCGACCCGGATCGCTGGACGCCGGAGTTCCGCGCCGCGCTGCCGCAGTTCGCCTATTTCCCGTTCGGCGGCGGACCGCGCCGGTGCATCGGCGAGTCGTTCGCGTGGATGGAGCTCGTCCTGCTCGGTCGCCACCATCGCGCAGCAGTGACACGCCTGCGCCTCGTGCCCGGCCATCCGGTCGTGCCGCAGCCGCTCGTCACGCTGCGCGCCAAGCACGGGATGCGAATGACGGTGCGAAACGCGATGACCGGTGAATGCCCGGATTCGGCGATGCGTCGAGACGGCGCTCGACTGCGACGACCTGGCGCGCAGCGCGGCCTTCTACGGCGCTCTTCGACGGCGCCACGCCGATGGTACTCGAGCGATCGGCTCGTCGCGCTCGACGCCGGCGAAGGGACCGTGCTGCTGCTGTTCCAGACGCGGCGCTGCCGGCAGTCCGGTGGAGATGCCGGGCGGCCTGGTGCCGGCGCACGACGCCGGCGGCCCCGGGCATCTGCGCGTTCGCGATCGACGCCGCCGATCATCGCCGGCTGGGAAGCGCGCCTCGCCGAGCTCGGCATCGCCGTCGAGAGCCGCGTCACACTAGGAACGCGGCGGCTTCAGCCTCTACTTCCGCGATCCCGACAACCGCTCGGTCGAGCTCGCGTCGCCCGGCGTTCTGGCCCTACTACTAGGGCCAGGCGTTCCAAAGTCTGAGTTCTGCTGTTCAAGGTTCGCGCTAGGCCACGCGTGGCGTGAGTCGATCTTAATTCCGAATCTGAATTGTAATTGTTCCACTGATCTATTTCCTGCGATGGCGTGAGGTTCCTGTAGCCGCGCAGATAGATCGCGTCGTCCACCAGCGCCGGCGACGCGTCGAAGCCGTCGTCCAGCTTGTTCTTGGCGAGCAGCTCGTAGCGTCCGGCCCGTGCTGGATGACGCAGCGTCGACGCCGTCGCGCGCCGGCGATGTAGACGCGGCCGCTGCGCGCCGACCGGCGACGCGAACACTTCGGCACGCCGTCGAGGCGCTGCAGCTGGTAGTGCGGCTTGCCGGTCTTCGCGTCGAACGCCGAGAGGATCCCTGAGTTGGTCTTCAGCAGGTAGAGGATGCCGTCGTAGAGCAGCGGCGACGGCACGTACGGCGTGTCGCGATCGAGCGTCCACACGATCGCGTCGGTGCCGGTGATGTCGCCCTGCGCGCCGGCGAGGCGGATCGCCTTGAGGTTGTTGCCCTGGAAGCCGCTCGTGACGAACACCATGCCGTCGCCGAAGCACCGGCGACGGAATCGGGTTCATCGTCACGCCCGTTGCTTTCCCAGACGACGCTGGCCGGTCTCGAGGTCGTAGCTGCGGATCTTGTTCATCCCCGGCACGATCACCTGCGCGCCGGCCGCTCGTGCTCGACGACGAGCGGCGTCGCCCAGGTGTCGATCTCGTCCGCGGCTCACGCGCCACAGCTCGCCGGCCGCTCGCGCGCGTCGAGCGAGACGACGAACGACTGCCGCCGAGATGATCCCAGACGATGACGAGGCGATCGCCGGAGAGCACCGGCGTGCTGCCCTCGCCGAACTGGTTGCGCATCGTCTTGTCGCCGAGGTCCTTCTGACCAGAGCAGCGTTGCCGTCCATGTCGTAGACGTACATGCCCTGCGACTCGAACCAGGCGTAGACGCGCGTGCCGTCGGTGATCGCCGAGCTCGACGCGCAGGTGCCGTTGTCCTGATGCGATGGCCTCGTGCGGCTGTTCCTCGCGCGCGGTCCGCTCCCAGATCGTCTTGCCGGTGCGGCGATCGATCGCGAGCACGACGAAGCGATAGCGGTCGCGCGGGCGAACGCCGCCGCGCGGCGCGTGCGCGCCGCGGCCGGTCGACGCCCGATCGGCACGGCCGACAGCACGAACAGCCGATCGCCCCAGATCGACCGGCGACGACGAGCCGCGGCCGGGGATCTCGACCTTCCAGCGGATGTTCTTCGTCTCGCTCCACTCGAGCCGGCGGAGTGGCGGACCGCGAGACGCCGGTCGCGAACGGCCCGCGCCACTGCGGCCAGAAGCGCTCGGCCGCCGGATCGGGCAGCCGCCTGGCTGCGTCACCATGACCGCGGCTCAGTGCCGCGGGAAGAACAGATTCGTGCTGCGCTCACTCCGATGCTCCTTCGCCGCAGGTGCAGTCGGTCCTGACCAGCACGGCTGAGTGCCGCCCTCAGGCGGACGCGTGACGCACCTACGCAGATGGGATGTAGTATGACGCCATGCGGCGTCGAACACTGTCTCGCGGCCGGCATCGTGGCGCTCGCGCTCGCGCGGCCGATCAGCCGACCCAACGATCATTGGCGCGCAGTTTCGCGGGCCGTCGGCCGGCGTGGCCGAGAGACGATCCGGCGCTGCCCGATCGCTGGAGCGCCGCCAGCAACATCCTCTGGACCGCTGGACGTCCCGGGCATCGGCTGGAGCTCGCCGGTGGTGTGGGGCGACCACGTCTTCGTCGACGTCGGTGATCAACACCGGGCAGCGCGGAAGCGCGCCGAAGCCCGGGCTGTACATCGGCGGTGAACGGCCGGCGCCGCACCGCGCCGCACCGGTGGATGGTGCTACGACGTCGACTTCGCGACCGGCAAGATCCGCTGGTCGCAGGAGGTGCGCAGCGCGCGCGCCGGCACGGCCGCAAGCATCTCAAGAACAGCTACGCGTCGGAGACGCCGGTCACCGACGGCGAGCGCGTCTATTTCTACTTCGGCAACGCCGGCCTGTTCGTGTTCGACCTGAGCGGCAAGCCGGTGTGGTCGAAGCCGATCGGGCCGTTCAAGACGCGCAACGGCTGGGGCACCGGCCGCGTCGCCGGTCCTGCACCGCGATCGCGATCTACATCGTCAACGACAACGACGAGCAGTCGTTCCTCGCGGCGCTACGACAAGCGGACCGGCGCGGAGATCTGGCGCGTGAACCGCGACGAGGGCACGAACTGGGCGACGCCGTTCGTCTGGGAGAACGACGGCGCGACCGAGATCGTCACCTCCGGGACCGGCAAGGTGCGGTCCTACGACCTGACGGGCAAGCTGCTCTGGGAGTTCACGGGGATGTCGACGCATCAGCATCCCGACGCCGTTCGACGCGCCACGGTCTGCTGTATCATCGCGTCGGGCTACGTCGGCGATGCGCTGCGGCCGGCGTACGCGATCCGGCCGGGCGCGTCGGGCGACATCTCGCTGAAAGCCGGGCGAGACGAGCAACCAGTTCATCGCCTGGTCGGCTGCCGACGCTGGCGCCGTACAACCCGACGCCGCTCGTCTACGGCGACTACTACTACACGCTGTTCGATCGCGGCTTCTTCACCTGCCACGACGCGAAGACCGGCAAGGAGATCTACGGCCGCCAGCGCGATCGCGGCCGACGCGAGCGGCTTCACGGCGTCGCCGTGGGCCTACAACGGCAGGATCTTCGCGATGAGCGAGGACGGCGACACCTACGTCGATTCAGGCCGGGCCCGAGTTCAAGGTGCTCGGCAAGAACTCGCTCGGACGAGATGACGCTGGCGACGCCGGCGATCGCGCGCGGCAGCCTGATCATTCGAACGGCGTCGAAGCTCTACCACGGGTAGAGCCGAGCGCTGTAGAGGTGCTGGTCGCAACGAGCGCCTTCCAGCAGGGTGCTGAAAAACACGGATTCAGCACCCGATTTCCTGTTCGTCGATGGTGATGCGTTCATTGCGATGATTCGAATCCAGCGGTGGCCGTCGTCGTCAGGCTCGGTGCGCCACGAGATTGCGCCAGCGGACCAGGTTGTATGCCGCGGCGCCGAAGGTAAACATCCAGTCGACGAGACGTCCGCCACGGTGACGCAGTTTGCGGAACAGGCCGACGGTCTTCATCCAGCCGAAGGCTTGCTCGACCAGTTTACGTTTGCGTTGACTCAGCGCGTAGCCGGCGTGGCGCGTCGTGCGTCCGTCGATCGCGCTGCCGCCGCGCGCGAGCCGTCGATCTGCGCGACGTGCGGCGTGATGCCGCATCCGGCGCGCGGCCGCCACCCACGCCGCGCGTGTCGTACAGCTTTGTCGGCGCCGACGGTCACGCGACGACGTCGTCAGCGGCAACTCGCCGAGCATGACGATCGCCGCATCGCGTTCCGCCGGTGCCGTCCGCGGTCGTCACCGCCGTGTCGACGATCAAGCCATGGCGATTCTCGGTGAGCAGATGGCCGAGATACGCCAGCTTGGCTTCGCGGCCCGCCGCCTTCTTATAGAGGCGCGCGTCGGGATCGGTCGTCGACTGATGGGTGTCGTTGCGCCGCGTCTGGCCGTGGAAATTCACGGTCGGATTCTTCGGATCGTCCGGCGGCGTCCGCTCCGAGCCCTTCGGTTTGAAACTCTTGTGACTGGCCCACGCTTCCAGCAGCGTGCCGTCGACCGTGAAGTGCTCGTCCGAGAGCAGGCCGTCCGCCTTGATCGCGGCGAGCACTTCGGCAAAGAACGCGTCGGCGATGTCGCCGTCGAGCAGTCGGTCGCGATTCTTCGTAAACGTGGTCGCGTCCCACGATCGGATCGTCGAGGCTCAGCCCGACGAACCAGCGGTAGAGGACGCTGTAATCCAGCTCCTCCATCAGCAGCCGCTCGCTGCGGATGCTGCTACAGCATCTGCAGCAGCAGCGCCCGCAGCAACTGCTCCGGCGGGATCGACGGACGACCCGTCGTCGAGTACAGGCGATCGAACCGGGGCGACAGCCGCTCCAGCGCGGCATCCGTCATCCGACGAATCGGCCGCAGCGGGTGGTCCGCCCGGACACGCGCTTCCGGGGTGACGTAGCTGAACATCGACTCGTGGCGCGGATCGTCACCTCGCATCGGCATGCTCCCTTCCAAATGGCCGGGAGGATCGTGGCACGACCGGATCATCGTGTCGATCCCTTTAGAGTCAGTTTTTCAGCACCCTGCTAGGGTGCGGTTCAATGGAGACCGTGGCGGGATTCGATTTCCAACTGCGCACTCGGGTCGTGTTCGGCGACGGCGCGTTCGCGCGCCTGGGCGAGCTGGCGCGCGAGCTCGCGTCCGCGCCGCGCGCCTGCGTCGCCGACCGCGGCATCGTCGCGCGCCGGGCTGCGTGCGAGCGCGCGACGGCGTCGCTCGAGGCCGCCGGCATCGCGCCGACGTCTTTCCACGACTTCGACGCCAACCCCGACTCGGCGATGGTCGAGGCCGGGCGCGCGCATGGCGGCCGCCGCGGCGCATCGACTCGATCGTGGCGCTCGGCGGCGGCAGCTCGCTCGACTGCGCGAAGGGCATCAACTTCGTGCTCGACCAACGGCGGCACGATGCGCGACTACCGCGGGCTACGGCAAGGCGGCGCAGCCGATGCTGCCGTCGATCGGCGTGCCGACGACGGCGGGCACCGGCAGCGACGCGCAGTCGCTACGCGCTCATCTCCGACGCCGACACGCACGCCAAGATGGCCTGCGGCGATCCGAAGGCGGCGTTCCGCGATCGCGATTCTCGATCCGGCGCTGACGCGTGTCGCAGCCGCGCGCCGTGACCGCGGTCGCCGGCTACGACGCGCATCTCGCACGCCGTCGAGTCGTTCGTGACGACGCGGCGCACGCGAGATCTCCGATCTCTTCGCGCGCGATGCCTGGCGGCTGCTCGAGCGCCACTACGAGCGCGTCGCTGCCGAGCGCCGGCGACTCGCAGCGCGCGCGGCGCCATGCTGCTCGGCGCGCACCAGGCCGGCATCGCCATCGAGCAGTCGATGCTCGGCGCCACCGCACGCCTGCGCGAACCCGCTGACGGCGCGCTACGGCACGACGCACGGCGTCGCGATCGCGGTGATGCTGCCGCACGTGGTGCGGTGGAACGCCGAGCTGGTCGGCGAATCGCTACGCCGACGCTGCTGCGAGCGTCGGGCGCGATGGCGGGCGCGACGCGGGCGAGCGCCTGCGCCGATCGGCTCGAGGCGACTGGCGCGCGCCGGCGGTGCTGCCGCGATCGCTGCGCGAGCTCGGCGTGCTCGCGCGCGCTCGAGCGGCGCTCGCCGCCGACGCGGCGACGCAGTGGACCGGCACCTGCAACCCGCGGCCGTTCGATGCCGCCGCCGCGCTCCGGCTCTACGAGCAGGCGTTCTGATCCAACCCTGCTTGGATTAACTATGAGCTAGTTCGGCCGAGTATTCGACACCAAGGACACAGAGGACACCGAGGACTCAATATTCCTCCTTAGTGTCCTTTGCTGACCTTTTGTGTTGAGTACCAATTCGCTGCTGAAAGCGGCAACGCGCGTCGACGGGCATTGAAATGCATCTGCCGTGCGCGCAGCCCTCTGATCGGGCTGCCAAGGAGATGCGACGAATGGCCGACCAGCCGCGAAGGGAAACTTCCCGAAACGCCCGCTGAGCCAGCGCCGGTCGAAGCAGCGGCAGCCGCGTGCTCCGACGCGACCGACCAGCCCGACGACGGACGGCACGCATCGAAGTCCGTCGACGACGACCGGTTCCAGGCCACGGACAGACTGACGATCCGAGCCTTTCTCGGTACGTAGTGTCCGGCTTCAGCGCGGACCGTTGAATCGGCGTAATTCCGGCTTCCAGCCGGACTCAGACGCGTCACGCCTAAACGGCGGACACTACGCTCCGGCAGCCGCGCCACACGCCCCTGGCAAACGTCTCGTCCCAGCACATGCCTCTGCCACTGAGGACCCGCCTCGGTCCGTACGAGATCGCTGCGCTCATCGGCGCCGGCGGCATGGGCGAGGTCTACCGCGCCCGCGACACGCGGCTCGATCGCGTCGGTCGCCGATCAAGATCCCTGCCGCGAGCAGTCGGGCGACCGCCGATCGGCGCAGCCGGTTCGAACGCGAGGCGAGAGCGATCGCCGCGCTCAACCATCCCCACATCTGCACCATCCACGACGTCGGCCACCAGCGAGGGCATCGAGTTCCTCGGTCATGGAACTGCTCGAAGGCGAGACCTCGCGGCGCCGCCTCGCCAGGGGCGCGCTGCCGTTCGACGAGGTGCTCCGCAACAGCTCTGAGATCGCGGACGCGCTCGACAAGGCGCACCGTCAGGGCATCGTCCACCGCGACCTGAAGCCGGCCAACATCATGCTGACGCGGTCGGGCGCGAAGCTCCTGGACTTCGGACTGGCGCACGCTGCGCGTCCGACAGCGGCGCGGCCCTGATGCGACGCGACCCCGGCACGTGCCGCTCACCGCGGAGGGACAGATCCTCGGGACCTGCGCCTACATGGCGCCCGGAGCAGCTCGAGGGCAGGCCGGCGGACGCGCGCGGCGACATCTTCGCGTTCGGCGCCATCGTGTTCGAGATGGTGACGGGACAGCGGGCGTTCGAGGATGTCAGGCCGGCCTGATTGGCGCAGTGCTTCACAGGTCGCCGCCGCCAATCACGCGCGGGCGCCCGCCGCGCCGCGGCGCTGGGCGGCTGGTCGCCGGTCTGCCTGGCGAAGGAACGCCGACGATCGGTGGTCGACGGCCGCACGACGGCTGCTGCGCCTGCAAGGGGATCCGCTGACGCGCGCCGAGCCGTGGCGCGCAGCGCCGGGCGTGCCCGCCTACGCCGGCAGAACGATCTGGTCTCGTCTATGGCGGTGCCGCGGCGGCGCTGGCTGGCGGCGATCGCGCATGGGCGCGTTGCGATGCTGGGCAGCCGGACGCGACGACGCACCGAGGAGCCCTGCTCGACGTGTGCTGTCCGTGCTCCTGCCCGACGGGACGACGCTCGATCCACGGCGAAGCGCCGCAGATCTCGCCCGACGGCCGGCGCCTGGCGCTCGTCGCGACCGACGCCCGCGGGGCGGGGCGCGATCTACATCAGGGAGCCGCAGTTCGCTCGCCGCGCGGCCGCTGCCGGACACCGACGGCAGCGTCGCTGCCGTTCTGGTCGTCCCGATGGCGGCAGCTCGCCTTCTTCGCGCGAGGTCGGCTCAGATCGCATCTCCATCTCCGGCGGCTCGCCGCACGCGATCGCGCGCGCCGCTGCCCCGCGGCGGGTCGTGGAGCCGCGACGACGTGATCCTCTCTTCAGCGCCGGAGCCGAATGCGAGCGCCGCGGCGTGTGCCGGCCGCCGGCGGAGACGCGACGCCCGTGCCGTTCGCCCAGGCACGGTCCGGGTTCTACGCGTTCCCGACGTTTCTCCCCGATGGCCGGCACTACCTGTTCATGGCGGTCAGCGGCCTGAACATCGGACGCCGCCGGGCTTTCCGATCCGCCTCGGCTCGCTCGATTCGGCGGACGCCACGCGAGCTGACGCGGTCGAGGGCGAACCCGCTGCGTGGCCTCGGGCCACCTCCTGTTTCGGCGCGACTCGACGCTGGTCGCGCAGCCGTTCGACCTCGCGCACGCTGCGGCTCTCGGGGCTCCGCTGCCGATTGTCGAGGCGAACGGCGTTCAACCCGATCACGAACCAGGGGTCTGTTCTCCGTGTCCGAATGACGGCGTCCTCGCCTATCAGCGCACGGCGGCCGGCTCGCAGATGATCTGGTTCGATCGTCACGGGACGCCGTCTCGGCGCGCGGCGGCGTCCGCCCGGCGACTCCAGCACGCTCTGCCCTGACCTCTGGACGAAACGCCGCATCGTCTACGACCGGGCGGATCCGATCACGGGCAGCATCGACGTCTGGGCGCTCGAGCAAGGGCGGCGCTGTGCCGTCGCGACTGACCTTTGACCCGGCCATCGACTTCCGGCGCGATCTGCGGGCCGTCCGGGGCCTGACGTCGTCTTCGCGATCGCCTGCGCGAGCGGGCCTCCCGAGCCTGCTCGCGTCAGCTCGATCACCGCGCGCCAGGCAGCGAGGAAGCCGGTGCTGTCGTGTCGTTGCTGCCGAAGCTCCACGAGCGACTGGTCGCGCGACGGACGGTTCGCTGGTGTACTTCGGTGATGCAACCAGCGCACCGAGCTGGGACATCGAAATCATGCCGATGGCCGGTGGACGCGTGCGCAGGTGTTCGCGGCGACGCCGGCCGAGGGCGCAACGCGCGGCTGTCGCCGGATGGCCACTGGATGGCGTACATCTCGAACGAGAGCGGCAGCGTTCGAGGTCTACGTGCAGCCGTTCCCGCCGACCGGCGCCAAATGGCAGGTCTCCGAAGGGCGGCGGACTCCAGCCGCAGTGGCGCCGCGACGGACGTGAACTGTTCTACATCGCCCCCGACAAGAAGCTGATGGGCGTCGCGGTGCAGACCGGCAGCGCGTTCGTGCCGGGCGCGGCGACGGCGCTCGTCGAAACGCGCATCACCGCGTGGGAGCGCAGCAATCACGGCGTGCAGACGCGGCGACGGCCGACGGCGAGCGCTTTCTCGTGAACAACGCGGCCGACACCGATCGCTGCCGATGACGCTGGTGCTCAACTGGACGACGGCGCTCAGGAATTAAGAATTTATGAATTAGGAATTAAGAATTCTGGGGACATCATCATGCATACGCTCAGCTGGTCGTCGTCCTCATCGTCGCGCTTGCGGATCGGTCTCGGCGGCCGACTGGCCGCAGTGGCGCGGACCGCACGGGAACGGCGTCGCCGACGAGAAGAACCTGCCGGTGCGCTGGAGCGCCACCGAGAACGTCGCGTGGAAGGCGCGATCTCGGCGGTGCTCGGCGTGTCGTCGCCGATCGTCGTCCGGCGATCGCGTCTTCGTCACCTCGCAGATCGGCACCGGCGTCCGCCGGCCGGGCAATCATCCGCGGCTCGCGCAGGGCGCCGACGCGGCGACGCGCGGGCGAGCGCGCGCTTGCGCGCGGCGGCGCGCCGCGGCCGACGACCGCACCGTCTTCCTCGTCGAGGCGTTCGACCGCGCCGACGGCACGCCGGCTGTGGCAATACCGCGTCGAGGCCGTCGGGCCGCTGCCGGGCGTGCACGACAAGCACAACCTCGGCGTCGCCGAGCCCGGTGACCGACGGGCAGACTGGTCTACGCCTGGTTCGGCACCGGGCCAGATCGTCGCGCTCGACATGAACGGCAAGCTGGTGTGGGAGCGGCATCCTCGGCAAGGAGATCTCGCCGTTCGACATCAACTGGGGCCACAGCAGCTCGCCGACGCTCTTCGGCGACACGCTGCATCCTGCTGTGCGATCACGCGCCGGCGTCCTATCTGCTCGCCGTGGACAAGAAGACCGGCAAGGAGCGGTGGAAGGCCGATCGCGGCAAGGGCCGCATCGTCATGCACGACGCCGTTCGTCGTCGAGACGCCGAGCGGTCCGGAGCTGATCGTCAACTCGAGCGAGCGCGTCGACGCCTACGATCCGCGGACCGGGCGCGTTTCTCTGGCACGTCGGCGGATCGAACCAGTTTCCGATTCCGTCGCCGACGTTCCACGACGGCGTCATCTACATGACGCGCGGCTATCGCAGCGGGCCGTACATGGCGATCCGGCCCGGCGGCCGCGGCGACGTCTCGGCGTCGCACGTCGTCTGGCAGGTGCACGACCGGCGCGCCGTACATCTCGTCGCTCGTCTACGACGGCGGGCTGCTCTACATGGCGAGCGACGTCGGCGCGATCACGGTGATCGACGCCGACGACCGGCAAGCGGCTGTGGCAGGAGCGCGTCGACGGGCATCTTCTCGGCGTCGCCGGTCGCGGCCGACGGCAAGATCTACTTCGTCAGCGAGACCGGCGAGACGATCGTGGTCCGCGCCGGGCGCGCAGCCGCAGGTGATCGCGCGCAACGACGTCGGCGAGCGGCTGATGGCGTCGCCGGCGATCTCGAACGGGCAGATCTTCATTCGATCCGACGGGCAGTTGTTCGCGATTGAAAGAGGTAGATCGGTGTTGATAAATGGGTAAATTGCAAATCTCAATGTGTACCAACTTAACGCACTTACCAGTGGTACCAAGTTCTTTAGCAGCGCCGCGAACGCCGGGCAGATACGCGATCGTCCAGTAGACGAAGTGCTTCGCGTAGTCCGCAGCCGTGCGGATTGAACGGCATCCAGATGCCGGAGATGACGTAGAAGCCGAGCCCCGATCCGATTGCCGCGAGCGCGGCTTGCGCGACGAGGACGTCCGCCATGCGGCCGCGCCGGCCCTGCAACACGCGTCCGGTGAGGAGCGCCCAGCCCCACCCACAGCAGCGACGAACAGGCAGGAACATCGCCGAATAGCCCATCAGCGGCTGGAGGACGTAGAAGCCGCGCGTGGCCGCGGCAGCCGATCGCGATCGGCGCCGAGCGCCGCCGGCCGGCACCTTGCGCGACGGCCACCCGAGGCAGGCGCCGACCGTCGCGAACAGGACGATCGCGTGCGCGAACCAGTAGATCGGCTGCCCATGCGGCAGCGCGTTCTTCCACAAATAGTCGCCCGAGGTGCTGACCGCCGCCGTCGCCACCGCGCCGATCATGCAGCAGCCCTGAAGGGCTGCGCTGCGCTGCCTCCATCAGCCATTAGCCCTCAGCCCTCAGCCATCTATTCCGGCAACTCCTCACGCGACGGCTCCGGCAGCCAGAAGCTCGCGGTCAGACCGATGACATACGCCGCGCGTGCCGACGACCGCCGACGCGTACGCGAGGCGCGCCGGCGCCGACGCGCCCGGCATGCTGTTCGCCAGCTGCGTCGTCAGCGAGCGCGGCCGATGGTGCCGATCATCCGGCCGCCGACGTTCGCCGCAAAGCTCTCGCCGGTGCCGCGCAGATACGTCGGATAGACGCGCGGCAGATAGTTTCCCCAGAAACTGAACTGCCCGATCGTCGTGATCCCGACGAAGAAGATGCCCCACTTCAGCAGCGTCGAGGCTGCTCGTCGCGAAGACGGCGAAGACCATCGGCACCAGGATCAGCCCGGGCACCTGGAACAGGCGAATCAGTTTGCGCCGGCTGACGATGCGGACGGCGAGAAACGCGAGCAGGAAGCGGCCGGCGAGGCCGCCGAACTCCTGGATACGACTGCACGGCGCTGACCGTCTGCTCGACCGCCGGACGCGCCAGCCCGCGCACCTCCGGCAGGCCCGGCACGATGCGCGGCGTCTGCTGGATCGCGCCGAACGCCGCCGCATACGCCGCCGCCATCATCACCGTCGTCACGATCGTGGTCCGCGCGAACGCGGGCGTCGAACAGCTCCGCGAAGCTCGGGCGCTTCAGCGTGCCGGCCGCTTCTTCTCGCGCCAGGTCGGCGACTCCGGCAGGAACGGCCGGATCAGGATCAGCGGAATCGCCGGGATGACGCCGGACATCAGCGTGTAGCGCCACGCCTCGTGGCCGCCGCGGACCGCCGGCAGGTGTTCGCCGTAGGTCGACGACCAGGTAGTAGGCGCCGGTCGACCATGATGCCGCCGAGCGATCCGAACGACCTGCGTGTAGCCGACCACCGCTTCGCGCTGCTTGGGATTGGCGAACAGCTCCGACAGCCACGCCACCGCGGCGACGAACTCGACGCAGACGCCGACGAACGTCCACGCAGCGCCAGAACAGCAGCCGATCAGACCGACGTCGAATAGCCGGCGGCGAACGCCGAGAACGCGTAGAGCAGGATGCTCCAGGTCGAGCACGCGCCGGCGGCCGAAGAGGTCGGTGAGGTAGCCGCCGAGCAGGCCGAAGATGCCGCCGGCCACCGCCGGCACGTAGAAGATGATGCCGACCCAGTCGTTGATCGACGGGTCTGTCGGCGCGCACGTGCAGCAGCTCGATGAGCGCCGGCCGCACGATCAGCGGCAGCATCAGCAGCACGTATGAGTCGAACGCGAAGCCGATCGCCGCGATGATCGCGATCAGCCATTGCAGCGGCGTCAGGCGTGCGGGAGTCTCGTCCATCAGAAATACCTCGCCAGCGTCGCGGCGCCCGGCCGGGCGCCAGGCGTCGAACGCGACACGATCACCATCAGCAGCGCCGAGATCAGCGTCATCGGGACCACCGGCAGCAGCCCGAGCACCGTCGTCCCCCGATGCGCCGCGCGACACGAGGTCGACGCCGCCGATCGGCCAGCACCGCGACCGCGCGCGCCCGGCGGCGGCGCCGGGACCACCGACTGCAGCACGGCCACCGCCAGCACCGCGGCCGGCCGTCCACACCGTCGGCGGCGAGCGCGCCCCAGCGGGTGCTGCCCTTCCAGAACAGCGCCGCCACGAGCAGCGGCGACAGCGCCGAATACCCCGCGAACGCGTACTGGCGTGGCGATCTCGAAGATCGACTGCGGCGCCCGCAGCGCGATGCAGATAGGCCACGACGGTGAGGGCGACGACGAACAGCCGCCCGGTCTGCACGAGCAGCGCGTCACGCGCGCGCTTCGCGCCCAGGTAGAACGCGACCACGTCCTCGGTGAACATCGTCGACAGCGCCAGAATCTGCGAGTCGCTCGCCATGACCGCGGCCATCACCGACGCCCCGAGCAGCGCCGTCAGCCACAGCGGAGCATATCCCTCGACCAGGACGAGGATGACATCGTCGCCGCGCGGCCCGGGCCCGGAGGTCGTCGCGCTGCGCCGGCGGCAGCGCCGGGCCGGCGGCGGCCAGTGTCGCCCGCGCGTCGAGCTTCGCCGCGATGGCGGGCACGTCGACGGCGCGGTTGGCGATGACGCCGAGGAAGACCGACGGCAGCCAGATCGCGAGCATGCAGATCGGGTAGAGGACGACGGTCCGGCGGAAGTGCGCGAGGCGTCGCGCCGTCAGGCAGAAGATGCCGATGTGCGGAAACGCGATCGACGACAGCGGGATGAACGTGTAGCTGAAGAAATACAGCGGCGAGACGCGCTCGCGGGTGAGCAGCGGCGCCGTGGCCGGCGCCGCCAGCAGCGCTTCGACCGCCTGCCTGAACCCGCCCATGCCGGCGCGCGATGACCGCGCACCGCGATCGTCGCCGAACGACGAGGAAGAGCACCGTCTGAAACGCGTTGACCCACGCCGTGCCGCGCATCCCGCCGAAGAAGACGTACGCCCATCACCACCAGCGAGACGATGGCGCCGCCCAGCCAGAACGGGACCAGCCCGCCGCTGACGGCGCGCAGCGTCGTGCCGCCGCCGATCACCGCGATGACGATGTAGGGCACCAGCAGGACGGCCTGCACCGCGAAGATCACGGTGCCGATGTGCCCGCACTCCCAGCGGTCGCGGAACATCTGCACCGGCGTGATGAAGCCGTGCCGCTTGCCGAGCGCCCACAGCCGCGTGCCGACCACGAAGAGGCTGAGCGGGATGATCAGCGCCGACGAGGACGCCATCAGCCCGTAGGTGACGATGCCGTTGGCGAAGGCGTGGCCCGAGGCGCCGAGGATCGAGAACGCCGTCATGTTCGCGCCGAAGAGCGACAGCAGGAACACCGCCGGGCCGAGCGACCGCCCGGCCAGGAAGAAGTCCTCGGCGTCGCGGCCGGCGCGCCGAGGCGCGCCCCGCGAACAGCCCGATCGCGAGCACCACCCCGAGGTAGAGGAAGACGACGAGCGCGGGGATCATTCGTGGGACGCGGATTCGAGGTGCGCCGGCCAGTGCCGCCGCACCAGCGCCCACATCAGGAGCCGCGATCGCCACGGTGTACGCGGCGTGGTAGAAGAGCGCCGATCGGCAGGAAGCCGAACGACCAGCGGCCGCGCCGCGCGCCAGAACCAGAAATCCTGATGCAGCGCGTAGAGCGCCGCCACCATGAGGACCGCCGCCATCGGGCTATACTACGACATCATGCACGCAACCCGTTCGCTCGGGGCCGCACCGCGGATGACGCCCGAGGCGCGCGCGCGGCGCTCGACCGTGGGTGCGCGAAGTCATCGAGTGGCATTTCGATCCGTCGACCGGGTCGCCGTTCTGGCTCGAGTTCGCGGCGAAGGCCGGCTGGGATCCGCGGCGCGAGATCGCGTCGTTCGCCGACCTCGAGCGCTTCGGCAATGTTCGAGGACGAGGCGTTGCGCGGCGGCCCGGTGCAGCGCTGGATCCCCAGAGGGCTCGCGGGCAAGCCGGTGTTCGTGTTCGAAACCGGCGGCACGACCGGCACCCCGAAGACGCGCGTCGCGATCGACGACTTCCGGACCGACTACGAGCTCTTCAGCGACACGCTGCCGGACGAAAGCTTTCCCGCGGGCAGCAACTGGCTGATGCTCGGGCCGTCGGGGCCGCGGCGGCTGCGGCTCGTCGGTCGAGCACCTCGCGCAGTATCCGCGGCGGCATCTGCTTCTGCGTCGACCTCGATCCGCGCTGGGTGATCAAGCTGATCAAGAAGGGCTGGAGCGAGCACCTGCAGGCCTACAAGGACCACGTCATCGATCAGGCGGTCACGATCCTGCAGGCCGGCCACGACATCCGCTGCATGTTCACGACGCCGAAGCTGCTCGAGTCGCTGGCGCTCCGCCTCGAGTCGATGGGCACGACGATCCGCAAGATGGGGATCACCGGGATCTTCTCGGGCGGCACGGAGTTCACGCCGCAGTGGAACCGCTTCGCCCACGAGGAGCTGCTCGACGGCGCCTACATGACGCCGACCTACGGCAACACGCTGATGGGCCTGGCGGCCAGCGCCCCGAGCGGCCCGCACAACAACTACAAGATCGCCTACTACGCGCCGCAGCCGCGCGCGGTCGATCGAAGTGGTCGACTTCGACGATCCGGACAGAGTCGTCGAGCTACGGCGCAGACCGGCCGCGTCAAGCTGACGACGCTGACGAAGGAATTCTTCATGCCCGGCTTCCTCGAGCGCGACGAAGGCGAGCGCGAGCCGCCGTGCGACAAGTTTCCGTGGGACGGCATCAGCGGCGTCCGCCCCTACCGGGCCTTCGCGGCAACGACGACTGTGGGAGTGTATTGAGGAGGGATTAGGGATCAGCGATTAGGAATCAGGGATCAGCCGGACGGAATCCCGATTCCTGATCCTAATCCCTGATCCTAATCCTGATCCCTACTCCTGATCCGGACGAGCACACATGATCAACATCCCCGTACTTCGCTGGGGTCAGCCGTATACCAGCATAGACGTCGATCCGGTCGTGCACTTCGCGACCGGCGAGCCGATCGCCGAGCGTCAGCCGCGCCAACGGCGGGCTGATCCAGCGCGACATGCGCAAGGCGGCGCGCGCCCGCGACGTGCTGCTGCGAGATTCCGATCGACGACCTCATCGCCCGCGCCGGCAAGGCGGGCGAGCTCTACATGAACGCCGACGCTGCCGATGGGCGACGGCAGCGCAGTCGCCCGAAGAGTTCGCGCGCGCGCAGTCGGCCAGCACCGGGCTGCCCGAGCGGATGTGCCGCGCGAACATGAAGAAGAACGCGTTCGTGCTGGCCGAGATGCGCCGCATCCTGGACTCGCTGACGCGCGGCCTCGTCGCTCGACGTGCTCTCGACCGGACACGGCGAAGAGCGCGGCGTGCCGATCAGCTATCAGGCGCAGAGCCCGGTCGTCGGCCTCGTGCTGCCCTCGAACTCGCCCGGGCGTCCACACGCTGTGGCTGCCGGTCATCCCGCTGCAGATCGGGCTCGTCCTCAAGCCCGGGCCGCAGGAGCCGTGGACGCCGTACCGGATGGCCGAGGCGTTCTTCCAGGCCGGCATCCCGCGCGAGGCGATCTCGATCTACCCCGGCGGCGGCGACGTCGGCGCGGCGGTGCTCGACAGCTGCGGCCGCAACCTGATTTTCGGCGGCACGCCGACCGTCGATCGCTACCGCGGCAACCCGCACGTGCAGGCGCACGGCCCCGGCTTCTCGAAGATCCTGCTCGGCGACGATCAGGTCGATCGCTGGGAGAGACTTCCTCGACGTGATGGTCGACAGCGTCTTCCTCAACAGCGGGCGCGGCTGCATCAACTGCTCGGGGATCTGGGCGAGCCGCCACACCGCGCGAGATCGCCGACGCGCTGGCGCAGCGTCTCGCCGCCGTGCAGCCGCTGCCGCCGGACCATCCCGACGCCAGCCTGGCCGCGTTCACGGTGCCCGGCGTCGCCGACGCGATCGCGCAGGTCGATCGACGCCGACGCTGCAAGGCGCCCGGCGTCACCGATGTCACCGCCGCACTATCGCGGCGGCGCGCCGCGCGTCGTCAAGCAGGGGATGGCCGATTACCTGCTGCCGACCGTCGTCCACTGCGAATCGCCGGAGGCCGCGATCGCGTCGAAGGAATACATGTTCCCGTTCGTGACGGTCGTCGAGTGCCCGGAGTCGAAGATGCTCGACGCGATCGGCCCGACGCTGGTCTGCACCGCGATCACCTGCAATCCCGCGTTCCGCAGGACGCTGCGTCGAACGCGGTGCACATCGATCGCCTGAACCTCGGCCCGGTGCCGACGACGCAGCTGAACTGGCTGCAGCCGCACGAGGGCAATCTCATCGAGTTCCTGTTCCGGCGCGCGCGTTCCAGACAGCCAATCTATAGCGGCGTCTGGGTCATGAGCTGCGTAGCATCGACACAAAGGACACAAAGGACACAAGAGAAATATGAATCTTTGTGTCCTCTGTGCTCCGAGGTGCTAATGAGGATCCTGTCGATCACCGCCGGCGCCGCGGGGATGCACTGCGGCAGCTGCTCGCGCGACAACGCGCTGGCGGTGGAGCTGCTCGCGCGCGGCCACGACGTCACGCTGCTGCCGCTCTACACGCCCGACCAACCCGGACGAGGCGAGCGTCAGCCGCGATCGCGTGCTGTTCGGCGGCATCAGCATCTACCTGCAGCAGTACATGCGGCGCTCTTCCGGAAGACGCCGCGGTTTCTCGATCGCCTCTGGGACTCGCCGGCCGTCATCACAGGCGTTCGCCAGCCGCTCGCTCTCGACCGACCCGAAGATGCTCGGCGACATGATGGTCTCGATGCTCGAAGGCGATCGCGGCGTGCTGCGCAAGGAGTTCGCGAAGCTGCTCGAGTGGCTCGACGACGAGCCGACGCCGGACGTCGTCAACCTGCCGAACTCGCTGCTGATCGGGCTGGCGCGTCCGCTGCGCGAGGCGTTGCAGCGGCCGATCTGCTGCACGCTGCAGGGCGAGGATCTGTTCCTCGAGGAGCTCATCGAGCCGTACCGCAGCCGCGCGATCGAGCTGATTCGGCGCCAGGTCGCCGACGTCGACACCTTCATCGCGGTCAGCGACTACTACGTGCCGGTGATGGCGAAGCTGCTCGCGATTCCGGAACGCCGGATCGCCGTCGTCCCGCTCGGCATCAACATGAAGGGCTACACGCAGCGGCCGGCGCGGCGCGGCAGCGGCGATGGGTATTCGGGTCGGCTACTTCGCGCGGCTGGCGCCGGAGAAAGGGCTGCACTTCTCGCGCAGGCCTATCAGATCTTCCGCCAGAAGGTGTCGGACACCGGCCCGGCGCCGGGCGCATCACGCTGGAAGTCGGCCGGCTATCATCGGCGCGCGCGCACGCGTCGTATCTCGAGGACGTGAAGCGCCAGATGGCCGCGGCCGGGCTGGCCGACGAGTTCACCTATCACGGCGCGGTCGACCGCGACGGCAAGCTGGCCTTTCTCGCAGACGCTCGACGTCCTGTCGGTGCCGGCGACCTACGACGAGCCGAAAGGCGTGTTCCTGCTCGAGGCGATGGCCAGCGGCGTGCCTGTCGTCCAGCCGCGGCGCGGCGCGTTCACCGAGATCGTCGAGAAGACCGGCGGCGGCCTGCTCGTCGCGCCGGACGATCCGGCGGCGCTGGCCGACGGGTTGTACGAGCTGTGGAAGGATCGGGCCAGGGCCGATGCGCTCGGCGCGCGCGGCTTCGCCGGCGTGCGGCGCGCACTACAGCATCGCGGAGTCGACCGATCGGCAGCTCGACGGTTTACGAGGCGCTGATTTCGAACGGACCCTGGCGCGGGCACGTTGAACGCGCCCGCCAGGGTGAGCACTCTAGGTGCTGTCACATTGAGCACGGTAGGGTGCTTACACGAAGAGCACTCAGGGTGCTTTAAGCGACGAGCACTCTAGGTGCCTTCACGTCAAGCACGGTAGGTGCCGTCGAGCGAGATGCTGAACGTCGCGAACCTGAGCAAGGAGTATCCGACGCCGCGCGGCGCGCTCGCCGTGCTGTCCGGACGTGTCGTTCTCGCTCGCGCCCGGCGATGCCGCCGCCATCATGGGCCCGTCGGGCAGCGGCAAGAGCTCGCTGCTCTACGTTCTGGGCGCGCTCGAGCCGCCGACCTCCGGCACCGGTGACGCTCGACGGCCGCGATCCGTTCCAGCTGCCCGCCGCGCAGCTCGCCGCGTTCCGCAACGCGTCGGTCGGGTTCGTCTTCCAGGATCACTGCCTGCTGCCGCAGTGCACGGTGCTCGAGAACGTGCTGATCCCGACGCTGGTCGCGCCCGGCAGGAACGGCGACGGCGGCCGCGACACCGAGCGCGCGCGCGCTGGTCGAGCAGGTCGGCCTCGGCCGGCCGCATCGATCATCGGCCCGGCGAGCTGTCGGGCGGCGAGCGGCAGCGGGTCGCCATCGCCGCGCGCTCGTCCGCGAGCCGCAGCTGCTGCTCTGCGACGAGCCGACCGGCAACCTCGATCGCGCCTCCGCGCGACAGCGTCGCGTCGCTGCTGCTCGATCTGCACCGCCAGCAGCAGAGCGCATCCTCATCGTCGTCACCCACAGCGCGCAGCTCGCGGCGAACTTCCCGATCCGCTTCGATCTCGTCGATCGCCAGCTGCGTCGATCAGCGTGACCGATTCACTGAGACCGACGAACACGATCACTGAAAGCATCGCCAGTCCGACATGAGCTTCGTGATCTTCGTGTTTCGTGTATCTTCTCGTGGTAGCTTCCTGAACGCGCATGAAGCCGCGCGATCTCGGTGCGCCGCGGGATCGTCTACTACTGGCGCACCAACGCCGCCGTGGTGCTCGGCGTCGCGACCGCGGTCGCCGTGCTCGCCGGGGCGCTGCTGGTCGGCGACTCGGTCCGCGGCAGCCTGCGCGACCTCGTGCTGCAGCGCATCGGCCGGACCGATCGCGCGGTCGTGTCCACTGGGATTCTTTCCGCGAGGCGCTCGGCGACGACGCTCGCCGTGCGACGGATCGATCGCCGGCCGCGGCGATCCGCCGCTGATTGCGGTCGAGGGGACGGTCAGCAGCCAGGCGAGCGGCCGCCGCGCGTCGCGCGTGCAGGTCTACGGCGTCGACGACCGCTTCTGGCGGCTTTCACGGCGTCGCCGGCCGTCGCACGGTCCCGAAGGGCGCGAGGCGCTTGTCAGCCCGGCGCTCGCGTCGGACATCGGCGCCACTGCCGGGAGCGTCGTGCTCGTCAGAATCGAGCGGCCGTCGGCGATCCCGATCGAGTCGCTGCACGGGCGCAAGGACGATGCGGGGCGGACGCTGCGGCTGAACGTGAGCGCGATCCTCGGCGCCGGCCAGCCTCGGCGAGTTCTCGCTGCGGCCGCAGCAGGGCGACGTGCGCGCTGTCTTCGTGCCGCTGGCGCGGCTGCAGCAGGATCTCGATCTCGCCAGGCCGCGTGAACACGCTGCTCGTCGCGGATCGCGCGGTGCTCCGGCTCGCCTGAAAGGCTCGCGCCTCCAGGCGGGGAGTGATCCGCGCCGCCTGGAGCGCGAGGCTTGCAGCCGAGCGTTTCGTGACGGACGCTCGAGGCGTCGATCCGCCGCCAATTCGCGCTCGAGGATGTCGGGTTGACGATCCGTCCGGTCGGCGGCGGGACGACGCTCGCCGTCGAGAGCGCCGCCGGGCTTCATCGACGCCGCGCGCGCGCGACGGCGATCGACGCGGCCGCGGCGCGCAGGGCTGAAGGCGCAGCCGGTCCTGACCTATCTCGCGAACAGCATGCGGAGCGGCGATCGCGCAGATTCCGTATTCGCTGGTGACGGCGATCGACCTGCAGGCGATCGCGCCAGAGTCTGGAGCGACGGCGCCACGCCGTGTGCCGCCGATCGTGCTCAACGACTGGGCGGCGCGCGATCTGGCGGTGAAGGCCGGCGATCCGCTGACGCTCGAGTACTACGTCTGGGAAGATCCCGGCCGCCTGCGTGACGCGCAGCGCCGAGTTCGAGGTCGCCGGCGATCGTGCCGATCGCGCGGCGCCGCGGCCGATCGCGACTTCGCGCCGGTCTATCCGGGCATCACCGAAGCGGCCACGCCTCGGCGACTGGGATCCGCCGTTCCCGATCGACCTCAGGCGCGTGCGCCGCGGTCGACGAAGACTACTGGAAGCAGTACCGCACGACGCCGAAGGCGTTCATCCCGCTCGAGGTCGGGCAGGCGCTGTGGCGATCGCGCTACGGCGACCGCACGTCGGTGCGCCTCGCGCCGCCGCGCGGCGGGCCGACGGCGCGCCGCGCGCGCGACCACTTGGCGGCAGCGCTGCGCGCCGCGATCGATCCGCTGGCGCTGGGGCTGTCGGTGCGCGACGTGCGCGCGCGCGGGCCTGGCGGCGTCCGCGCGGCGCCACCGACTTCGGCGAGTACTTCACCTACTTCAGCTTCTTCCTCGTCGCCTCCGCGCTGTTGCTGGCGGTGCTGTTCTTCAGGCTCGCGCGTCGAACAGCGCGCGCGCGAGGTCGGCCTGCTCGCGCGCGGTCGGCTTCTGCGACCGCGCGGATCCGGCGGCTCTTCGCGGCCGAGGGGCTCGGTGCTCGCCGTCGCCGGCAGCGCTGATCGAGCGCCGCCGGCGCCGTCGCGTATGCGCGGCGCGATGATGGCGGGCTGCGCACGTGGTGGGTCGGGGCGGTCGTCACCAGCGTCGCTGACGCTGCACGTGTCGCCGGCGTCGCTCGGCGCAGGCGCTGCGGGCGCGCTCGCGCGCGGCGATGATCTGCATCTGGTGGACGCTGCGCGGGCTCGCGCGAGATCTCCGAGCGCAGCCTGCTGGCGGGACGAGCTGGCCGGCTGAGGTCTGGTGGGTCAGGCGCGTCGGGTGCGGTCAGATGGCCGTGCCGTTGTAGCGGCATCGGCGTCGCGATGCTTCGGCATCGCGCTGATGGCGGCGAGCGCCGCCGGCGCCGCTCGATCGCACCGCCGCGTTCTTCGGCGCGCGGCACGTCGCTGCTGCTGGTCGCGCCTGTCCTCGCGGCGCGCTCAGGCTGCGGCGTCCGCTCGAAACGCTCATCGGCGGCCACGGCTGGCGCGCCGTCGTCGCGTCTCGGCCTCCGCAACGCCGCCGATCGGCCGGGCCGCAGCGTGCTCGCGATCGGCGTCATCGCGTCGGCGACGTTCATCCTCATCTCGGTCGACGCGTTCCACAGTGACGGCGCCGTCGGCGACCGATCGCCACTCCGGCGTCGGCGGCTATCCGCTGCTCGTCGATCCTGCTGCTGCCGATCGCCACCGATCCGAACAGCCGCGAAGGGCGCGACGCGCTCGGGCTCGGCGACGCCGCCGTCGATCGATGTCTCGATCGAGCCGTTCCGCGTCCTGCCGGGCGACGATGCGAGCTGCCTGAATCTGTACGAGCCGCGCAATCCGCGCATCCTCGGCGCCCGCCGCGCGTTCATCGACGCGGGCCGCTTCGCGCTTCGCGGGCATCGCTGGCGGCGACCGACGCCGAGCGCGCGAATCCGTGGCTGCTGCTGCAACCGCGCGATCACCGCCGGCGACGAGACGCGGTGCCCGTGATCGCCGACGCGAACTCGATGACCTACGTCCTCCACAAGCGCGCTCGGCGACGACATCGTCGTCGACCGCGGCGGGCGGCCGCTCCGGCTGCGCCTGGTCGCGGCGCTCGCGCGACAGCATCTTTCAGGGCGAGCTGCTGATGTCGGACGCGAACTTCCTGCGCGGCTGTTCCCGGAGCAGGAGGGCTACCGGTTTCTGCTCGTCGAGACGCCGCGCCGAGCGCGGCGCGGCGATCGCGGCGGCGATCGAGCAGACGGCCGGGCGACCTCGGCGCGGACGCGACGTCGACCGTCGAGCGGCTCGGCGGAGTTTCACGCGCGTCGAGAACACGTATCTCTCGACGTTCCAGACGCTCGGCGGCCTCGGGCTGCTGGTCGGCACGATCGGCCTCGCCGCGGTCGCTGCTGCGCAACGTGCTCGAGCGCGCGCCGCGAGCTGGCGCTGCTCGGCGCGACCGGCTATCGGCGCGGCCACATCTTCGCGATCGTCCTCGCCGAGAACGACGCTGCTGCTCGGCTGGGGTCTGGCGGTCGGCGCGCTGTGCGCGCTGCGTCGCGATCGCGCCGGCCGTGCTGAGCGCGGCGGGCGCCTGCCGGCGACGGCCGGCGGCGGCGCTGCTGCTGATTGCGGTCGTTCACGGCCGGATTGCTATCGTCAGTCGTGGCGACGAGCGGCGGCGCTGCGCGCGCCGCTGTCGACGCGCTCGGTCAGAGTGAGCACTGCATCACGGGCCAGTGCAGCGCGGACGTGACGTGCGTCATCAGTCGGGTAGGCCGTGACTCTGCGTGCGACGACGATTCGTGATTGATTCGCGCGCTCGTGGCTTCCGTCTTGCTCGCTGCGCTGTCTGCCACCGCAGCGTCGCTTGCCGCCGAGAACTGGCCGCAGTGGCGCGGGCCGTCGCTGAACGGCATCAGCGCGCGAGAAGAACCTGCCCGATCACGCTGGTCGACGACCGAGAACGTCGCGTGGAAGCTGCCGCTGCCGGCGTGGTCCGGCTCGACGCCGATCGTCTGGGGCGACCGCGATCTTCCTCAACGTCGCCGACGACCTGAAGGTCGCGCGACGGCGTCAACCTGCACCTCTGGTGCGTCGACCGAGCAACGGCACGGTGCTGTGGAAGCGTCCGCTCGGCGGCGGCAACCACCAGGAGCGCAAGCAGAACATGTCGACGCCGTCGCCGGTCACCGACGGCACGCACGTGTGGGTGATGACCGGCACCGGCATCCTCAAGGCGTTCGACTTCAGCGGCACCGAGCTCTGGAGCCGCGACATCCAGAAGGACTACGGCCGCTTCGGGCTGAACTGGGGCTACGGCTCGTCGCCGCTGCTGCACGGCGACGCGCTCTACGTGCAGGTGCTGCACGGCATGCGGACCGACGATCCGTCGTACCTGCTGCGCATCGACAAGGCGACCGGCAGAACGCGTCTGGCGCGTCGAGCGGCCGACGCAGGCGCGATTCGGAGTCGCCGGACGCGTACACCACGCCGGCGCTGCTGCGCTACGGCACCAGCGACCGAGATCGTCGTCACCGGCGGCGACGTCGTGACCGGCCACGATCCGGCGACCGGGCAAGGAGCTGTGGCGGGCCAACGGCCTCAATCCCGACAACGACGGCAGCTACCGGATCGTCGCCTCGCCGGTGGTTCACGGCGACATGATCTACGCGCCGTCGCGCGAGCGGCCGATGCTGGCGCTGAAAGCCGGCGGCCGCGGCGACGTGACGCAAGTCGCACGTGCTGTGGTCGTTCAACAACGGCCCGGACGTGCCGACGCCGGTCACCGACGGCACCTATCTCTACGTCGTCAACGACCGCGGCATCATGTTCTGCCTCGACGCGAAGACCGGCAAGGAAGATCTACGGCCGGCAGCGGCTGCGACCCGGCGACCTACAGCGGGTCGCCGGTGCTCGCCGACGGGAAGATCTACATCACGAACGAAGACGGCGTGACCGAGCGTGATCAAGGCGGGACCGGCGTTCGAGGTGCTCGCCGAGAACGACTTCGACGACTACACGCTCAGCTCGCCGGCGGTCTCCGAGGGGCAGATCTTCTCCGTGGACGCAGGAATTTCCTCTACGCCATCGGCAAACGGCTGTCACGCTGACAACGTCCACGACGCTGGAACGCATCGCGAGCAGAAGCCCAGCGAGACGGAACTTCCAGGTGGTCCGATCACGAAGACGTCAGCTATTGACGCGGTCTTCCAAAGCCGACGCCGCGCGAGATGTGACCCTGCCGGTCACAGCCCTGCGCGAGAGGAGGATGCCCCGGCCCAGAGCGGATCTTCGCGCCGCCGGCGAGCTCGATCTCTCCCGGCCGCTCAGCGTGATGACATGCTGGCGCTGCGCGCGCGGGCGCGGTCGACGGTAGTGAAGTTCGGCGGCGATGCGCGCCGAACTGCGGCCCGGTCACCTTGAGCACATCTCCGACAGCTTCGCGCCCGACGTTGCCGCCGGGCGCCAGCTTGATGTCGATCTCCTCGGCGCTGCGTCTGGCCCGTCGGCGCCGGTGAAGATCCGCGTCACCGAGACCGGCGTCCGCTTCTGCGCCGCGACGACGTCGTCGTGGCTGCGGCCCACGCCAGGACGAAGCCGACGACGAGCGATGCCGAGACGAGCCGCTTGGCTTGTCGATCTCATTGTTGCCTCCGTGACATTAAAAGACGTAAATACCGTGCCAAAGCGTCCGAACTACTGCGCTCGCGACTCTTGACCTGAATTAGGGATGGAATAAACTATCGATCTCCACCATGATGCCCGCAAATCCGCCGAAGCGCCGTCCGCAACGCTCCGAGCTGCCCGAGGTGCCGAGACGTCGAACACCGAGCAGATGGTGCAGCGCAGCGCCAGCGACGCCGATTTCAACTGTTATCTGCTGCAACGCCTGCGGCCACATGTGCGGATCGTCCAGCAAGTCGGCATCCTCGGCCGCGCGCTAGTCTACCGTCTTCAGCCGGCCCACCTGCAAAGCACGTCCTTCAGCCCGCGCACGATGATGACGCCGTTCGGCGATCGCCGGCGTCGCCATGATGACCTCGCCCATCGGGTTCTTCGCGAGCAGCTCGAAGCGTCCGGCCCCGCCCTGACGACGAACATGTCGCCGTCCTCGCTGGCGAGAGTAGAGCTTGCCGTCCGCGGCCACCGGCGAGGCGCTGAAGGATCCGCCGCCGCTCGATGCGTTCCTGGTAGATGCGCTGCCCGGTGCGGATCGTCGTATGCCGGCGAGCACGCCGTTGATCGGCGAGGATGTAGAGCCGGCCGCCATAGATGATCGGGCGTCGGGATGTACGGTCCGCCGCGATTCGTGCTCCAGGCGATGGCGTCGCTCGCCGTCTGCTCGCCCTTGAGCGTGATGTCGCCCGACGCGCCCGGCTTGATCGCGTAGATCGGCTGCACGCCGCGCGTAGCCGTTGGTGACGATGATCAGGCCGGGGCCGATGATCGGCGTGGGAATCGCGATCTCGGAATTGCCGACGAGCCGCCAGAGCTCCTTGCCGGTCGACGGATCGTAGCCGCGGATGAACGTCGTCGCCTGCGTGACGAGCTCGGCGCGGCCGTCGTGCTCGAAGATCGCCGGCGTCGACCACGACGGAATCTCCTCGCGCGTCGTGCGCCACACCGGCGCGCCGGTGCGCGACGTCGAAGCGCCGGCGATGAACGAGTTCTTCTGGATGTCGCACTGGACGATCACCAGGTTCTTCCAGATGATCGGCGAGCTGCGCGATGCCCCATTCGTAGTCGGGGTCGTAGAACCAGCCGGCGTTCAGGACGCCGAGGTCGCGCTTCCAGAGCAGCTTGCCGTCGACGTCGATAGCCGTACAGCCCTTCGGATCCGAACGACACGATCACGTGGCGGCCGTCGGTGACCGGCGTCGCGGACGCCTGGCTCGACTTCGGATGCCGCTTCGTCTTCGGGATGCCCTTGTGCGCCACGCGATCCCACAGCACCTTGCCGCTGCGCTTGTCGAGGCGCGACGCAGCTGCCAGACGTGCGGCGAGACGTCCGTCGACCGGCTCGACGTCGCCGTAGAGCCCGGTGCGGATGCCGGCGGACGCGATCGCTGCCGACGGCGGTCGAGACGAACACGCGATCGCCCCAGACGATCGGGCTCGACACGGCGACGCCCGGCGACCGGCGTTTTCAGAGCACGTTCTCGCCGGTCGGCGGCGTTCCACGTCACGGCCGTCGGCGCGCCGTCGGCGACGCCGGACGCGGCCGGGCCGCGAAACGACGGCCAGTTCTGCGCCGACACGGCCCGCGCCGGCCAGCAGCCAGCCGAGGGGAGACCGCCGCGTATCGCGCCATCTATTTCTCCTTCGGCTTCGGCTTCGCGCCGGCACGCTCGAGCAGGGCGGCCATCTCCGGCTGGCCGGCCCGCGTCGCGGCTTCGAGCGCGTCGGCCAGCGTCTCGGCGTCGGTATCCGCCTTTGGCCAGCAGCAGGCGGACGACTTCGACGTGCTGCGGCTTGCGGCCCATGGCGGGCGACACCGCCCAGGTGAGCGGCGTGGCGTTGTAGAACGTGTCCTTGACGAGGACGTCCGCGCCGCGCTCGATCAAGCAGCTTCACGACGTCGGCGTGCCCGCGGTCGGAGGCATAGGAGCAGCACGGTCGCGCCGTAGCGGGCATTTGGTGTTGACGTCCACGCCTTCGTCGAGGAGCTTCTTCACGGCCGCCGCGTCACCCTTGCGGGCGGCCTCCGGCCAGGGCGTCGGCTTTCTCGCCCGGCGCGGACGATTGCGCCGCGGCCGGAAACGCGCTCAGCAGCGACGAGCATCGCGCCGATGACGATTCGTCGGGTGTGGACCATCGAGCAGCCTCCGATGTGGGCGCACTAATATCTGCCAATTTACCGACCCTGCCAACTTGCCAATTTCCGTAGGATCTTCCGGTGGACCGCGTCATCGTCGTGGGGGCCGGATGCTTCGGGGCGTGGACGGCGTCGCACGACTGGCGCGCGCGGACGGGACAGCGGTGACGCTCGCTCGATGCCTTCGGCCCGGGCAACAGCCGCGCGAGCTCCGGCGGCGAGACGCGCATCATCCGCATGGGCTACGGCGCGCAGGACATCTACACGCGCTGGTCGCTGCGATCGCTCGGCCTGTGGAAGGCGCCTCGAGGCGCGCACGGCGTCGCGCGTCTTTCCATCAGACCGGCGTGCTCTGGATGTCGCGCGACCAGGATCCGCTGACGACCGCCACGCTCGCCGCGCTCGAACGCGTCGGCGTGCCGCACGAAACAGCTGTCCGCGCGCGCAGCTCGAGGCGCGCTGGCCGCAGATCGACGTCGCGGGTCGACTTGCCTGGGCGATCTTCGAGCCGGAGAGCGGCGTGCTGATGGCCCGCCGCGCCGTCGACCTGCGTCGTCCGCGAAGCGGTGCGCGAGGCGCCCGCTACGCCACGACCGCGGTCGATGCGCCGCGACGCGGACGCGGCCGGCATCGACGCCGTCGCCACGCGATCGGGCGAGACGATCGCGCGGCGCGCACGTTCGTTTTCGCGTGCGGTCCGTGGCTGCCGAAGCTGTTTCCCGATCTCCTCGACGGCCGCATCTTCGCCACGCGGCAGGAGGTTCTCTACTTCGGCCCGCCGCCCGGCGACTGGCGGTTCGCGCCGCCGGCGCTGCCGGCGCTGGATCGATTTCGGCGAGGAGATGTGCGGCGTCCCGGACATCGAGGCGCGCGGCTTCAAGATCGCGCTCGACCGGCACGGCCCGCCGTTCGACCCCGACACCGGCGATCGCGTCGCCGGCCAGACGCTGCCGCCGGTCCGCGCCTATCTCGCCCGGCGCTTCCCGGCGCTCCGCGACGCGCCGCTCGTGCGCCGCGGAGGTCTGCCAGTACGAGAACAGCGGCAACGGCGATTTCCTGATCGATCGGCATCCCGAGCTCGAGAACGTCTGGCTGGTCGGCGGCGGCTCCGGCCACGGTTTCAAGCACGGCCCGGCGGTCGGCGAGTACGTCGCGCGGCTGCGTGACCGAGGGGCGGTGCGGTCGACGAACGCTTCAGCCTCGCGACGAAGGAGAGAAGGTCACAGCAACGGGCGGTCATCTAGGGCAGGTGGGGCAGGTAGGGCGGGTGGGTCAGGTGGGTCAGGTGGGTCGGGCTGGGTCAGGCTCTACCTGCTCCGCCTGCCTGCCACGGCTCTGCCTTTCCTGCCGATCCGATACAGCTTCGACGCCGTGCGGACGATGAGGCTGCCGTTGGCGATCGCCGGCGTCGCCAGCGTCATCTCGTTCAGCGAGTTCTTGCCGAGCACCTTGAATTCCGGGCCCGGCCTGCAGCACGTAAGTGTCGCCGTCCTCGCTCATCGCGAAGATCTTGCCGTTGTAGGCCCACGGCGACGCCGTGAAGCTGGCGGCGTCCGCGGTGATGCGCTGCCGCGGGTAGATCTCCTTGCCGGTCTTCGCGTCGTGGCACGTGAGGAGGCCGCGATCGATCAGCGTGTAGTAGTAGTCGCCGTACACGAGCGCCGACGGGTTGTAGGCGCCCAGCGTCGGCTGCGACCAGGCGATGGACGCGTTGCTCGTCTCGCCCGGCTTGAGCGAGATGTCTCCCGACGCGCCCGGGCGGATGGCATAGACCGGCCGGAGCGGATCGGCCGGGTAGCCGGAGCTGATGTAGAGGAGCCCGTGCGCGGCGAGCGGCGTCGGGATCTGGATCGTCGACATCCCGGCCAACGTCCAGAGCAGCTTGCCGCTCGAGATCGTAGGACCGCACCCGGTCGGTGCCCGCCGTGACGATCTCGGTGCGCGTCCGTTCTCCCAGACGAACGGCGTCGTCCAGTTGCTGCCCTCGTCGCGATTCGACTTTCCAGATCTCCGCGCCGGTCCGCGTGTCGTAGGCCGCGATGAACGACTGATCGTCGTTGTCGTTGACGATGTAGACGCGATCCTTGTGGACGACGGGCGACGAGGCCGGGCCCCAGCCTGAGCGCACCTTGAACGGCCCCATCGGTTTCGACCACACCGGACTTGCCGTTCATGTCGAAGGCGAAGAGGCCGGCGTTGCCGGAGTACGTAGCACGCGCTCGCCGTCGGTGGCGGGCGTTTCCGACGCGTAGCTGTTCTTCTGGTGCTTCGGCTCGACCGGCACGCCAGTATGGACCGTGCTCTGCCAGCGGACCTTGCCGCGTCTTGAAATCGATGTCGGAGACGACCCAGCGGTGCGGGTCGGTGGAAGAGCCGATGTCGCGGCCGGACATCGGGCCGCCGAGCTGAGCGCCCCGCGTAGGAAGGAACGGGTTTGAGCGGCTCCTCGGTTCCGCTTGGTATTGACGGCGGCGGTGACGAAGACGTGATCGCCCCACACGATCGGCGAGCTCCACCCGCGCCCGGGCACGTCGATCTTCCAGGCGATGTTCTCCGTCGCGCTCCACGTGTCGGGCAGGGCGGGATCGTCGGCCGCGACGCCGCCGCGCGGCTGCCGCGGAACTGCGGCCAGTTGTCGGCGGCTCCGGCCGCGATCTGGATGGAGACGAGGACACGCGGTCAGCAGGATCTCAATTCGTAATTTCATGGGGATGGACAATCTGGTGCGTCCAGATCTTTCCGACGTTGTAGTGGCGCCGAGATACAGGGCGTGCGGCTGCGGCCTGTAATCGGCGCGATGACGCCGCCGTCCAGCACCAGCCACCGGCGCACCTCGACGGTCGGTCCGACCAGGGACCGCGACGATCGATGCCGCGCCGACGGGACCCGGACGTCCTGGGAAGCGCCGAGCTCGGCGACACATCCGAGCAGCCGCGCGCCGTCCCCGAACGAGGCCGTCCACACGGTCGATCGTGCGCGCCGCAAACAGGCCGTCGCCGCTGCGGTGGGTGTAGCCGGCGTTCAGGTCCATCGCGACCTGGCCAAGCTGGTGACTCGAGATGAGCAGCATGCCGACGTCGAGTGGTGCCCGTGCTCGCGATCGCCGCTCCGCTCGGCACCTTGATGCCGGGAAGGATGGCGAAGTCGCCGACCACCGGCGCTCCCTCCAGGAGCCGCCATTTCACGCCGACGAAGAGATCGCCGAGCCCGGTGATGTTCTTGAAGGCGGCCGCACGAGGGGACCTGCACGCTGAGCTGGAGCGCGAGCGCGATCCCCAGCTTGAAAGAACCGGCGCCTGCACGCCGTGGGATCATCCTGTAGCGATCGAACTCGGTCCCGGCCTCGATCTCGAGCCATCCGGTGGCGACCGTGCCGGCGTGCGTCACGACAACGTCGGCCGTTCGGGCTGGACCGCATGCGGATCGGGCGGCGCCGCCTGCGCCGCTCGTGCGCGCCGGGGAAACCGCCATGGCAGGCGAACGCGGCCAGGAAGATCCGCTGCATCGGGACTGACTATCGCCAGCCGCCGGTCAGACACCGACCGGCTGTCAATTCAGCGTCCACAGCGCCAGCAGGCGGTGTCCTTCACGAGAGATCCGCTCGCCCGAGATGGCCGGCTGCGCCCATCGCGCTGTCCGCCACCGTGTAGGTCCGCACCGGCTCGAAGCCCCCTGGCCCCAATCCGCGTCACGACGAGGCTCGCCATCGTCCCTTCAGCACGAACGGGAGATCGCCCGCGCGGCTGATTGCGGCGTTGGTCGCCTGCCGCGGCGCGCTCGTCCAGAGCGCCTTGCCGGTTCTGGCGTCGAGCCGGAAGAACTGCCCGCTGTTCTTGTGAGACAGGCTGACCAGCGTGTCGTGGACGATGACGCCGTTGCTCATGGCCATCGCGACGTCGCTGTTCTCCCAGACGGTCTCGGTGTCCCAGCCGCCGTTCTTCTTCACGATCCTGAACGGCGGTGACGCCCTGTCCAGCCCGAGACGATCACCGTCTGGTTGATAGAGAATCGGCGTGATCGCGTTCTGCGTGTGGCGACGTGCTGAACGGCCGCTGCCACAGCAGCGCGCCGGTCGGCCGCCGACGACGCCGACGACATTCTCCTGTGTGAGGACGACGACCTGGCGCGTGCCGTCGACGTCGACCGCGACCGGCGATCCGTAGCCCGGCCCGTCGCCGTCCCAGGTGCCACTTCGACCGCGCCGGTCGCCGGCATCGAACGCGGTCAGCGCGCCGTGGTTGTGGCCGCCGACGTGCACGATCGACGAGCCCGCGATCGACGAGCGGCGACATCGCGCGTGTGATAGAGCGGCTGGACCGGGCCGGCGGCTTCTGCCACAGCGTGCTTGCCGGTCGCCGCGTCGAACGCGGTGACGATGCTGCTGTCATGCCGAGCGTGAAGATCCTGCCGTCGGCATAGGTCGGCGTCGATTTCGGGCCTTTTCGTGGCGCGCCGTCGCCGGGCTGATCTTGAACGGCGCCGCGTAGCGCGCTTCCCAGATCGATCTGCCGCTGTCGGCATCGATCGCGCGCGAGCACCTCGTTCGTCTCCCTGGCGCGAGAACATGAACACGCGGTTGCCGACGACGATCGGCGTCGGCGTATCCGATGCCGACCTCGATCTTCCACCTGCAGCGTCCAGCCGCTCGGGCCACGCGTCTCCGGCTCGGCGAAGCCCGCGACGACGCCGTCGCGGTTCACGGCCCGCGCCACTGCGGCCAGTCGACGGGCCGGCTCTGCTGCGAAACGAGCGGGGCCGTCATGGCGGCGAGCAGCGCGACGCGGATCGCCATCTTCTCGGATGGGTCAAGGCGGCGCGCCTCGCTGCGCGGACCTGCTTGCCGTCCATCTTAGTACGTCATGAGGCGCTGGTTCGCATGTGTCTCTGTTTCCACTTGTCTCAACCTCGAACCGGCGCGTTGAAGAAGTCTGGGCGCGCCGCGACAAACGTCATGCATTAGCGCGACGAGGCGATCGGCGCCGCGCACCTGGGGGCAGACTTTCGATCGCTTCACGGAGGAAACCCGCGGATTGCGGCTGCGCCGGCGTGGCTCGCCGGGCGTCTCCCAAAGCAGGTTGCGCGGATCGCCCCTTTCTCGGGCCGGACACGACACGCCGGAGACCCTGAGCCTCGCCGCATCACGTATGTGATGTCGTTCATGTCTCGACGGGCGTCACCAGGTGCATGAGTCTTATGACCGCCGGGCCAACTGCCTTGCGCGTAAGCTGCGTCCTGTCTTCCGGCGCGGATTTGCCCGCCTGGCCGCCGTCGCCGCCCTCATCTTTCGCCGGACGCGGTTCAACCATGGCCCTTCGTCCTCGCAGATTTCGAGACGGCCATCGGTGCGCGGACAAGCGCCCTCGCCGGGCAGCCCCGCGAGCGAGCGGGACGCGGCCGGCGCCGGCGACCCGGCGATCCAGGGGTTCGCGACTCTGGCTACTCAGCGCCAATCAGGGCGAGACGGTGTCGTTTCAGGTGGCGACCGACCTCGGTCGCCTACGCGATCAACATCGATCGACTCGGCTACTGCGGCGACGAGTGGCGCCCGCTCGATCGGCGATTGCGCGTGCTGCCGTCGGCCGCGCTGCCACCGCAGACCCAGCCGCCAAGGGGACAATCGTCGACGCGCACCACCCGCCGGACTCGCGGATTGCGGAACTGGACGGTTCCCGCGTCCGGCTTCGACCACACCGGCGCGGTGTCCGGCGGCATCTGCCTCGCCAAATTGACACGCAGCGACACCCGGCGGGTCGAGCCACATCCTCATCGTCGTGCGCGACGACGCGCCAGCGCGGACATGTGGTCGTGCAGACCTCCGGACACCGACGTGGCGGTGCCCATACAACCAGCGCGGCGGCGCCAGCCTCTACTGCGGCGGCCCGCTTGAGCAATGCGCCGGCACCGCGTCTATTCCGTGCTCCGGCCGCGCGCCGCGAAGGTGAGCTACAACCGCCCGATCGACACGCGCGAGCACGATCCGCAGAGCTTTCCTGTTCAACGCCGAGTACCCCGATGGTGCGGTGGCTCGAGGCCAACGGCTATGACGTGCAAGTACATCAGCGGCGTCGACACCGAGCGGCACGCGGCCGATCTCGTCGGCGGCACTGAAGCCGAAGGCGTTCCTCTCGGTCGGCCACGACGAATACTGGTCGGCCGGGCAACGCGCCAGCGTCGAGGCGGCGCGCAACGCAGGCGTCAGCCTCGCCTTCTTCCAGCGGCAACGAGATGTACTGGAAGACGCGCTGGGAGCCGAGCATCGACGGCAGCGGCACACGGCTACCGGACGCTCGTCGAGCTACAAGGACACGCTCGGCGGCATCAAGCTCGATCCCGCGGCCGGCGTCTCGACCGGCACGTGGCGCGACACGCGCTTCGGCTGCCGGTCGCCGACGGCGGACCGGCCGGAAAACAGCGTGACCGGCACGATCTGGACGGTCAACGCGGGCACACCGGCGATCACCGTGCCGGCCTCGATGGCCGAGCCTGCCGCAGCGGAACACGCGCGTCGCCGCGCGCTGCCATCGGGGTGCGCGACGCTGGCACCAACACCTCTCGGCTATGAGTGGGACGAAGACCTCGACAACGGGGCGCGCGCCCCGACGGCCTGATTCACCCGTCGTCCACGGTGGTGGCACGGCGTCGAAAAGATCCTCGACTTCGGCGAGACGGTCGGCGTCGGCACCGCGACGCACAGCCTCACGCTCTACCGCGGCACGACAGCGGCGCGCTCGTCTTCGGCGCCGGCACCGTGCAGTGGTCGTGGGGCTCTCGACGGCAATCACGATCGCTGGCGCGCACCGCCGCCGGACGACGCCATGCAGCAGGCGACCGTGAACCTGCTGGCTGACACTGGGCGCGCAGGCCGGCCTCGCGCCAGAGCGGGCCTGACCGCAGGCCAGGCGCAGTCCACCGATACGTTCGCGCCGACCTCCGCGATCACGTCGCCGGCCGACCAGCGCGACCGTCGGCAGCGGCGATCCGCATGACGATCACCGGCACCGCGGTCCGACACGGCGGCGGCATCGGTGGCCGGCGTCGAGGTGTCGGTCGACGGCGGCACGACGTGGCACTCGCGCAGGGCACCGCGGCTCTGGACGTTACGACTGGTCGCCCGGCGCACCCGGTTCGGCGACGATCCGCACCCGCGCCGTCGACGACAGCGGCAACCGCGAAGCGGCCGGCGCCGGCATCGCGGTCTCCGTCGTCGCCGGCAGCTGCCCGTGCGCGACAGCCTGTGGTCCCTCGTCCACGGATGCCGGCGGCGGCCGAAGTCGGACGATCGCGAGCGCGGTGGAGCTCGGCGTGAAGTTCCGCAGCGACGCCAGCGGCTACGTCAAGGGCGTCCGCTTCTACAAGAGCACGAACAACAACGGGCACGCACGTCGGCAACCTCTGGTCGCCCTCCGGCGCCCGGCTGGCCGACCGCCACCTTCGCCGCCGGAAACGGCGTGCGGGCTGGCAGGAAGTGCTGTTCGACGCGCCCGGTCGCGATCCAGCGCCGAACACGACCCATGTGGTCTCCTACCACACCAACGTCGGGCACTACTCGGCGTCGCCGGCCTATTTCAGCGAGCCTCGGCGTCGATCGCGTCGCCGCTGCACGCGCCGCCGAGCGCTGCCATCCGGCGGCAACGGCGTGTTCTGTGCTACGGACCGACGGCGTTCCCGACCAGAACTTCAACGCGACCAACTACTGGGTCGACGTAGTCTTCGACACCCAGCCGGACACTGACTGGCGCCGACGATCTCCAACGTCCCGGCGGCGCCGGCCGATAGCTCGACCGCCCTCATCACGTGGACGACCGACTGAAGCCGCGCAACCTCGCGCGCGTCGACTACTCGACGTCGAGCGCGTTCGCGCCCGCGCAGACGCTGCTCTCGCGTCGGACCCCGGCGTTCGTCACCGCGCACAGCATGACCGCTCACCGACGCTGAGCCCGAGCACGGCGTACACTTCCCGCGTGCGATCCTCGGACCGCTCAGGCAACGAGGCGGCGCAGCCGTCGTCAGCTCGACGCCGGCGCCGGGCTGTCGCCGGAGCCCGGGCCGGGTCCGGTGCCGCCGTCGAGCTTCACGATGCCGAGCCCGACGCTGCACGATACGACTGTCGGCGAACTTCGGCGCCAGCACCGCGGACGGGACCTACGTGGCGGAAACCGGCGACGGCGAGCTCACGCTCGCGCCGTCGACCGGCGACCTGAGTTCTCCGGACACGACCATGCCCGGCGGGTGGGCGACGCGGATCTGGAGCGACGGCGGCAGCGCGTCGTCGGTCGGCGGAGGCCGGATGCTGACCGTGGACGGCGCGCGCGTCGCGAGCTGCGTCGACGTCGCCGGCACCTGCCTCGAGCAGTTCAACCTCTCGCCAGGCGCGTCGCTCGAATTCGTCGCGACCTTCACCCGGCGACCCGTATCAGCACTCCGGCCTCGGCCGGACGCTCGAATCGTCGGACAGAGCCCTTCGCGCTGTTCAGCACCCTGTCAGGCGGGTCGCTCTCGGTCCGGACCTACACCGGCAACCTCGAGACCCTCGCCGAGACCGCCACGAATCTCGGGGTCGGGCTGCTCAACGCGCGCACCGGTTCCGGATCGATTGGCTGGCCTCGCAGGTCGTCTACTCCGTGGACGGCGTGCAGGTGGCGTCCCATCCGTGACGATCGCGGGCCCGATGCGGCCGAGTCGCCGCCAGCGACTACAACGCCTATAGCGGCAAGATTGTCGTCGACTGGGTCGGGTGCTGCCCTATACCGCTGCGTCCAGCAGCTTCGTGTCGCGCGTGTTCAACGCCGGCGTGACGGTGGCGTGGACCGGCGTGGGTGGACGAGCACGACGCCCCGAGGGCTCCGAGCGTCGCGATCACCGTGTGCCGAGCGACACGTTGACGCCCGAAGGCGGAGCTGGCGAGTCCCGTCCTGCGGCGCTCCGTCGAGCACGTCGCCACAGACACTGGGCGTCCCGTCGCGCTACGTGCGGTGCGGGCCGACCTCGTCGCCTCCGACCCGAGCCACGCGGCGCCGGAATTGCGTGACGTCCGGGTCTGCCGGCGCGCTGCAGCCGTGTGGCGCCGCCGGTCACGCCGGACATCACCTGGCCGGCGCCTGCCGCCATCGCCTGGCACGCGCTTCGTCGCGTGCGCGCCAGCTGAACTGACGACGAACAGAACGCGGCTGGCGACCGCGGGCACGCTCAGCACGCGCGCGCGCAGGCCGGGACCATCCTCGGTGGGCAGCACACGCTCTCCGGTCATCTTCACTGCGGACGGCGCGCTTCAAGGACGGCGACCGCCAGCGTGACGATCGCGGTCGAGCGGGTGATCCCGGTCATCACCTGCAGCGCGCCGGCGGCGATCACCGCGGGACCGCGCTCGGCGCGCGACCTAGCTGAACCGCGACCGCCAGCGTCCGGGCACGTTCGTCATACGCTGGCGGCGGGCGCGGTGTTGTCCGCCGGGCGGCGGCGCTAGCACGCTGTCGGCGACCTTCGCGCCGTCCGACACGGCGCACTACGCGCGTAGCGACGGTCAGCGCGCGGATCACCGTGCTCAAAGAGGCCCCGACGATCGCCTGGAGAGCGCCCGCCACCATCACCGGCGGCAGCCGCGCTCAGCGCGACGCAGCTGAACGCGACCGCCAGCGTGCCGGGAGCTTCGTCTACGACGGGCATCGGCACCGTCGCTCCCGGCCAGGGCTGACGCGGCGCCGTTATGGTACGGCGTTCACGCCCGCCGACTCGGTCAACTACATCGACCGCGACGGCGAGCGTGCCGGATCACGGTGCTGGCGATGATCATGGTGGCCGACCTCGTCGATCACCGAGGGCAGCGTCATCGGATCGTCGAAGCAGGCCTGGCTGACCGTCAAGCTGGCTGCAGAAGAGCAGCGGCGTGGGTGACGGTCGAACTACGTCGACGGTGGACGGCACGGCAAATGCGGACGTCGACTACTACACGGTGGCGGACACCGCGTCGGTTCGCACCGGGCGTCACTCGCATGACACTGGCGATCGCGATACCCATCGTCGGCGACACGGTCGGGGAGTCAGACGGAGTCGTTCTACGTCGACTTCACCGGCGTGGTGAACGGCGTCCTCGAACCAGACGTCGCGCGACGATCACGATCGTCAACGACGACAGCTCGACCCAGGTCTCCAGCTCGGTGGCCGATCTCTCGGCCGGGACGCTGGCCGGCGGCGCCTACTGATCTCCGTGAGACGGCGGACGGCGAGCTGATGCTCGCGCCGCAGGGGTCGGAGTTCTCCGGCACGTCGCTGCCGGCGGGCTGGACGAGCACCGTGCTGGCCGCCGGCGATCGGCGACCGTGGCCAACGGCGCGCTGCTCCTCAAGCGGCGCCGCGCTGGTGGCGCCGACCGGGACCGCGTCCGGACGAGGCGCTCGAGTTCGTCGCGTCGTTCAGCGCGTCGCCGAATCAGAGCGTCGGGTTCAGGACCTCGAGCGTCACCCGGGCGCGCCGATGGCGATGTTCATCGTCAGGAGCAGCGACCGCGAGCTCTACGTCGCGCACCATGAACGGGGCGCGACGATGGTCGGAGTCGCCGATGGCGGGCATCGACTGGCTCGGCAAGCCGCACCGCTATCAGATCACGTGGGCGGCCGGCACGCGTCCAGTACTCACGTCGACGGCACGCTGATGATCTCGCACAGCGCCGGCGCCTGGGGCCGCGGCGACGATGCGGCCGGTCATCGTCGATTCGACGGGCGGCGACGGCACGCTGGCCGTCGACTGGATCCGCACTGACGCCATCGCCGGATCGGGCACGTTCACGTCGGCGGTGTTCGACGCCACCGACACCGTCCTGTGGCAGAAGCTGGCGACGACCAGCCGCCGTGCCGGAGCGGGACGACCGCGACGATGGCCTATCGGCGCGGCGACGCCGACGCCGGACGACGGCACGTGGACGGCGTTCGCCGCGCCGGGCGGCGGGTGGCGTGTTGTCGGGATCTTCGCGCTACATCCAGTTCAGGATTCAGATCAGCACATCGTCCGGCGCCAGAAGTCGCCGGTGATCCAGTGACTGATCACACGTCACGTATAAGCAGGTAGCAGGTAGGTCGGGTAGGTCAGATGGGTCAGGATCGGGTCTAGATCGTGTCCACGCCACCTGGCTCAGCCCAGACTCAGCGCAAGCTCAGCGTCGGTCGTTAGGACATCGGTCGGAACGGTCGCGCGAAGGCGCGAGCTGAGCGTGTGCGCCGGCGCTGACGCCATCTCGCTCGGCTCACGCCTTCGCGCTACGCAGCGGTGAGGAGCGGCGGACGAACGTGCGTCGGTCAGCGCCGGCGCGGTCGTGCGATTCAGCGTTTCGTTCACGCCGACCAGGAACGTGTCGCGCTGCGGCGCTCGACAGACGTGCACGCCGTTGGCGGCGAGCCGCGTTCTGAAACGCCGCCGGATCCGATGCCGCTTGGACCCGCAGGCGGAACAGGTTGGTGCCGGAGCGGCACGCGATCGATCGTGAAGCGCATCGTGCTGCCGCGAGGGCGCGGATCAAGTCTTCCGAGACCCGCACCGCCCGGCCGTAGCGATCGCTCGAAGCCGGTCGAGATAGTGGAGCGCGACGAGCGCGAACGGCCACGCGTGATTGAGGCCGCCGCCGAACATCCGCCGCGTGTGGATACATCCCGTCGATGACGATCGCGTCGGTCCGGCCAGGATCGCGCCCGACGCGGCGTTGAAGTAGCTTGTAGAGCGACGACGTAGACGGTGTCGAACGGCGCCGCGCAGTTTCGGCCACGCTCTCGCCCGAGTAGCGCGGCTTGCGAGGAACATCCGCGCGCCATCGAGGTGCAGGCGGATGCCGTCGCGGCGCGCGATGGCGACGATCTTCTTCGAGCCTCGACCGGATCGAAGCGCTCTCCCTGCTTGCGGCGCACCGGCGTCTCGATCGCAGATCGCCGACACGCGCGGACACGACGCGGGCGCCCTTGCGTCTGGTCGAGCACGCGCTGCAGCGTCGTCGGCGCGTGAAGGTCGCGCGTCCCGCCGCCAGCGGCATCAGCGTCAGGTTGCTCAGCGTCTGGGCGCAGTCGCCTTCGTCCTGATAGAGATGGCTGTCTTCCTGGACGATGACGCGGCTCGATCCTCCGGCGAGCGCGCGGACGGCCAGGTGGTTCGCGAGCGTGCCGGTCGGCATGAAGATCGCGCCGCTCTTTGCCGAGCACGCGCGGCGCAGCGCCTCTCTCGAGCTCCTCGACGACGCCGCCGAGCGAATAGCGAGTCGGGCGTCGATCGCACTTCTCGTCGAGCAGACGCGTGCAGCAGGGCGCGCGTATTCGGCGGGGCTGAGGCCGAGGCCGTCGCCGCTCGAGCGGACGCGGCGATCCTCAGCGCCGGCGGCGGTGTCGTGCGTGGCGCCGAACGCGAGGCCGGGCACGGCGGCGGTCAGGCCGGCGCCGAGGCTGCCGAGTTCGAGGAATCGCCGGCGGTTCACAGCAGTCATGACATCTCCTCGCGGCAGACATCACGCCCCGGCTAGCGCTCGGCTCCGCTGCGCCCGCTGGAACGCGAGGCTCCTTTCGCGGCTGCGCTTAGCGTTCGAAGGCGTGGCCCGGCGTCCGGTCTCTCGCCGTCCGGGAGGGTCAGCTCGTTCTTCTTCTCGGGCGCCGCGGCCTGCGGCGTCCCGGCGTTCCAGCGACGGGATCGGGTGTCTTGCCCGGCGGATAGAGCGCCTCCATCGGCGGCCAGACCTTGTCGACGCGATCGGTGAAGAGATCGCCGATCAGCAGATCGGTGACCGTGCCCCGCAGCTCCGGATACCTGCGCACGAACTGGCCGAAGCTGAAGCCGTCGTAGTACTCGCAGACCAGCCGCCGCATGCGGTCGACGCCGCGGTTGAAGTCCGGCCCCCACTTGCCCAGCTGCGCCGCCGACGTGTCGCCGTTCGCTCAGCCCCTCGACGATGGCGTCCGCGGCCAGCTCGCCCGACTTGAGCGCCAGCAGCACGCCCGACGAATAGAGCGGATCGAGGAAGCCCCAGGCGTCGCCGACCATCACCCAGCCGTCGCCCGGCGACCTGCGTGGCGCGGTACGAGTAGTCCTTGGTCGCGAAGTAGCCGGTGACGCGCGTCGCCTTCGCCACGCGCTCCTTGACGGCGGGCAGCGCTCGACCTCTTCCTGATAGGTCTGCCTCGCAGCCCGCCGCGCTTCTTGAAGAGATAGTCGAACGGCGCCACGACGCCGACGCTGACGATGTTGTCGTGCAGCGGGATGTACCAGAACCAGCCGTTGCGGTTCGCGGTCTGCAGCACCATCGTCGCGCCTTCGTCGCGGCCGGTGTCGCGGTAGGCGCCTTCCCAGTAGGTCCAGATCGCGCCTTTGTTGAGGATCGGATCCCAGACGCGCAGGCCGAGCCGATTCTGGATGAGGCCGGCCTGGCCGCTGGCGTCGACGACGACCTTCGCGCGCACCTCGCGCAGCTTGCCGTCCTCGTCGCGCAGCGTGACGCCGACGGCGCGGTCGTCCTCGAAGAGCACGTCGAAGACGCGGACGCCTTCGTGCGCCGTCGACGCCGTGCTCGCGCGCGTTCTCGAGCATCATCTGGTCGAACTCGCTGCGCACCACCTGCCACGTCTGCGAGCACTCGTGCGGCTTGTTGTCCCAGAAGTAGAACGGCGCCGACAGCTTGCCGCTCGGCGTTGACGAACTGGACGCTGTAGCTTCTTGACGAAGTGGCTCGCGCTGCATCTTCGGCAGCATGCCGAGCCGCTTCAGCACCCAGTAGGTCTCGGGGATCAGCGATTCGCCGATGTGAAAGCGCGGAAACCGCTCGCGCTCGAACAGCTCGACCCGACACCCCCTGCTGCGCCATCAACGTCGCGACCGTCGACCCCGCCGGACCGCCGCCAATCACCACCACGTCAGCCATCCAGTCCTCATCCACCTACCCGCCCTACCTGCCCCACTCGACCTACCTGCCCCTATTGCGCGGCTACCTGAAAACGTGCCGCGACATCCTCTGGGATCTCGATCGACTTCATCGGCTCGCCCGGGCGCTTCAGGACGCAGGCAATCGTCAGATCGCCTTTCGCGATGGTCGTGTCCGCCTGCGCGATCAGGCAGGTGTAGCGGATCGTCCGCCTGGTGATCTCGGCCACCTGCGGGTGGACGTCGAACTCGTCCTCGAAGCGCAGCGGACGCCGGAATTCGAACGACGCGGCGACGCGCGGCCAGCCGATCGCCGGAGCCCGGCGGGTGGATGCTGAGCCCGGCCATCCGCCAGAGCGCGTGCTCGGCCTCCTCCATGTAGCGGAAGATGCCAGGAGAAGTGCACGATGCCGGCCGCATCGGTTTCGTAGAACTGCACGCGGCGGGTCAGCCGGTATTCGCTGGGCACGGGACGGTCCGCCTGCCTACGTGTAGCGGATGCCGGCGTGCTCCGGCAGGAAGAAGCGCGGCAGCAGCACGTCGACGCGCAGCAGCCCGTCGCGCGTCAGCGACACTTGCGTCGGCGTTCGCTGATGCGAGGTAGCCTTCGGCGGCCAGCGACGCCGAGCTCGCCGCGGTAGCGTTCGAGGATGTCGACGCCGTAGCTTCGCCGAAAGTATGCCGGGCGGATCGTGCCGAGCTTCAGCTGCAGCACCAGCTCGCGGATCATCCGCTCGTCGGCGGTCGGGCGATAGGCGCGGCGCAGCGGGACGCGGCCGGCGGCGATCGCCGTCGCTGTAGGTTTCCCAGGTGTCCAGGTTCTGCATGTGCACGCCGTTGACGTGGCCGAACGAGGCGACGCCGAGCCCGACCATGTCGGCGCCCTGCCAGAGCCGGTCGCGATAGAGGAACCTGGTCCGCGACGGATCCTTCACCGCCGTGTAGGCGCTGCCGACGTGGTAGCCCGGCGCGCTCGAGCGCCTCGAACGCCTCCTGCACCCACCGCCGCTTGGTCGACCAGTTCGCGACCGGCTCCGCGAACAGCCGCGTGCCCTTCAGCAGGTCCTTGCTGATCGTCGTGTTGAAGGGCAGCTCCATCTGGTAGATGGTGACGCTGTCCGGCTCGAGCGCGAGCGTCTTCTCGACGCACGACGCGCCAGTTCTCGTCGGTCTCGCCGAGCATGCCGGCGATGAGGTCGATGTTGATCTGCGGAAAGCCGAGCGCGCGCGCCGCGCGATAGGCCTGCGCGATCTCCGGCGAGCGGTGCGCGCGGCCGTTGAGCTCGAGGATGCGATCGTCGAAGTTCTCGACGCCGAGGCTCAGCCGCGTGACGCCGAGCCGGCGGATCGCCGCGAGCTTGCGCCTCGGTCAGCGTGCCCGGCTCGCACTCGAAGGTGATCTCCTCGGCGCTCGCTCCACGGCGTCGATCGCGCGTCAGCCGGCCTGACGAGGCTCTGCAGCTGCTGCGTCGACAGGAACGACGGCGTGCCGCCGCCGAAGTAGACGAAGTTCGAGCGGCCGGCCCGGCGATCGCCGGCTGCTCGCGCGTACAGCTCCCACTCGCGCGCGAGCGTGTCGAGATAGCTGCCCGACCTCCTGACGCGTTCTTGTCGGTGTAGACGCGGAAGTAGCAGAAGTGGCAGCGCTTCCGGCAGAACGGAATGTGCAGGTAGAGCCCGAGCGGCACCGCCGGATCGCCGCGGCGCCGCGAGCGCGGGCCGCGCGTCGCGATCGACGCGCCTCCTCGCGTCCAGACGGAAAACGGCGGATAGGTGGCGACGAAATAGCTGCCGACGTCGGTTTGATCGGCGAGCGCACTCGGTTCAGGATTCAAGGGTCCCACGTTTCTGATACATGACTCGAGATAAGGAAGCTAGGTTATTGAGGATCTTGATTATCCGAAGCAGTAGATCCGTCCGTCCTGGGCGCCGACGACGACGCGGCCGGCCGCCACGGCGGGCGAGGCGGTGATGGCGTCGCCGGCGTCGAACTCCCACGTCTTCCTGCCGGTCGCCGCCTCGAGCACGTAGAGCTTGCCGTCGCTCGATCCGACGTAGACGCGCGCCCGCCGGCGAGCGCCGGCGACGAATCGACGCGCGCCCGCGTCACGAACTTCCACGCCGTCTTGCCGCTGGCCGCGTCGATCGCGTGGATCGCCTTGTCGCGGCCGCCGACGATGATGCGCGTGCCTCTGGCGGTCGTGTCGAGCGCGGCCGACGAGTAATACGGAAACTGCCGATCGGGATCGCGGTAGGTCCACGCGACCTTCCGGGTCTTGCAGATCCAGCGCGAACACGTCGGCGTCGAAGGTGCCGACGTAGCGCGCGGTCGCCGTCGACCGCGGTCGAGGCGCCGGTATAGGCGCCGAGCGGAATCTCGTAGATCACCTTGCCGTCGGCGGCGCGCACCGCGCGCGGAAGCGCTCGTCGCACCCGGCGATGTAGATGATGCCGTTCTGCACCGCCGCCGTGGCGTGGACCGGCCCGTCGGTCTGCAGCTTCCAGCGGACCTTGCCGGTCCGGCGGTCGAGCGCGTAGCAGATGCGTGTCGTACGATCCGATCAGCACGAGATCGTCGACGACGGCGGCCGACGATTTCACTTCGCCGTCGGTCGTGAACGTCCACAGCCGCTTGCCGTCGCGCCGCCGAGACGGCGTGGACGATGCCGGCGAGGTCGCCGACGAACACCGTGCCGTTGGCCGACCGCCGGCGACGACTCGCCGATGAACCCGTTGGCCCCGGTCGCGTAGCTTCCAGCGCAGCTTGCCGGTCTCGAGGTCGAGCGCGAGGCAGCTCGCCCTTGCGTCGAGCCGACGTAGACCGCGCCGTCGACAATCGCCGCCGACGATTCGACCGACTCGCCGGCCTCGTAGGTCCACTTCAGCGTCAGCGTCGCCGGCGGCGCGGCGGTGGTCACGCCGCTCAGGCGGGCGGTGCCGCGGAACTGCGGCCAGTCGGGGGCGGGCGCCGGTGACGGGGTCTGCGCCGCGAGCGGACGCGACGAGCATCGGCCACGCAAAGCACACGACAACGCGGCGCAGATCGCGATTTCGATGTCTCTGCGTGTCTCTGCGGCACTCTGCCGTTCATTGCGTTCCGGCGCATTCGCCAACGCGAAGAGCTGGTTCCGGTTGTTCAGGAACAGCGCGCCGTGCGCGGGCACCGGCGTGGCGTAGACGGCGCTGCCCATGTTCATCTCGGCGAGCACCTTCTTCGTCCTTGCCGGCCTGCAGGATCGACGACGTCGCCGTCCTCGTCGCCGAGATAGACCTTGCCGTCGACGACGAGCGTCGAGCCCCAGACGGCGGCGAACGTGTCGTGCGTCCAGTAGACCTGGCCGGTCTTCGCGTCGAGGCAGTGCAGGAAGCCGCTGAAGTCCGGGATGTAGAGCAGGCCGTCGGCGATCGACGCGGTCGAGATCGAGCGGCGGATCTTGTCGTACTGCCAGACGCGGCCGGTCTGCGTGATGTCGCCGCGCTTGGTGGCGTCGATGCAGTAGAGGTGGCCGACGCCTTCGCCGTGCTCCGGATCCTGGCCGTTGGCGATGTAGACCTTGTCCTCGTAGATGACCGGCGTCGCCGATCACCTCGTTGCGGTTCTTCGGCCACACCGCGTCCTTCGGGTTGGTGTCGAACTCCCACAGCTTCTTGCCGGTGAGCGTCTCGTAGCCGCGCACCCAGCCGTCGCCCTGCGCGCTGACCACCTGATCGACGCCGCCGATCTTGCCGACCGAGGGCGTCGACCACTGGCCGTGCAGGATGCGGTCCTCGACCGAGTTGTCCTCCCACACCAGCTTGCCGGTGTTCTTGTTGAGCGCGATGATCGCCGGCGCCTTCGGCGACGGAATGTGCACGTGGCTTTCGTCCTGGCCGTTCGACGTGCTGACGAACACCAGATCGCCCCAGATGACCGGCGACGAGTTCGACATGTTGTGCGGGTACGACCCGACTTCCTCCATCATGTCGAACGACCAGATCACGTCGGCGTCGTTCGGCCCGGTCAGCTTCTCGTCGGTGACCGGCCCGTCGTTCTTGCCGTCGCGGAAGCCGTTGATGTCGAGGCACCAGACGACGCCGCGGTTGCTCGTGTAGTAGAGGCGCGTGCCTTCGACGAGCGGCGACGACGGCGACGCCCTGGTACGGCCAGTCGTTGGCGCGGCCCGACGACAGCTTCTCGTGCGTCTGCTGCCACAGGAACTCGCCGGTCGACTTCGCGTGAACGCCATCAGCACGCCGCGGTCGCCCGGCTGCTTCGGATCGCGCAGCGCCTCGTTGTTCGTGCCGACGAAGACCATCCCGCCGGCGACGACCGGGTTGCCGTAGCTCTGCGACCCGAGCTCGGCGACCCACTTCACGTTCTTCTTGGTCTTGACGTCCCACTCGGTCGGCAGCCCCTTCATGTTCGAGACCATGTTGCGATCGGGCGTGCCGCCCCACATCGGCCAGTCGCCGG
>ERZ1370068.4249-contig-3332_pt1 | contig 98637 bp, 133 predicted proteins | sample MGYA00561227_ERZ1370068 | MGnify/ENA primary metagenome ERZ1370068 (study PRJEB38410, sample SAMEA6850437) | metagenome | study: Metagenomic assessment of the ecological functions of the soil: analysis of the soil microbiota associated with the...
TACAGTTTAGTGTTTAGAGATACACATGTTCTGCCATGCCAGTTTTTATGATCAGTGATCTATGTTTCATGCAGAACCCCGACAGACTGCATCTACTCTGCTCTCTCTCACTGCATCACTCCTGCACCTCTTGCAAAACCCTCAACAGCCTCATCTCTGGCTCCTGCTCTCAAAATCATCCTCTCTCACTCGCTCTCTCTGCTCATGCATCGACTGCTCTCACTCTCGCTACTGCGTCTCTCTCTGCTACTGCCACTCCTCCTGCTGCTGCAGCCTGCCCCATCCGCTCCTCTTGTGGCTCTCTCTGTCCCGCCAACAATTCTCAGCCTCAGTTCAGGTGCTTTGCGTCTCTCTCTCTCACTCCTTCTGCTTCTCTTCTCTCTCCTCTGCGGCTCTGCTCTCTTGCAGCAGCCACCTTGCCCTGCGCACTCAGCCTCTCTCTCACCTCTCTCAGTGCCACTCCTTTCTCTCTGCATCTCTCTCTCTCACTTCTCTCTCAGCTCTCTGCCCACCTACCTGCAACACATCCCGCTGCCCCGCCACTCTCTCTGCAGCCTTTGCACCTCTGCACTCCGTATCTGCTCTTCTGGCTGCTCTCTGCAGTGCTATCTCCTGCAAAGGCTCTCTCCTGCACTCTCTCATCTCTCACCTGCCCATTAATATAAAGTAATAAAGAACAATAACAAAGAGAATAATGTCCAACCAAAAAGTTCCTTCAGGACAGGCTAATCCCCCACTAATGCTCTTTTATAATATAATAAACCATACAGGAAGAAAGCAAAAAAATCATTACAGAAAACTGCTCCAACCAAGGAATTTATTACGTAGGATAAAAAAATCACTTCATCAACAACACAAATAAAATTAAAACTAAAATACTTGATGCCATTGGTTGCCTTGAATCACCATAAGATCAATGACTGGCAAAATTCTCCAATTTATTGATATTTCTTGGCCAAAGCAAATGAGTAACAAACATCAGGAAGGCAACAAGACCTGCGGCAAAAATTATTTGAATAACCACCGGCAGATATGAGCTGGCAGTATTGGTATTCACCTGTAGTAAATAATTCATGAATGAATTCACAGTCCAGCAAAAATAAGATAGCGACATGAATTACACGAATTTTGACAAATTGTATTCCCAGATAAGAATTCTTCTCATTTATTAATTCATCTTCTCTTCGAGATAATCGTGTTCATTCATCAAGGTCAAAAAATCCTCCACTTTTCAGCAGAGGACTTTTTGGTATAGATGAAAATCACGATTACGATTTTGCTATGGCATCATTGTTTTGTTTGAAGCAACTAATTGCCGCAGCATTAGGCTTCGTTGAACCTGTTGGTTTTCCGGGTGTGCCCTTTGCTGGCTTACCTCGCAGGCTTTTGCAACTCTTTCAAAAATCAGTCAGGGTAGTATTGGCAGGATCAAATTCCAATCCTTTCTGTAAAAAATAGATGGCAGAATCTCTATTCTTCTTAGTATTATTTATAAATAGCATGCAAGAAATTGACTGGATGCTACTGCCTGGTTTTTGAACTTTTCTTTATTATTCACAGCTATATCCAGGGTCTTTCTTAAATCCATTCACCATATTTGTAAGATAGGGTTCAACCGATAATGTTGTATCGAGCGCCAGATTAGCTCTAGCATCGTAATAGTGACCATACAAACTATCGGGGAACGAAGCGATGTAAGAGCTTTGAACAAGCTATCCGCCCTTACATAGTCCGCACCCTGGTAAAAAGCCAAACCGGTAAAGAACGCATCAGCAGGATTAGGAGTTTTTTTATTAGCAGACTGCAGTAATCTCAACTGACCTTCCAGTATCTTATTATTCTTTGCTTTGGCCCAATCAATCCCGTCCTGTATGGTTTTCATTTTTGATTCATACACAGAATCCATTGTAGCAGCTTCACATAACTTTCATATACAACATTAGGATCGTTATTTCCATAGATCTGACCTTTTAAAACATAATCCTGGGGAATTAATTCTTCTTCCTTCCTTTTGCAAAATACTGATCGATATATTCTTTTGCACTGGCAGTATCACCCTTGCCGACATACGCATAGTGCTAACAATTTATATGTCCTTGGTTTTGTCTGCTCGCCTGCCTTTCGAAATAATTCCTTTGCTAGTGTTAATCGTACAGTCATAGTCTCTTTTAACCAAGCAGGTTTGCAGCCACCAAATAATCATTTTGCGGATCCTGGATCAGTATTGGCAATATATTTACTTAGCGTAATCCTGCGCGGTATTAAAATCAAGTTTGCCGAGGTAATAATAATACAATTCGTAGTACGCGGGAGCAAATTTTGGGTCAACCAGTCGTCGCCTTCTTTAAAAGATCAGTAACAAGCTCCCAGTTTTTCTGAGTGTAATAAACCATGGCCTTTTCTATAAGGTAGCTCTAGCCATAGTCGGATTAGCTGAAGCTGCCATGTCGTAATTGGTTACGGCATCTCCTCCTTCATGTGCTTTCCAGTAAGCGTCGCCGAGATTTAAGAATACATCTGCATTCTTTGGGTCTCTTTGGGCAGCCATTTTCAATTTGTCAATGGCATAAGCTACATCGCCCTCTTTTGCATCTACATTGGCATGTCCGATGGCGTTCAAAATGCTAACATCAGCTCCTTTTTACCTGTACTCAAATTGATAGCGGTTTCAAACATCTGCCGGGCTTCATCCTTTTTCCATCGATCAAATTCACATGCCCCATGCCAGCCAGTATCAATGGTGCGTTGCCATTAGCCTGCAAAGTCTTGGAATAAAGATCTCTCGCCGATTTTACATCTTCCATTGCAATGTAAGTCTGTCCCAACCAATACACCGCTTCAAGATTATTAGGATTTGTTGCCACCAGTTTATCAAATGTTTCCTTCGCGCTTTTATTTCTTTCCGCATATAAGTGATTAATGCCTTCCGGTATGCTCTGCGGCCTTTACTTTGGCTATCCCCAATAAACCTGCAATCAGAACTGTAATCGTAATTTTCATCATTTTCATATGCTGAACCGTTTAAATTGTAAATATATTTTATTCATTCAATTTAGTAAGCCTGATATTAAAATTCATTTGAGCTGGCCATAGATAAGCTCGTTTAAAGACCAACTGCCCCTGTTCACCACTTAGGAAATTTGCAAACCCTTTGCCAAGCCCTAGTATTCTTTTCTTTCAAAATGTAAAGCCAAATCCCGGATCATAGGATAACGGCGATAATAAATGTTTGCCTGCCAGGGTAATACATAACTTCCGGGTTTATCCGTACTTTCTAACCATGCCATTTTCACTTTTTCAAAAACTTAATTGCGCTGTATCATCATGATTTCCTATCCAGCTCACCCCAATGAAGCCTACCGCGTCAGGATTTTTTGAGACATAATCTATAACTCCTTCGCTGCTTTTTTGCCGCCATTGCTTTTGGATGTCAGCGTATCGCCATGTAACACAGAATCGATGATAAAACGAACCGTACTGGTTGCATGTGTTCCGTCAAATATGGGAATTAAATTTTTATTAAATCTCCCGTGAGTATTTGATATATCTGACCCATATCAAATAAAGTGTCTTGTGAAGAAGGGTTTACAATGACGGCTACGGCATCTTTTGCCAGTTCTAAACTTTTTGGAGCCAGCTTAAAGGAATCGGTCATAAAATTTTCTTCCTGCTGAGTATATCTCCTGGTAATGATCACCATCCTGACACTGTCTACCCCAAAATCTTTTATGCACTCTGCTTCGGGTTTATAAGTGGGGATAATTTTTGCCTCGGGATGCAAGGCTTCGAACACCTGGATCTCGGAATCGATCACAGGCTTGAAAGATTCATCAACACTTATATAAATGGTCCCTGAATCTATGGTATCTTTTGTTGCCCTTCTTCCGGTACTAGGTTCACATCCATTCAATAAAAAAATACAACTACAAAAAGAACATTCTTGATTTTATGTATCCATCGAATCATAAACCCGGTTTGCTTTCAATAATTTTTCTGTACCCTCTGTATACTCTGAACGCTCCATATAATACTGCGGCTGCCCCGAAAATAGTTGTTAGCACCGGATCAAAATTCAGCTCTATGTCGAATTTCTTATACAAGAGAAAAATCCGCCTGCACAAAGCCAAAGAACCCCCATCGTGTAATCGTATATGGAATGCAAAAAAATATTCGTCTTTCTTTGCCTTTCTTCATAGTTATCTGGCATAACTTATCCTGTTTCAGGGATGGCAATTTAAAAAATTTACTATTCAACACCGATAAAACTTACCGGCTGGGTGAACCAGGTTGCCACTTTTGTACCATTTTGCATAGCGGGTATCCATTTGGGCATTTTTGCCAGCGACTCTTATCACTTCCCTGGCTGTAATCCTCGCCATCACTTTGAAGTACTTCGGTTTTTGAAATTGTTCCATCGGCATCAACCATAAAACGAACCAACACGGTCTTCTTTTCTCCGGCTTCAAGTTCACCCGGTGGTGACGAGATATTTCGTCAAAAATTTGGCAAATGCCTCTTTGCCGCCAGGAATTGGGCGTCGGATTTGTTAAGAATGAATCCGTCTATCTTGCTTCGTGATCTGTCTTCGCTTGTTTCTTTTCCATTGCCTGAATCAGTTCCCTGGTTATCTCAAATCTGTTGATATAATTCCATCAACATGTTCTTGTTGAGATCAATGAGCTTGACCTAGCTGCAGTTTTGTCGGGCATTTACTGTTTGTAACCGGATCTATTTTTATTTGATTGCAGTATATGCTTTGTCTTCGTCTTGCGGCTCAGACCGTTGGTTTTGGCAGGATCAGGTGTCTTTGGTTTTGACAGATCAACCAGACGTTAATATTACGTCAGGCCGCTGATCTTTTGAAATTGTTTCAACCGTTCCGTAATTCTTGTATGATCAGCAGAAGAAAAAACAAAACTTAATGAAGATCGCCAACGCCCATTGCAGGCGATGGTTGTAACTTTTTCTGAGTGCATATGCACCTATAAGCTTTGTTTCGGTTCTCGAACAAAATGTCGAGAAGGTCAGCGTGTAAAATTTCTTTGTTTGTCATGGCTATACTTTCGGAATGAGATGCCTTTATAAAGAAAATCCATAGCAAGAGAATTGGCAATCGGCAGTTGGCATGCTGGCAAATGCCACTAATCCGGCTGCAAACTGCCAACTGCATCACTATCTTTGCCCCCATGAAAATTTTGATGGTTTGTCTTAGGAAATATTTGCCGTAGCCCGTTGGCCGAAGGAATTTTAAAAAACAAAATATTGAAAGCCGGTTTGGACTGGACAGTTGAAAGCGCAGGCACCAATGGCTATCATGATGGTGAGCCTCCACATCCTTTATCACAACAAATAGCAAGAATGAATGGCATTGATATTTGCGATCAGCGATCAAGGAGATTCGTGCCGGAGGATTTTGACAGGTTCGATAAAATTTATGCATTGGCCGAAGATGTGTTGTTTGATATAAGACAGATCGCAAAAAGAAATTTAATAAATCAAAAGTGGATCTGCTGATGAACGAATTATATCCCGGGAAAGATCTTGATGTGCCGGATCCATGGTCAGGACCGGAAGAGAGAATACCACGAAGCATTCAAACTGATCGATGCAGCTTGTGAAAAATTATTGAAAAAGCCAATGATCAAGGACTCAAGGCAGTCAGGGAACAACAAACCAGCAACAAGTAACAAGCAACAATGGCAAAAGTTAACGTTGGCATACCACAAGGCACAAGAGATTTTGGACCGGAAATAGTTCGAAAAAGAAATTACATTTTGAAACAATAAGAACTGTATTTGAGCTCTATGGTTTTCAGCCGCTGGAAACGCCGGCCATGGAGAACCTGGAAACCTTGATGGGGAAATATGGGGAAGAAGGCGATAAATTGATCTTTAAAATTCTGAATAATGGCTTGGATAATCCAGCAAAAGAAAAACAGGTAAGAGATGATTTTGAAAAGGTCTTGCAGGGAAAAATGCAAAAGGAATTACAGAAAGAGCGCTAGAAATATGATCTCACTATTCCTTTTGCCAGGTATGTGGCGATGAACCATGGGCAGCTTACATTTCCATTTAAGCGTTATCAAATACAGCCTGTGTGGAGAGCAGACAGGCCACAAAAAGGAAGCTACCGCGAATTTTATCAATGCGATGCGGATGTGGTAGGAAGTAATTCTTTATTGAATGAAGTAAGAATTAGCAGATATCTATGCTACGGTTTTTGACCAATTAGAAAATTCCTGTTGAAATAAAGATCAAACAACCGGAAAATTTTAATGGCACTGGCCGAGTTAAGTGGGGGTGCAAACAAGATGATGGACATCACTGTCGCCATTGATAAGCTCGATAAAGTGGGGTTAGAAAAGGTAAAAGAGGAATTGGTTCAACGTGGTTTGAATCTCGAAGAAATCTCAATCATTGAAAATTATCTTTCCATTTCCGGCAGCTAACGAAGAAAAATTTTAAAGGCAACGCAACTATTAGGAAGCACTGGAGGCAGGAAAGAAAGGAATTGAAGAATTGGAAACAATATTAAATTACCAACTCACCACTCACCATTCACCACTCACCATTGACCTCACTCTTGCCCGCGGCCTTAACTACTATACCGGACTTATTTTCGAGGTCAAGGCAAAAATGTACAGATCGGCAGCATTGGTGGCGGGGGCCGCTATGATGATCTCACTGGTTTGTTTGGCGTACCCAACATTCCCGGGGTTGGAATTTCATTTGGCGTTGACAGGATCTATGATGTAATGGAAGAATTGGACCTCTTTCCCGAAGATGTATACACCGGCAGCCAGGTCTTATTTTTTAATCTTGGGGAAAAGAAGGAAAAAAGCCTTTGAACTGGCGCAACAATTACGAGCTGTAAATATTCGTTGCGAGATCTATCACGAAGCTGGAAAGTTTGATAAGCAATTCAAATATGCTGAAAAAGAAAAAAATCCCTTTTGTCATTATTATCGGTGAAGAGGAGATAAAAAGAAATACCTGTAAAATAAAAAATATCAGCACCGGTGAACAAAAAGAAATTCCTGTAAACGGGCTTTCTGAATTTTCATTTAAATAGTTATACGGTATTTCCTTTTCCAGGGTGAATATTTGGAGTAATTGAGGATCGCGAAATCCAGGCTTTCTTTTTGCCTTCCATGATCGTGTCCTGAACTTCTATTTTAATGCCATTTACTTTTTTAAACTATCGCGGGTAAAATAGACCATCCCACTATAAGCTACAAGATTGAACGTATCTTTGAGACCTTCTCCAGAATTGAAGAACCCGCTGATGAACTCGCCATCAGTGACCCATTTTCAATCTTTACGTCCACGGTCGTGACTGGTCCACCTTCAGGGAAAGTATAAGTCCCGATATATTCATTTAAAGTGGTATCCTGCGCATTTAAAAAATAAAACCCACGATTGCACAAACCAGGAGAGTACATTTTTTCATAAACAAAGTTGTTTGGAATAAATATAATAATTATTGATCGACCATTTTATAAATAACAGATGCTCCTCTGCCCTACTCCTACACACATAGTGGCCAATCCATAATTAGCGTTTCTTCGTTTCATTTCGTAGATAAGCGTGGTTGAGATCCGTACCCCGCTGCATCCAAGAGGATGTCCAATAGCAATGGCGCCACCATTTACATTTACTTTATTTATATCGAGGCCAAGATCATGGATACAAGCCAGCGATTGCGATGCAAAAGCTTCATTCAATTCTATCAGATCAATATCTTCAATTTTCAAATTAGCTCTTTGCAAAGCTTTCTTTGTTGCAGGCACGGGCCCAATACCCATGATAGCGGGATCAACACCGGCCACTGCCATCGAGATGATCTTCGCCATTGGTTTTAATCCAAATTTTTCACCGCATCTTCACTTGCCAGTAACATAGCAGCTGCTCCGTCATTGATCCCGGAAGAATTGCCCGCCGTTACAGTTCCATCTTTTGCAAATGCCGGTTTTAATGATGCTAGTTTTTCGAGCGATGTTTTTCGGGGATGCTCATCCTTGTCAAATAAAACCGTTTCTCCCTTGTCATTTTTTACTTCAACACCAACTATTTCGTCTTTCCATTTCCCCGCGTCCAATGCAGCAAAATATTTTTGTTGAGATGCTAAAGCAAATTCATCTTGTTGTTCCCTTGAAACCTTCCATTGTTTTGCCACATTTTCTGCTGTTTCTCCCATGGAAAAGGGATAGTATGTTTCAGCTAGTCTCTTATTAATAAATCGCCAGCCCAGCGTAGTATCATAAACTTCTGCATTTCTCTGGAACGAAGAACTAGCCTTTGCCATCACAAATGGTGCCCGTGTCATACTTTCCACTCCACTTGCTATGATCAGCCCGGCATCGCCACACATGACCTGTCTTGCAGCATCCATAATAGCCTGCAGACCGGAGGCGCATAAACGGTTTACTGTATTTCCTGCTACTGTAACCGGCAAACCCGCCAGCAGGGACGCCATTCTTGCAACATTGCGGTTATCTTCACCAGACTGATTAGCATCACCCGCAATTACATCTTCGATCGCATCTACGTCAATTGAAGGATTTCTTTCGATCAGTGATCTTATGACATGAGCCAACAGGTCGTCGGGACGAACGGAGCTAAGGGCCCCACCATATTTTCCTATAGGTGTCCGGATAGCATCTACTATAAATACTTCTTTCATCAGGTGATGTGTTTAACAGTTCAAATATCTGTGAAATTCAACGAAATCCTTGAATCAATGGTATCTTTGCGAAATGCTTAAAACGGCACAAAAAATATCCGGCATTTGACGTTGGGTGAACTCGAACAATATTTTGAAAGTGTCGGTGAAAAGAAATTTAGGGCCAAACAAGCTTATGAGTGGATCTGGCAAAAAGGAGCTCTGAGTTTTGCTGACATGACCAACCTGAGCAAGCAACTTCGCCAGCAATTAGGAGAAAGTTTTACATTACCGGCGCTTACTATTGATACAACACAACACAGTGCCGATGGTACGGTCAAAACCCGCTTTAAAACCTGGGATGGACATTTGGTTGAAGGCGTTTTGATACCAACTGAATCGAGATTTACCGCCTGTGTTTCATCGCAAATTGGTTGCAGCCTGAGTTGTAAATTTTGCGCTACCGGTTATATGGAGCGGGAACGCAATCTTGAATTTGACGAGATCTATGACGAGGTTGTTATTATTAATCAGCAATGCGAAAAGATCTATGGAAAAAAGTTAACCAATATTGTTTTTCATGGGTATGGGTGAACCATTACTCAATTATAAAAATGTATTGAGGGCCATTGACCGGATCTCTTCACCCGATGGATTAGGCATGAGTCCGAGAAGGATCACCGTGTCTACAGCCGGTGTAGCAAAGATGATAAGGCAATTGGGCGATGATAAGGTAAAAGTTCAAACTGGCATTGTCGCTTCATGCGGCCAATGATGTGAAGCGTCATGAGATCATGCCGATCAACGATACCAATAACATTAAATCACTCATCGACGCACTGAATTATTTTTATAAGCAAACAAAAAATGAGATCAGTTTTGAATACATCCTGTTCAATGACTTTAATGATAGCCTGAAAGATGCTGATGAGCTGATCAAGATTTACCGGCAGGTTCCGGCAGACCTGGTAAATATTATAGAATATAACCCGATCGAGTTTGCCCGGTTCTCAAAACCTACAGAGGAAAAAACTGAGTCGTTCATGAAGTACCTGGAGAAAAATAAAGTAAATGCCCGGTTACGCCGCAGTCGTGGAAAAGATATCGATGCAGCCTGTGGGCAATTAGCAAATAAAGGCAATTAAACATTTACTGTTGTAAAACAGCAATAATTCAACATGAAAAAAACGCGCCTGGCCAGCTTTGACAAGTTTGCAAAAAGAAAAGCAACGCTGCTATAAAAGAACAATTCAAGCAGGAAAAAGAAAATGGAAAAAAGAAAGGAAGAGTTTTTGAGAAAAAAGATCAGACAGCCAGGGGTCAGAAGTCAGCAAACTTTGCATTAAAAGTCAGATCCAAAGCTTCAGAATCTGAAACTTCAAACCGGGAAATGCCTTTAAACAAATTCATTGCTCATTGCGGAATTTGTTCAAGAAGAGATGCAGCAGAATTGGTAAAAGTGGGAAAGGTAAAAGTGAATAATGAAACTATCACTGAACCCGGACATAAAGTTTCTGCGAAAGATGAGATCAGGGTAAATGGCAAAAAAATTTTCCTGGCCAAAAATCTTGTTTATATTCTTCTCAATAAACCCAAAGATTATATCACTACTACAGATGATCCTCAAAAGAGAAAAACCGTTCTTGATCTTATCAAGAATCAAAAGAAAGAATTTATCCTGTGGGGAGACTGGACAGGAATACCTCAGGTGTTTTATTGCTAACCAATGATGGTGAGCTTTCTCAAAAACTCACTCACCCACGCCACGAAGTAAAAGGTTTATCATGTTACATTAGATCGTGTATTGGATAAGAAAGATTTTGATCAAATATTAAAAGGAATTGAGCTGGAGGATGGACCTGCCAGTGTTGATGCGTTGGCTTATGCTGATGTAAAAGACAAAACCCAGCTGGGAGTTGAGATCCATAGTGGCCGCAACCGGATCGTGCGCCGCATATTTGAACATCTCGGATATGATGTAAAAATCTTGACCGGGTCATATTCGCCGGGCTTACAAAAAAAATGTTGAAAGAGGCAAATGGAGATTTCTTTCCGAAAAGAAATCAGGGATCTGAAATATTTCGGCAAAGGTAATCGCTGATTAAGCAGACTAATTTGATTTCACTGATGAGAATCTCTGATATACTGATTTTTGAGAATGATGATTTCGTTGTTCTGAACAAACCTTCGGAGCTGCTTTCTATACCTGACCGGGAAGGAAAAGAAATTTCACTGAAAAAATTTTGCAGGAGAAATACAATGGAATTTTTACCATCCACCGGCTGGATAAGGAACGAGCGGGTTGATCATATTTGCAAAAAATGAAACAGCACATAAATCTCTTTCACAGCAATTCGAAAACAGAAAAACCGAGAAAATTTATCTTGGATTGATCATCGGTTCTCTCATCCAAAAGGAACTATTGACGCGCCGATCATGGAACACCCGGTCAAAAAAGGTTTGATGGTGATAAACCGGAAAGGAAAGGAATCGCTAACCGACTATGAAGTGATAGATGATTTTTGGAATATATTCCTGGATACAGTTTCAAATACATACCGGCCGAACGCATCAAATACGTGTTCACATGAAAGAACATTGGGCACCCGGTTGTTTGCGATGAATTATATGGAGATGGAAAACCGGTTTTTCTTTCTGCCATCAAACATAAATTTAAGCTTTCAAAAATGAAGAAACGGAGCGACCCATGTTAAACAGGCTGGCGCTTCATTCCTGGCAATTAAGATTTACAGGCACCGGTGAGAAAACATATGATTTTGAAGCGCCTGTTCCCAAAGATCTGAAAGCTATATTGCAGCAGCTTTCAAAAGAAAGAGGTTCAGCAAAGCAGAACCCTTATTGACAAAAAGTAGCGTCTTCAACGATGGTTCCATACAATGGATGAAAGCAGGGTTATTTGTCAAATTCAACTCCAACAAAACTTTTTCAATATAATTCTAGAATGACAGCTATTGAAATTTTCATTTGGGCGGTTTCATCAAAATTTTGAAAAAACTCCCAGTTTCAAAGCTCTAAGGAGTCCTGCTTTTAAGTTTTCAAAATGCACTCAATATTTCCTTTTCATTTTTAGGAAATTTCTTCGTCGTTCATAACAACAATTTGAATAAAGTAGATTTTTGCATCGACATAAGGGTCAAAGATTTCACATCAGCCTCTCAAATTACACCGCGAGAAGCCTCATATAACTCATACCAATCCTGTTTATCAAGATCGATGGTAAATGCAGCTGCAATATTCCTGATGCGCTGTTCGTTGGTTGTACCGATCAAGGAAGCGCACCCAGCTTTACGATCCATGCTACGGCAATCGATTCAATATTGGCATTGTATTTTGGCGATAATTCTTCCAGCTTTTCTCCTGATCAACAAAGGCCTCTTTTCGATACTATTTGCGATTTGTCCCTCTGCTAACGGAGCTGTAGCTAACGGACGCATGTATTTTTGTTTGAGGTAGTCGATCTGGCCATTATCAAATGCAGAAGTATTCAGCAAACTCAATTCGATATGGTTCGTAACGATCGGTATCCGTAGATAAGAGCTCAATAGTTGATGCTGGAAAACAGAAAAATTGACCACCACCGATATTTTTGACCTTTCCACTGTCACGCAGCTTCTGCAGAGTGATCGCCGTTTCTTCAAGATTCGACAAAGGGTCCAACTGGTTCAATAGAAAAATATCAATATAATCTGTTCTTAATTTGCGCAGAGAGCTTTCAAGGCTCTTTATAATATGATCCTTCGACGTATCATAATATTTCACTTTTACATCCGGCTGACTTGGATGAGGAACTACCAACCCGCATTTGGTAAACAATACAATGTCCTCCCGTTTTAATCCTTTTACCCCGGATGTATTTCACCAAACACCTCTTCGCATTGGTAACCTCCATAAATGTCTGCATGATCAAAAGTATTAATACCCAATTCAAGACAGAGATCAATAATACCTTCCATTTTAGACAATGAGATATCTTGCTCGTTCCACCGGTAAAAACCATAAATGGCAGGAGAAACTTTTGGGCCGGCATCACTTAAATAAGTTTTTCCATTGTTATTTTTAAATTCTCAACTAAAAATTTTACTTGCTCAAAAGACCTGCATCCAATACAAATTGTGAACCCGTTACAAACCTTGATCTGTCAGAGGCAAGGAAAACCACGGCATTCGCCACATCTTCGGGTTCTACCCAGGGCAACGTTGATCAGGTTACCTGCGCTTCGTTCCCCAATTTCTTTTGGAGTTAGTCCTTCCAACTCTGCTAGTCCCATCATTCATCGGTGTGTTAACACCTGTTGGATGAATAGATACAACCCTGATATTATAGGGAGCCAATTCAATAGCCCACGATTTTTGTAAGACCCGTCAATCCCCATTTGGACGCAGCATAATGACTTAAACGATTCATTCCCCTTAATCCTGCTATGGACGAATTATTGATAATAACTCCCGAACGCTGCTTAATCATGATGGGCATAATTCTCCTTGCCACCATCCAGCGCACCTTTCAGGTTTATATCCAGCATCACATCCCACTCGTTTTCGGTAAGTTCATGTGCCAACCCATAAGCGCAAATGCCTGCATTATTAAACAGGATATCAATTTTTTCCAAACTCCTGTTCAGCCGTTTTCACAGCTTTTGCCAATGTCTTCCGTCAATTCTTACATCACCGGTGATTGCGAGGCAACGTAACATCTAAAGATTCACATTCTTTGGTAAGTGATTCCAGATTCTTACCGATCCCAATTGTAACCGGGGTAATGAAGGGTTTCTGCTATATCAAATGCGACGATGTTAACTCCTTCTTTTGCAAGAGCAAGAGCTGTTGCTCTGACCTTGTCCATGAGCTGCCCTGTAATAAAGCTATCTTATGTTGAAGATCACTGCTCATTTTAACGCATGTTTTATCGGTGGCAAATAATCAAAGAGATATTCATCAATATTGGTTTCGACCACATACTATTAAACACATTGGTTGCGATCATTTGACCGGCAAAAGCGATCAACACTGTCATTTCTGTTTTATTGAAATGAGATGCTACAGCATCATACACATGATCGGGGACAATATTACCATGATGTTTGCAATGCTACTTCCAAAATCAATGATTTTTCGTTCTGGCTGGAGGCGTTAATTCAGGCGCCTCTGGTTTTTCGCCGGCATCTATAATTATTTTGCGAAAAATGTAGAACAAAGCGGGCAATCAGAAGCATAAGAGGAGAATCGAATAAGCGTAAAGATAGGCCCCAGGCGCTTGCCGAGAATTGTTTTCTACCTCCGCATATAAAGGATACCACTGCGTGTAAGCGTCAAAGGCCAGCAAGGAATGAGCAAGAGTAGCTTTCATGTTCGTGATCACTTTGCGTTTGTATTCCTCGGTGTGACTTTTCAAATGCTTTCCAAACTGGCTGCGTTCTCTCACTTTCCGGTATAGGTTGTATTCTTGCCATAATTATTTTATATCAGTGCAGAAAATAATGTTCCCTCAAACAATAAAATAAGCCCATCGTACAACTAGGAGACATAACTGCGCTTTAATATGATACAACAATCATTTTTTTCTTAGATCAAGATTATGAGAAAATAAAATATCCTTGCAGCACTGATCACTTTGTAGTGATTGCCCGAAGCCAGTTGCTGAAATAAGTTCATGTAGCCAAAGTTGTAAATTATCCGTTTTGTTGGTTTGAAAAGCAAAGCCCAGGGAAAAAACGATTTTGATCGAAATAATTGTATACGATTTGTTTTCCAAATTAATATGCACTTCATCATTGACTACAAACAGAAAGCGTATTGGGTTGAATTCCTTTTTTACTTAAAGGTACCTGCAGATAAAAATTGTACCGCATCTTATAATAGAAAGTATACCCGCTGGCCAGTTCAGCATCGTTCAAAATTTTCCTTTTGAGTTTTCTTCAAGGCGAAACCATTACCTTGTTCTGACCTTATGCATACTTATTATGCCATTGTGCCTGCTTGCCAGATGCGGAATTGTTCCGGCTGGGTTACGTCCTTGTGGTTATCCCGGGATAATTGCTTATACGAGCATACCCTGCTGTTAGTTTCGTTGCGTCATTTAAATAGTAAGTAAGACCAAAGCGCAGGATACTCTGAGAGAAGTTCGTGAGAGAAATCCTCTTTTGTTCTCAAATGAAGATCTGCCACAAGACCCATTTGTCACTGAATCTTGTTTGATTGCAATATGCCAGCCAGACCTGGTTGTAGTATTCCTTGTGTTTCTCCTGCGCCCGTGCTGAAACCATTGATATGAACATCATGGTGAAATCAAAATTGATCTGCGGAAGTTATTTTCTTTTCTCATAATTTTTGACGCCACGGCCAGATTCGAACTTACGTAAAGAGTCTTGCAGAGCCTTTTACTATCCATCCGGCCACACGGCTTTGTAAGGCATCCCCGAAGTCCCGATAGACATCGGGACAAGGGGTGTCTTGACTCAACGATTAACGCCATATGAAAAAACACGGAAATACTTATTTATTCAATAATCCTTCAACAGTAATAGCTGCGTAACTATAATGCGCCTATGGTGGGTCCGCCGGCATACTGCAGTTCCGGTGATTGAGAATATCGTGTACCTCTAATTTTAAATATGATTTTAACTTGGGAAGTGAAGCCTAACCTGCGCATCAACCGTATTAAGAAGCAGAAATACCACCAGTTACAGGGGACTTTCCCAAAGAAAACCGTCCTGCCATCTCCATACAATATTGAAACCGATATTTTTTCATTTCACGGTTGCCGAAAGAAAGATTTGTCGACCATTCCGGGGTGTTGAAACCTGTGACAAAGATGTCATTTGAACTACTTTGATTTCATTTATTGAAACTTACTGCCCGCGACAGTATATTTTTTGTAGAAATTATAAGTAATGCCAAAAGCAGAACCAAAATTGTGATACTTGTTTTTGCATTTGTGTAAACACGATAACGATCCTGTCCCTGGCTTGGTGCAGTCGTTGTCATACCGGCATTACATCCAGTTCCTGTCGAGCATAGCCAGTACGGCTGCCATCACTTCCTATTGATTTCTCCATGCGAGAGCAAACACCTGTACCTGGCCGAGAAAACCATCATACTGGTTGCTAGTAAGCATCAGAAATCGATAACCAGCTTATTCTTCAGCAACACACTTCTGTATCCCACTTCAAATAGATTTATCTTTTCAGGGACGTGCATTTGGCAAGGTTGGCCCACTGCAATAAATTCCTGTTGGCCAGTGCAGCCGGATCAGAATTGCCGCAGCACTTCACAACCGATTGAAATTAACGACCGAAGTCTGTGTGTAACTATTGTCCAAGACGCCTGAGGCCCTCACATTGATGTACGGCAGACTACCCACACGTTTACTCTTCCGTTATTAACGTATGATAATGCTTCAAACAATGCGGGAAAACGATAGCCCACTGCTGATGAGTGAACGCTGAAATTGTGTTTGCGTCGTAAATGTATGATACAGCCGCACGAGACGTGGAGTGGATTTTGGATCAGGAGTTCAGGATTGTAATCGAATCAGAATGGAACCAAACAATTTTAGTTTTTTCTTCGAAAAAGGTTTTGTTGACCTGTGTAACTCAAGCTCGAAGCGCCTTAGGTGCATAATGAACTGACTATCGCCCGAAGCTTCCATCTTTTTCCGGTTTGTTGAACGTTCAATCGATCGGTCTTGAAAAATCAACAAAATTATTCCCGTCAGAGAATGATCTCATATATGCGCGTAACATCACCGCCGATCAAGCAGGTCAGATCATTTTCACTTTACTTAGCGGGATCCCATTCGTAGCTTCCGGCATGGTGCAACCACGGGCTTTTTCCACTGGATCAACGCGGCTCCGCCGGTTTCCCGGGAGCTGTCTGGTGTGAGAGCCGGATTTTAGCGTCGGCTCCCAAGTTATTGATAGGTGGCAGAATCACGACGGCCTGAAGTGAGTCAAAGTAAGGGTGCCCGGCACTGCGCGACTGGCAACGTCGGCCTGCTGACGAGTGCATACTGGGTTGCAGCGGCAAGATTATCGGAGATGTTAAACCACCATTTGCTGCACCGGCATGCATGTCAAGGCATTTTTGAATTTTGTTTCCACACGAGCTGAGCGGGTGTTTTGTATCCGGTCGCTCCCCCGGAGTATACCAGATCAAGATTGTCAGCCAGTGGTTTTGCATTGTGCTGAGTTGCTCTCGTGTTCTCGATGAAACATGCTCCGGCGAGGATAGCTAAAAGTTTTTCCCTTTTAACTGCAAAGAGAATATTGATTTTGCACCTGCACTGCACATCCAGCTTAATTTTTGTTTCCCGTTGAAATACACCCATCCATTGTTCTATTCTGTAAGCATACGACTGACAATTCGGTTTTCTCCTTGATGCGATAATGTAAAGGCTGGCGTCGAATTTTGCTGTTCTTTACAGCTGGATCGGCCAGTTCGTTCTCCCCCAACCTGCAATTCTTGCGACGCGCAAAGGTCTTTATTGGTTTTGGCCATCCAGTGGATGAAGTCCGCCAATCTGTTCTCAACGTCGCTTCACTGCCAGTGCATCATCGCCATATTTATTCCATCCGTCGAATGCAACATTATTTTCACCATCTAACGAAGGATAATCACGGGTTGGCGCTTTTAAAATCTATTTGTGTTTCTGATCGAGTCTTGGTGTGTTTGAGAGTCAGTCGATCGCCATGCAAGTAGTCGAAATTCAATTTTGAAAGCAAATTTATTTTTAAAGGCTTTTGCATAACGGATAGCCGATCTCGGTTAAAATAGCTGGGTCATGATCAGCATCCATCTACATGATTGATCCCAACTTTTGTGATAAACGCTCAGCCCCTGCGGATGTAAATGGGTTTTTGTAATGAGGTTGGCCATCCCATTGATGGCATTCATGCCATATAAAGCTGAAGCAGCTCCCGGAGTAATTTCCACACTTTGAATATCCAGTTCAGTCGGCCCGATGGCATTTCCCAAAGGAACACCCAAAGTAGCTGCCTGCATATCTACCCCGTCCACCAGTTGCATAAATCGAAAATTATTTGGAATATTAAAGCCTCTCGTGTTAGGAACTTTAAAGGTTAGGCTCGATGTGGTCATTTGAACGCCCTTTCACATTTTCCAATGCATCATAAAAGCTTGGCGCAGGAGTTTCTTTAATTGTCCTGACATCTAATTTTCAATAGCTACCGGCGATTTTAAAATGCTCTCAGCGACGCGCGAAGCAGTAACTACTACTTCATTTCCCAAAACAGTTTGGGTAGAAAGTGCAACCTGTAAATTGGAACCAAGCGTTTTTACTTCAATTCCTGCTGGTTTGAAACCGATAGAAGAAAAAACAAGCGTGAAGAGGAAGTTGTGTTTTTGTTCTTAACACAAAACCACCTGTTGAATTTGTAACTGTTCCTGTAACCGTTCCTTTGATCTGAACGCTCACATCAGGCAATGGAAGATTCTTTTCCTGGTCTGTTACTTTCCCCGAAATTTCAATCAGGGTTCCCGTTTGGGAATACGCAAGATTGAATACAGACAATAACAATAGGGCTAAAAAAAGTCGTTTTTGTTTTCCTTTCCGATCCTGAGACCTTTCTTTAAGCTAAAATTCTCATAACTATTGATTTTCGTTTAGTATAGTCTATAAACATTGTAGACTAATATGTTCTAAAAAATCCCAGGCTAACACCGGAGATCATATTCTATCATTTTATCTCAGCAACTGCGAGATCGAATTCCAAAATGTATTACAACTTGTTAAGATGACCAACGCCCCTACTGCGATAAACATCGTTTTTATAGGTACCTTCCTACAACCTTGGCTGCAATAGGTGCAGCAATCAAGTCCTCCCGACAATCAATCCTGCCACATCCAAAATTGGTATACTTCTTAAAAGAATAAAAATGTAATGGAACTAACAAACACAACAAAAAATTCAGCGAGACATACTGAGCCAATCACATAACGTGGGCTTCTTCTTTTGACATCAATGGTACTTGATACCAATATGTGCCCCACCCACCACCGGCAAGAATGAATCATAAAAGCCACCTGCTGAAGCAAGCCAACCCGACCTTTTTACTTTAGAATGATACTTTGCTTTTGCAAATGCCTTTCTCAAAATAAAATAACCCAGGTAAAGCGTGTATATAGAAAGAGGTAGCTGCGTACCAGGATGAATATCTCTGGGCAAAAAAAGCAAGGATGCACCAACGATAGCACCAATGATCCCAGGTATGACTAACGCCCTGAATAATTTTTTATTGATATTTCCAAACCGATGGTGACTATATCCCGAAACGCCGCTGGAAAAACTCTTGCAGAGTGCACACGGCTGCTCACTATGGCGGGTAGTTAGACGCCAATGGCCAAAGAAATGTTGTCGATATTGTACCGTATCCCATTCCCAATGAACCATCAACCATTTGAGCAATAAAACCTGTGAGCAACATCATCAGGAATGTTTTGGTTTCTGTTGACTCGGAAGCGGATTGTATGTTTGTCATTATTTTTCCAAAGGGAACATAAGAAAGAATGGTATGGCCAATGATCATAAAGCAAAAAGCGAACAGGCACCATTTCACGATCTTTTGCCATCTTTTTTGTTCAGGCTTATTTATATCTGCAAGAGTAGATCTGCTTTGATACAAGCATTTTGTGAGTTCATTTAACTGCTTTACTTTTGCCTCAAAATCTCCATTCATCCTTTGACGAATGCTACTTAAGATCCTGCAAAACATTTTCCATTTCATATGGGATCATATCGCTGATCACTTCTTTCGCATACGCTTTTGCAATGGTAGGAGAAAGTCCATTGGTTGAAATAGCTATTTTCAAACTTCCTTTCTGCACAATGCTTCCCAAATAAAAATCACAGAGATCAGGCGTGTCGGCCACATTGACGATAATGCCTTTTGTCTTGCCAGATCTCTTAATGTTTTCATGTAGCTCGCGGTTCTTTGTAGCGAGAATAATAAGATCCTTATTATCTAGATCATATCTCCCTGAATGGACCCTGGATGATCCGGCACGAAGGATGTTCGGATATTAAACGTTTTACCTCATCTTTTATCTCCGGCGCAACGACTGTAATTTTTGCTTCCGGAGAATTTGAAAGTAGTGACTGCAACTTTTCCAGGCCCACATTGCCTGCACCAACAAGAAGTGTTTCCAATTGATCCAACTTTAAAAAGATTGGATACAATCTATTCTTGTGCTCGTGAACTACAGCCAGGCAACTCTTGTATGTCATTTGTTTTTTCCTGTCATTCGATTTTACAGATACCAAGGTCTAAGAAGTGTAAAAATAGGTATTCTCTACCAATTTAGTAGACTAGTAGGCAAAAAATTCTTTACCTATTAACTTACTCACATTCGTTATTTCAAATTTTTTTGACTAATAGCCATTTCATGCTTACTTTTATAGTCCACTAAATAAGTAGGGTAATGCCCGCTTGATTTCTTTATTTTAAATACTAGATCATGCAGAGTTTTCGTACTGAATTAGAAAACCCAATTGTCGAAAGAGATATACTGGAACTGGAGCGGAAGATCCATGAATTCCGGGATGGAAAAATTCCTGAGGAAAAATTTCGCAGCTCTTCGCTTGGCCCGCGGGTGTGTATGGCCAGCGTCAGCCAGGAGTTCAAATGGTTCGCATCAAATTACCCTACGGTAAGAATGACCCTTGCTCAATGGAAACGCATTGCTGATGTGTCTGACTGAATTTGCAACCGGTAATCTTCACCTTACCACCAGGCAGGATGTACAAATACATTTTGTGAGCCTGGATCGTACACCTGAATTATGGAATTTGCTTGAGCAAGACAGTATCACTATCTCGTGAAGCCTGTGGTAATACGGTAAGAAATGTGACGGCTTCTGACCAGGCAGGGATCGATCCCGATGAACCGTTTGATGTAACATCCATATGCACATGGTGTGTTTGAATTTTTCTTAAGAAAACCTGTTTGCCAGGATATGGGCCGGAAATTCAAGATCGCTTTTTCAAGCAGCGAAAAAGATACTGCTCTTACATTTATGCATGATCTTGGCGCAATTCCACGGATCCGCGAGATCAACGGAGAATTGAAAAGGGGATTTAAGGTCATGGTCGGCGGTGGATTGGGAGCGCAACCTTTTCTTGCGATCACCACTCATGAATTTCTTGAAGAAGAGCTGCTGGTACCCTATATCGAAAGTGTTCTCCGCGTTTTTGACCGTTACGGTGAACGTGCCAGCCGTCATAAGGCCCGTATAAAATACCTGATACAAAAAAATTGGCATCGACGCTTTCAATGAGTTAGTAAAGGAACAACAAAAAGCCCTGACCTGTCAACGATATAAAATAGATACGAGCCGTTTCGTCAAGTTTTCATTGCCCTACTTACGCACTGCTCATGTTGAAAAACATTGACATTAAAAACTCTCGAATTTTGAGATCTGGAAGAAAGACAAATGTGTATGCGCAAAAACAGGACGGCTATTTTGCTGTGTATGTACGAATATTAAATGGTAATATCAGTTCTGTAAGCAGCCGGACGTTGATCGAAAAATTGAGACCGGTCATTGCGGACGATGTAAGAGTAACGATCAACCAGGGTTTACAATTTCGTTTTTGTAAAAGCTGAGCATCTTGAATATATCTATAGTGCCCTGGAACAAGAAGGCCTCGCTGCTGCCGGTTTTGGAAGTGTGGCTGATGTTACTTCCTGCCCAGGGAACTGACACCTGCAATCTTGGTATATCAAACAGCACAGGCATTGCCCAAATTTTATCCGAAGTAATAGACGAAGAATACCCGGAACTTTTATACAACAAGGATATTGCTATCAAGATCAGCGGCTGCATGAATTCCTGCGGCCAGCACGGAATGGCTTCCATCGGTTTTCATGGAAGTTCATTAAAATCAAAGGGACAGGTATTGCCGGCATTACAAGTATTGGTAGGAGGAGGCGTAATGGGACATGGAGATGGAAGTATTGCCGATAAAGTGATCAAGGTTCCCAGTAAAAGGGGTCCTGACGTTTTGCGTTATTTATTGAATGATTACAAAGCCAACCGGCAAAATGATGAAACACATCTTCAATATACAAAACGAGTTGGCGAAAAATATTTTTATGACCTACTGAAACCGCTGGCCAGTTTAGAAACCCTGCAGGCTGAAGATTATATTGATTGGGGACAGGAAGGAAAATATTCTACTGCGATCGGCGTGGGTGAATGTGCCGGCGTAATGATCGATCTTATTGCAACACTTATACTCGAGGCAGAAGAAAAACTGGAATGGAGCCAGGAGAATCTTGATAGAAAAGCTTATACGGATGGTATCTATAATGCTTACTCAGCATTTGTAAATGCAGCCAAAGGCTTGTTGCTTCAACAAGGTGTACAGTGCAATACGCAAGCCGGCATTCTGAAAGATTTTGATATTCATTTTACCCAAAATGGATTATATACTGAATCAAATAGCTTTAAGGAAACGGTCTTGCAGATGAATGACTCGGAACCATCTGAAGAATTTGCTCAACAGCTATTTGCAGCAGGCAAAGAATTTTGTAGCCTTTGCTAAGAACTTCCGGGAGCAACTTATATTGACCGAAAAAGCAGTGGTATAATCTGGATAAAGTTGGGGTTATTTATTTGCTGTGATCAGCTCATTAAATAAGCTTCCCTCTTCTCCAGCTTTAAACCAGTTGAATTGCTGATAAAGATTCACGACTTTACCGATAATAACCAGTGAAGGAGAACTAAAATCTTTGCCACTAAGATCTTTTGACAATTTTTAAGAGTAGTAACGTGTACCCGCTGATAAATGGTAGTTGCCTGTTCAATGACCGCAAGAGGGGTATTTGGTTTGCGAGTATATCTTAGCAGTATTTCAACAAGATCATCAAGATGTTTGGAGGTCATGTAAAAAACCAGGGTCTCTGTTGAATTAGCAAGCTGTTTCCACGTTTCCGAAGAATAATGTTTACACTGTGTGAGAGTAAGAATTTTTACTTCTCTTGAAAATCCCCTCGCAGTTAAAGGTATCCCGGCATACGCTGAAGCACCCGACGCCGCCGTAATTCCCGGAATGATCTCGAATTCAATTTCATTTACAGTTAAACACCTTAGTTCGTCAAGTACATTACTGAAGAAAGCCACGTCACCACCTTTCAATCGCAAAACTTTTTTCCCGCCAGCGCATGTCTCACAATTAACTCATTAATTTCTTCCTGGGAAACAGAACCATCATGATAACCTTGTTTACCGGTAAGAATTACCTCCACATTTTTCGATGCATGCTCCTTAATGATCGCCGGGTTTACCAAACGATCAGTAATAATTACATCAGCTTCAATTAAACGCTTTTGCAAGTTTTAAAGTAATGAGCTCTGCATCACCTGGACCTGCACCGGCAATGACCACTTTGTTCTTTTCCAGATCTCACCTTCTTCCCTCTCCGAAGGAGAGGGAGGCCTATGCTCTGAATCTTTATTTAACTCTTGTTGTGACATATCATCAATGAAATATTGAGTCAACTTTTAAAGTCCCCTTTAGGGGATTAGTGGTTCTATTGTATCATGCATGCACCCACCGTTACATTACTTGTCTCATCGATCAAAATAGCACCACCGTTCGATTGCAGTTTTTTGTACGGATCGAACGCCACTTCAGAAGCAGTTTTGATCGTTACTTTCACAATGTCATTCAATCCAACAGAGCGTCGGATCATATTCTTTCTCCAGGGTATTTACATTTAATTTGTATTCGATCTCACGCACAATACTTCTTACCAGGCGGCTGTTCAATTGCAAATAATATTTATTGCCAGCGACAAGCGGCTTATTGTCCATCCAGCATAGCAACGCATCAAATTCATTGTTTATTTCAGGAAGATCATTTTCTTTCACGATCATATCACCCCGGCCAATATCAATATCATCTTCTAACTGTATTACTACGCTTTGCGGAGCAAACGCTTCGTTTACTTCTTCCCTCCGACTTCAACTGATTTAATTGTACTTGATACCCTCGAAGGGAGAATGACGACCCTATCGTCCTTTTTATAAACGCCACTAATGATCTTTCCGGCATAACCGCGGTAGTCATGCAACTCCTCTGTTTGCGGACGAATAACATATTGTACGGAGAACCTTGCGTCAGTAAGATTTATGTCCTGTTGTATCTCTACATTTTCAAGGAAGTGAAGAAGTGATTCACCTTCATACCAATTCATTTTCTCTGATTTGTCCACGATATTATCCCCCTGCAATGCACTTACAGGTATATAATGGACATCCTGCAAACCAAGCGACTTTACCACTTCGGCATAATCGATAACAATATTGTTGAACACATCGCGTGAATAATTTACAAGATCCATTTTGTTGATGGCTACAACGACATGCGGAGATATTCAGCAACGAAGCAATGATGGAATGCCGGCGGGTTTGCTCCACCACTCCCTGCCTCGCATCGATCAAAATAATGATCAGGTTTGCGTTAGATGCGCCCGTTATCATGTTTCTCGTGTATTGTACATGACCAGGAGCATCAGCGATAATGAATTTTCGTTTTGGCGTAGAAAAATACCGGTACGCGACGTCGATCGTAATACCCTGTTCTCTTTCTGCCCGTAGTCCGTCCAGTCAGGTAGGCCAGGTCAATTTCACCGGCTTCCTTATTCTTACTTTGTTTTTCAAGCTGCTCCAGTTGATCGATCAAAATATTTTTACTGTCGTATAACAAACGCCCGATCAAAGTACTTTTTCCATCGTCTACGCTTCCGGCGGTTATAAATCTTAAAATATCCATTACCCCTGTCCCCAAAGGGGAACTTAGTTTGTATCAGTCTTTCGAAATTTAAAGACCAAGTGATTGAAAATATTCCTTTATTTACTGGCATCATTCTGACTACCTTTCTGAGGGGATTAAAAATAGCCACCTTTCTTTCTGTCTTCCATAGCAGCCTCGGTTACCTTATCATCGATCCTGGTTTCTCCTCTCTCACTGATCCTTGTTAAAATAATTTCATTCACTACTTCGTCAAGCGTTACTGCATTTGATTCAACAGCCGCCGTGCATGTCATATCACCTACTGTCCTGTAACGAACCTTCTTTTTAGGATCACATCTGTATCGTCAATACGGAATGAATGGAGATACAGCCACCAATTGACCTTCGTGCTCGATCACTTCACGCTCATGGGAAAAATATATCGATGGTAAGGCTATCTTTTCTTTGCGGATGTAATTCCAGACATCCAATTCTGTCCAGTTGCTGATTGGGAATGCGCGAACATTTTCACCCTTGTGAATTCGTCCGTTGTAAATACTCCAAAGCTCTGGTCGTTGAAGTTTTGGGTTCCATTGTCCAAATTCATCGCGCACTGAAAAATTCGCTCCTTGGCCCTTGCCTTTTCTTCGTCTCTTCTTCCACCACCAATACATGCATCACACTTCAGTTCTTCGATCGCATCAAGCAATGTATAAGTCTGCAACCAGTTCCGGCTTGCAAACTTTCCTTTCGGCTCAGTAAGATTTTTTGTTTGATAGTATCTTCTACTTTGCGAACTATCAATGTCGCGCCAACCTGTTCTCACCAGCAGATCCCTGAACTCAAGAGCTTCAGGAAAATTGTGCCCGGTATCAATGTGCATAAGCGGAAAGGGAATCTTTCCGGGAGCAAACGCTTTTTGGCAAGATGAACCAGAGTAATAGAATCTTTACCGCCACTGAACAATAAAACCGGCCGCTCAAACTGGCCGGCTATTTCACGAAAGATGTGTATACTTTCAGTTTCGAGTTGTTCAAGATAATCCAGTCTGTACTCACTCATAAGTTATTAGTTCACGGGGTTAGCGTTGAAATCATTTGGTTGTGTTACTTCCTGCATATGCAGGTCCGCATTCTCTTTGCGATGTTTCCCACCACCATCTTCCGGCTCTCGGATCTTCCCCTGGTTCAACGGCCCTTGTGCAAGGCGCACAACCAATGCTGATAAATCCTTTATCGTGCAATGGATTGTATGGAACATAAAATTCTTTCAGGTAATCTACCACCTCAGCATATGTCCAATGCAGCAAAGGATTGAATTTATAAAGTTGTTTGTCTTCCAGCCATTCGATCATCGGCATTTCTTTCCCTGAATCAGATTGTTCGGCACGAACTCCTGTTATCCATACGTCGGCCCCGTGTAAAGCCCTGTTGAGTGGTTTCACTTTGCGAATGTTACAACACTCCTTTCTATTTTCAACAGACTCATAAAAACTGTTCACCCCTTTGGTTGTAACAAATTCTTCTACATCACTGGCCTCGGGGAAATATACCCTGATAGGCTTTTTTATACCTGGCAGTCGTCCTTTCCAAAAGTTCATACGATTCGCTGAACAACCTGCCTGTATCCAGCGTAAATATTTTTATAGGCAGATCATTTTTAAAAATTGCATCTGTGATCACCTGGTCTTCCTGTCCCAATGACGAGGAAAAACAACCTTACCAGGAAACAAGGTCACTGATCATCTCCAGGCCTTCCACAAGGGAAGAAGCTGTCTCAATTCTTTCTATTTGATCTTTACGTTAGTCGCACATTTATAAGTTTGGTTGAGGAGTATAACGCAAGTACGGTTTTACCACTTTCACTCCCTTTGGAAATTTCTGGATCGCATCTTCGGTAGAAACAGCAGGAACTACTATCACATCTTCACCATGATTCCAGTCTGCCGGTGTTGCTACACTGTAATTGGCTGTGAGCTGTAATGATTCAACGACTCTCAATACTTCATTAAAATTTCTCCCGGTAGATGCCGGGTATGTAATAATGAGTTTCACGAGTTTATCCGGACCAATTACAAACAGTGAACGCACCGTAGCCGTCGCGGATGCATTTGGGTGGATCATGTCATAAAGAGTAGCAACGTTTCTATCGCTATCGGCAATGAGAGGAAAATCGACCTCTACATTTTGCGTTTCATTAATGTCATTTACCCAGCCGGCATGACGATCGAGCGGATCTACACTAACTGCCAGCACTTTTACATTGCGTTTGGCAAATTCATCCTTTAACAAAGCCGTTTTACCAAGTTCGGTTGTACAAACTGGCGTATAGTCCGCCGGGTGAGAAAATAAAATTCCCCAACTATTGCCGAGATATTCATAAAAATCAATTTCACCTGCCGTTGTCTGTGCTTTGAAAGTTGGGAGCCACATCCCCAAGACGCAATGCCATATTTCTTCCTTTTTAGTTATTAAATGAAATTCGAAATTAAGCTAAAAACAATACCCTACCAAACCGGTGGACTTCATTATGATTTCTTTGAAAACAGTCGTTAGTTAATGAACAGGGGCAGATGTAAGATCCTGCAAAGTTCTATGTTCCAGGATGTTCAGTGTAGCATCCCGCACCAATATCATTGTATCGTGCAAGGCACAATACTGTTCGTTACAATTTTTACATCGTTCATAAAAATACAGGCTTACACAAGGAAGCATAGCGATAGGTCCATCCACAATACGTGATAATATTTGCCATGTGAGTTTTGGATGGATGATTTTTCAAATAATAGCCGCCTCCCTTCCCTTTTTACTTTCCAGAACGCCAGCCTTTTTAGCTCCAGAAGAATATTTTCCAAAAATTTAAGAGGAACTTTTTTCTTCCTCGATATTTCAGAAATAAGCACCGGCCCATGGTCGTATTTCTCAACAAGATGGGTCAGGGCCCTGAAAGCGTATTGTGCTTTTTTGACAGCATGGGTATTTATAATATCTGCAATTTATAATGAATCGGAGAATTTTTTTAAGCATCGCAGAAACTCCGCAATATTTATCTAATGAAAGATCGATAGCTTTTTTTACTTTTTCCGCATTTGATTTATCAGTCTTTAATTTATAAGTAACAAAAATATCTTTAAAGACTCTTGGGTGTTCATCAGTTTGTTCAGCTTCCGTTTCAATTTCAAAATCAGAAAACTCAACCCTCATTTTTGAAAGAATGTCAACAATATCGATCGCACTACACGCGGCTATGGCCGATAAAACAAGAGCTTTGGCTCCAAAGCCATCCTCTCTTTTGCCGTCAATCTTTATCTCATTTTTGCCATGATAACTTTTGAACTGCTGATCTTTTTGCCAATATGTGATCGTTTTCGTACTCATAATTCTATTTTATAAATGATGTTTTTTATCGGACAAAATATTTCCGAGCGACCATTCGATCTTTTTTCAAAAGGGTGATGCCGAACAGGACAATCTGATTTTAAACAGATCGGGCATTGCACATACAAACAACCATCGGAGTGAACAAAAAGTTCAATTGATTCACCGAACTCCTTTTTATTATTGAACCTAATGCTTCAATTTCTGCATGAGCCTCATTCACATTTAAATACCATGGTACTGTTAAATGACAATCTACATGCAAAATACTACCATACTTAATAACCCGCAGGTTGTGAACGTCTACCCAATTCTCCTTTCTGTTAGCATTAAATGCCTTCACCATTTTTTCCAGCAATTCTTCATCTGCCTCGTCCATAATGCCTGCTATCGATCTGCGTACAATCCTGTACCCCGTATAAATAATAATACCTCCAAAGAAAACAGCGATCACACCATCTATCCAAACCAATTTGGTGAATGAGATGAGTAAAAGGGCCGGCAACGATCCCAAATGTTGAATAAGAATCGGAAATAAGATGGCGACCGCTTGCCACTAATGCCAGCGATTGATTTCTCTTTCCATACCGAAATCCAAGGAACCCGACACACAAATTAACCAGGCCCGTAATTCCGACAAGGATCATTCCCTTGTCAATACTATTGATCGGGCCAGGGTAAATAAAGTGTTGAACGGCTTTATAAATGATGATCGCACCTGCGGAAAGGATCAATGTACCTTCCACAGCTGCCGAAAGAAATTCAGCTTTACCATGACCGTAGGGGTGATTAATGTCCCTTGGTTTTGCAGAGATGTATAAACTATACAAACCAATAAAACCTGCTGCTACATTTACAATACTTTCCATTGCATCGGTTAATATAGCGACAGAGTGAGTAAGATAGTAAGCTAAAAATTTTACAGCCAGTAACAGAAACCGAGATCGCGGCTATCCATTTTTGAATGTTAAGATTTTGCTGCTGTGTTTTCAATAATGCCAAGTTATTCAAATTTCTTTGCAGAAAGTTGAACGCGTTTACTGACCCTTTTGAATGTTTTCCTGAGATTGCCCTCAAACGAAAATAAAATTCCTTATTAAATAACTGCGAATCCCTAAGAGCCTTATAAGTGAGGAAAATTCCGATTGGTACTAAAATAAAGGTCGATAGCCACATTCCTGTAAACGGACTCATGCTTCCTTCTTTTGCAAATTTTTGGCCGGTATTACTTAAAAATAAAACACCATAAAGAAAACAATTGCAAATATCAACGGAGTTCCTAATCCGCCTTTACGAATAATAGACCCAAGTGGAGCACCAATCAGAAATAAGACAAGACAAGCCGCAGACAAGGCAATCTTTCTGTGCCATTCTATTTGATGCAGTCGCAAAGCCTTTTTCTTCATGTCATAATCAGTTACCAGCACTTCAATTGTTGAATTTGCTGATAGTACCTGTGCATGCGCTTTCTCATTGATAAAATTCTTTAGTGAATCAGGTAATACTGTCATCAAAACTCTTCGCAGGCTTCAATTTTAGAGTATCTGGTTTTTTCCATCCGCTATCTACATAAGAAGCAAATTGAAAAAGGGTAAGCGTTTTTCTTTGTTCGCAATTTTACCTTCACTACTTCTCTTTAAAGAGTCAATGGCCTGGTTCAATTGCTTAATGTTACGCATCTGCTGGTTATTCTGGTACATACTGTCAGAGGTCTTTCTAAATTGAAGAGAGCTCAGGTCAAATTGCTTTATATACTCTTGAATCCAAGCCGTATAAACTCAGAATTTGAATACCTGTCTCCTCTTTCCTGGTATCGCCAGCCATCAGTCAATTTCATTACCAAATAACGGCGGTCATTTGTTATGCTCATTACGCCATTTTTTGCAACAATAAAATTATCCTGCAGCATCCCACCCTCTCATAAATAATTACATCGTGAATAATACTGTCGTGTTCTTTTTTCCCTATTTTAATGGCAAACCCTCGATCTTATTATAAAAGACTCCTTCCTTCAACTCAAAAGCAGGCTTTGTAATATAAATATCGCCGAGCAACGTTTTTGATTTCAAAACCGCCACGGGCATGATATAATTGGCAAATAAAAAAGCAAGAAAACATAAAAAAAGCGAGACAATGAAAAGAGGACGCATGAATCGCAACAAGGAAATACCGGCTGACTTTATAGCGACGAGTTCAAAACTTTCACCAAGATTTCCAAATGTCATTAATGATGAAAGCAAAACAGCTAATGGCAATGCCAACGGGACCAGCGCTGCAGTTTGATACCAGGTAAACTCGAGAATGATCCCCGTGCTTAATCCTTTACCTACAAAATCATCGATCCACAACCAGAAGAACTGCATGATCAATACCAAAAGGGTAATAAAGAATGTGGCGACAAATGGTCCGACGAAAGCCTTTATAATTAATATGTCAAGTTTTTTGATCACGAATACTTAAAAAGTTGTTTGTTATTTTTGATCGATGAATGAACAATCAAAAATACAGCTTTCACCCTTTGAGATGGACCTGCTGAATAACTCTGAATGGATTTTAACAAAGAACCTGATCGTAAAAAAGCACAACGGCTGCTGGAAAAGTCCAGGAAAATATTTTGGAACACGTTAAAGAATCTTCTCTCAGTTTGCCACAGGAGGTGATCATTATTTCACCAAAAATTTCAAAAGGGGAAAATTATAATGGGCTTCCATGGCTGATGCTTGATTATCCCCGTTACTTTAAAAAGAAAAAGTTTTTGCCATTCGTACGATGTTCTGGTGGGGAAACTTCTTCAGCACCACTCTTCATTTATCAGGTCAATACAAGGAAAGGTATAGTTCTGTTATCATGCAATCATATAAAGCACTCTGCGAAAATGAGTTTTTCACTCTGCATTCATGACGAACAGTGGCATCATCATTTTGAAAAAGAAAATTATTTACCGGTCAAAAATTTTACTCGCACATGATTTTGCTGATCATATCAATACAAGATCATTCATAAAGCTATCATGCCAGCTTTCCTTTCTTCAAATGGAACGATGCGCCCGATTTGTTATCAGAAAGTTTTATACGAATAACCAACTGGCTTGGTTAATTACTGCCAATACGGTGAAACAGGTCTTTCACCTGGTAGTTCCATAACATGCTTTGGTCCTTCACTTCCTTTTCTCAGCAAAATCTTTAACAACGAGTATGGTCTGGTTTGTTATTTCTGGATTTTTCGATGCTGAATTCAAAATATTCCTCTTTGGGTGCATCCAGCCAATGAAAGCGAATAAATTTTTCGTCCTGGCTTTCCAGTACTTCTGCTCTTTGAGAAGAACCATTCCATGAAAAAAGAATACATTGTCTCTTTCATCCACTTTGTCAGCAAACCATTCCTGCAATCCTGCAGGGGTGGAAAGAAATTCGAAAAGAATGCTGGGAGAACATCTTACCGGGTACTCTAGCGTATACAATTGTTTACTCATCTTCATCTTTTAAAATCATCAATCAATGCAATTATAAATAATTATTTTAAGCGTCAAAGTTTTTTCCGTTTATTTTTTCAGCTTTCTCAAACTCATATACTAAAAGTTCATTAAGAGCGTTTTAATCACATCGGAAATAAATTTTGGGACGTATCGCTAAATTACCTTAATTTGCTTGACGTTCAATATTTTCGGTGGACGACGTGACATTGTGATGGGATTTTTGGGATAACTGATGACCAAACTAACATTATTCTATAACCCTAAAAATAACCCATTTTTAAAACCAACCTATGAGTATGCGACAGTTGAAGATCACGAAGTCGATTACGAATCGTGAATCTCAAAGTCTCGAAAAGTACCTTCAGGAGATCGGCAAGGTCGATCTTATTACTCCCGAAGAAGAAGTAAAATTAGCACGGTTAATTAAACAAGGAGATCAGAAAGCACTTGATCGTTTGACCAAGGCAAATCTTTCGGTTTGTTGTTTCTGTAGCGAAACAATATCAAAACCAGGGGTTGTCATTACCCGATCTCATTAATGAAGGAAACTCTGGGACTCATCAAAGCAGCTCAACGTTTTGATGAAACCCGTGGTTTCAAATTCATCTCCTATGCAGTGTGGTGGATCCGTCAAAGCATCTTACAGGCTTTGGCTGAGCAATCACGTGATTGTTCGTCTGCCATTGAATAAGGTAGGTCTAACCAATCGTATTCAAAAGGCTTACCTCAATTGGAGCAGGAATTTGAAAGGAGAACCATCGGCAGAAGAACTGGCTACCTTGCTGGAAATAGATATCGAAGAAGTCTCAGCTACCTCTGGTATATCTGCCCGGCACGTTAGCGTAGACACTCCACTTTCCGAGGGCGAAGACAATACTCTTCTTGACGTATTGGAAAATCCCAATGCAGTAAAAACGGATAATGAGCTTGACCACACTGAATCTTTGAAAGTAGAAATTGAGAGATCATTGAAGACACTTACAGAAAGGCAAAAAGAAGTGATCTGTTATTTCTTTGGAATTGGCGTAGATCACCCGATGAGTCTTGAAGACATTGGAGAAAAATTCAGTCTTACCCGTGAAAGGGTCAGGCAGATCAAGGACAAAGCCATTACCAAATTGAGAACCGTAAACCGTTGTAAACTTTTAAGAACTTACCTGGGAGGTTAATGAAATAAAACTTTACTCTTTACGTATCTTTGCAATCTTATTTTAAAGTGAACATTTATATGTTCACTTTTTATTTGTGTGAAACCGAAAATATCGTGAACTATGTTCGAATCACTGAGTGATAAACTCGAATCTGCCTTTAAAAGTTTAAAAGGCCAGTGAAGGATCACTGAACTTAATATTGCAGCAACCGTAAAAGAGATCCGCCGCGCATTGGTGGATGCCGATGTGAATTATAAGATCGCCAAAGGAATTTACAGACAGGGTCAAAGACAAAGCCGTGGGTGAAAAGGTGATCAATGCCATTAGTCCTGGTCAGTTGATGACAAAAATTGTGAAGGATGAGCTGGCTGAACTGATGGGTGGGCAGGAAAGTACTTTCAATGCAAAAGGAAATCCCGCTGTGATATTGATCGCAGGTTTGCAGGGTAGCGGTAAAACAACTTTTAGCGGAAAGCTTGCTAATTATCTTAAGTCAAAAAAGGCCTCTTCTCCCATGCTTGTCGCTGCGGATATTTATCGTCCGGCTGCCATGGAGCAATTAAAAGTTTTAGGGAGCAGATCGGTGTTGATGTTCATATAGAAGAAGAAAACAAAAACGCTGTTTCTATTGTACAGAATGCTATTCAAAGAGGCAAAAAGTAAAATAAAAATGTTGTCATCATTGATACGGCGGACGTTTGGCAAATTGATGAAGCCATGATGACAGAAGTGGCAAATATCAAAAACGCTTCGAACCCAAATGAAATTTTGTTTGTGGTTGACAGCATGACCGGACAGGATGCGGTGAATACGGCGAAATCCTTTAATGACCGTTTGGATTTTTCCGGTGTCGTATTAACAAAATTAGATGGCGATACAAGAGGCGGTGCTGCACTTTCTATAAAATACACTGTCAATAAACCGCATCAAATTTGCGAGCAGCGGTGAAAAGATGGATACGCTGGATGTTTTTACCCGGAAAGGATGGCGCAGCGCATTTTGGGAATGGGGATATTACTTCATTGGTTGAGAAAGCGCAGGAACAATTTGATGAAGAGCAGGCAAAAAATTAGAAAGCAAGATCCGGAAAAACAAATTTGATTTTGCTGATTTCAAACAGCAACTCGAGCAGATCAAAAAAATGGGCAACCTAAAAGACCTGATGGGAATGATACCCTGAGTTGGAAAACAAATCAAGGATATTGATATTAGTGATGATTCATTCAAAGGGATTGAAGCGATGATCAATTCGATGACCCCGCAGAGAGAACTGATCCCGACCTGATCGACAGCAGCCGGAGAAAAAGAATTGCAAAAGGAAGTGGAAAGATATCAGTGAGGTCAATGCTTTTATGAAACAGTTTGAGCAAATGCGTGACATGATGAAGAACATGAACAAGATGAATATGTTTGGGAAGATGATGGGAATGAAAAGATAGTTGATAGTTTTATGGATGATAGATGATAACTAAGATAAAAGTGAACAGTGAAAAGATAAAGTTCCTTTCCCAGGGACTTTATCTTTTAGTTTTTATCTTTCACTATTGAAATTGACATGATCGATTCTTTCGGGAAATATCACAATATTTTCTTCATTGGAGTAGCTGGAGCTGGATGAGTGCCCTGGCTCAATATCTCGCCGGTATAGGAAAGGCCATCAGCGGCTCTGATCGTTTTTATTCCCGGACAGCACAATGAAATCCAGGACAAGTTAGAAGCAGAAGGAGTAAAATGTTTCTACAGGACGGAAGCGGAATTATTGACACTACTGAGTTAGTGATTGCGTCGACGGCTGTGGAAGAAACAAATGTGGAGATCCAAAAAGCAAAAAGTCTAAATATCCTGATCCTGCTGCGCTCTGAATTACTAACTCTTATCAGTGACACAAAGAAAACAATTGCCGTTGGCGGTACCTCCGGCAAGTCAACAACAACGGCCATGTTATTTGATATAATGGATCATGCAGGTCTCGAGGCCAGTATTATCAGCGGGGCGGGACTGGTGCGACTGCAAAACAGGGAAAGATCGGCAATGCCTATGTGGGTGGTGGCGATTGGCTGGTCATTGAGGCCGATGAGTCAGATGGTTCGATCGTGAGTTATCATCCTGAAGTTGGATTGTTATTGAATATTGATAAAGACCATAAAGAAATTGATGAACTAAAAACTATTTTTCAAACATTTAAAGACCACACAAAGAACTTGTTTGTTGTAAATGCGTCCAATGCGTTGACAGCTCCGTTTTCACAAAACAAAAACAGGATTTCACCTCGACAGGTATTGATGCCGGTTATAAAGCAACCGATTTTGAACAAACCGGCTTTCAGATTCGATTTAAAATAAACGGAATTGCATTTTCCCTTCATGCGATCGGGAAGCACAACATGGAAAACGCGCTGGCCGCCTCAGCGGTAGCGAATCAGCTGGGTATTGATCTGAAAATTTTGCGCGGAGGCCATAAGAAACTATGAAGGTATTTATCGCCGCAACCAGGTATTGGGGCAAAAAATGGGATTTGGGTGATTGATGATTATGCTCATAATCCGGCAAAAGTTGCAGCTGCTATACGTTCCAGTACAACCGTTGGCTGAAAAAGTAATTGCGTGGTTTCAGCCACATGGGTATGGCTCCCACAAGATTTCTCCGAAATGATTTTGTGAAAGAAATTTCACAGGCTTTACGTCCACAAGATGAGATATGGATGAGTGAGATCTTTTATGCTGGTGGTACAACTACAAAAATATTAGTGCCGCGGATTTGATCAATGATCTGAATTCTGTTGGTAGCAGCGCCTTTTTTATTGAAAATAGAAATGACTCTTATTTCCAGGATAAGATCACATTTGACCGACAACTGCGCCATTTTATTAATGGGTGCAAGAGATCCCGAGCCTGGATGAGTTTGCGAAAAAATTCTTTGAGGAGCTATAGTATGAATGATCGCTTTGAGATAATTGCCAGTATTATCAAAAACAGGAGGAGCATTAAGCCGGTTAAAATGAATGGTAAAAAATTCCTGATGAACAGGTCAGGGAATTACTGAAGCTGGCTAACTGGGCTCCTACCCATGGCCGTACTGAACCATGGAGATTTATTGTTTATTCAGGAAATAAGGTAAAAGAATTTTGCCATCAGCATGCTGAGCTGTATAAAACCTATACGCCAAAGGAAAATTTGAGCAAGCTAATTATGATAAACAAATGCACAACGGCGATCTCGCCTCACATTTAATAATTGCCATTATGCAAAGAGGCGGTTCTCCAAAAATTCCCGTACTCGAAGAAATTGCAGCTACGGCCATTGCCGTTCAAAATATTTTATTGGGCGCTACTGCTGCAGGCATTGCCAGTTTCTGGAGCACTGGAGGAATGACGCACCATCCGGTGATGAAAGATTTTCTTCAATTGAAGGAAGAGGATATCGTAATGGAGTCTTTTGTACTTGGGGTATACTGATGAGCAAATGGAAGGGAAAAGGCAAACTGAGATCGAGCAGAAAGTCATATGGAAATGAAAACAAATAATAATTAATATTTATTCCTTGCTGCGCAATGGCAATAACAAGACAGGCATGGCGTTAAAAATTATGCAAGAGCTCTGCCGCTAGTCCTAAAACGATGCCTTAGGCACATAAAACATTCAATTTGTTACAAAAATATGTTTGAACTTTGAAGATCAGCTCTTATTTTTGCCGTTCAAATTAAACCTATTTTTTAACCGCATTTAAATTTCTATTTAAGATGCCAGTAAAGATCAGACTTCAACGACACGGGTCGAAGAAAAGGCCATTCTACTTTATCGTAGTGGCCGATGCCCGTAGCCCTCGCGACGGTAAATTCATTCAGAAATTAGGTACGTACAACCCGCTTACTGTTCCTGCCACTATACAGGTTGACAGGCAAAAGCACCTCGAATGGCTTCATAAAGCGTGCGCAGCCCACCGATACGGTGCGCCGCATTTTGTCATTCAAAGGCGTGTTGTACCTGAAACATTTGCTGCGTGGTGTAGATCTGGGACTTTTTCGACCAGGCAACTGCCATGGAGAAGTTTACAAAATGGAGCGCCGAACACGATGCCCAAATCAGAAAACGCCAGGATGAAGCCCAGCGTAACAGACGTGCCCGTAGACCTATGCCAGGCCGCAGACCTGAACGCAGGAGCGAAAACGGTGGCTAAATTCCTTAACTAAAAGGTATTAGGTGGTGTGATGAGCATCACCTTTTTTATGGCACTGAATTAACACGAATGATCACTAATTAAATTTGCTCTTCTACACGTTCCCTGTTCGCTTTCGATAATTCTGGCCGGACTGAGAGATCGGTCTGCATTTGTGCAATTCGTCTTAATTCGTGTAATTCGTGTTTATGGTCGAATATTTTAAAATAGGAAAGTTTGTCACCGCTCACGGGGTACAAGGTGAACTCGTACTTAAACATGAGCTGGGAAAAAACTTCTCTGAAGGGGTTACATACCGTTTTTGTTGAAGAAAAAGAAAGAATTCTTTCTTCCGTGGTTTATTGAAACTGCAAGGATCAGGAATGAAGAAGAAGTTTTTATAAAACTTGAAGGAGTCTCTACGAGAGAGGCAGCCCTGAAACTCACACAAAAGGAGGTTTGGTTCACAGAAGCTGATGTAAAAAATTTTCTGCCAAATCATCGCCCATCAATTTATTGGGATATACAATTATCAATAAAAAAAACCAATTGGAGAAATCATGGAGGTCATTGAACAAGCGCATCAAATGCTTTGCAGGATCGAGATAAACAAAAAGAAGTCTTAATTCCACTGAATGAAGACACGTTGAAGAAAATTGATCATAAGAAAAAAGAAGTGATTGTACAGTTACCGGAAGGGCTTCTTGAAATATACCTGGATTGAATTAAGAACCATGATTTACCGGATTTCGAATGATTGAAAGGAAAATTGAAAATATCCTGGTTTCACAATAATCCTTTCTAATCACGGCAATCGTGGTTCTATTTTGAACCCTTAATAAAATCGGCCAGTAACTTCATCCTGTAATAGAGATTGCTCAGCATCAGTGATATATTATTCTTTACTTTCTCGACACTATTCCCATTCATCTTTTTAATGTTTTTCAGTTCCTGGATCTTCTCATCGATCTTGTCGATCAGCTTCTCTGCATCCCAACCAATATATTTTTTATTGCGCTCATCAAATACGTGGTAAGGTTCAATCGTTCCAGTCTTTATTTTTTGAATTTGAAATTATTTTTGATCGCTTCTTTGATAGCTTCATTACTCAACAAGTCGATCATAACATCAGGCGGGTTGCTATTCTTATAGGCATTGCTAAAAATGTTCAGGTTGTCACGTAATTCACGGATCACCTGTTTCTTTAATACATCATTGGTCTTACTTTCTTTATTTAAAAAGTAACCAGGTCCTTCAGCGGTCCAATTCCTGTTTTGAGCCAGTCTAAGTTCATCAAGTCAAAATTAGTCCCGATATATCGGGAACGGAAATTGGGAAATTATTTGAAAAGATTCTAAATTAATGTTACCCGTTCCAATTTCCCAATCTTTCCCAATTTCGATCCTTTTTTCCCAATATATCTAACTTTGAAGAGATGGAGGAAGACGATACGATATATTGCCCATTTTGATCTTGATTCTTTCTTTGTTTCAGTTGAAATACTGAACGATCCTTCATTAAAAGGCAAGCCTGTGTTGGTTGGCGGCAGTGACAGGGGTGTTGTTGCTGCCTGCAGCTATGAAGCAAGAAAATTTGGAATTCATTCCGCCATGCCGATGAAACAGGCAAAAGCTTTGCCCGCAAGCGATAGTCGTGAGCGGAATGCGGGAGAATACAGCCGTTACTCGCGATGGGTGACTGATATCATCGCTTCTCAAGTTCCTTCGTTTGAAAAAGCAAGCATTGATGAATTTTATATTGACCTTACCGGCATGAATAAATTTTTCGGGGTAAGCAAATACACAAAAGAATTAAGACAACAGATCATAAAGGAAACGGGTCTTCCCATTTCATGTGGGTTGTCTTCAGGAAAATGATCAGTAAGATCGCCACGAATGAAGCCAAACCGAACGGGTTTTTAGAGATCCCTCATGGAAAGGAAACAGATTTTTTATGGCCACTTCCCATTGAAAAAATTCCCGGTGTAGGAAAAACACGGAGGAGCAATTGAAAAATTTTGGTATCTACAAAATTGAAGACATTGCGAAAACACCGGTCGATGTTATGGAAAAATATTTTGGCAAATGGGGTGAATCACTCTGGCGAAAATCAAATGGTATCGATTCAGCACATATTGAAACCGGCTGGGAGCAGAAAAGTATGAGCCATGAAAACACATTTGAAGAAGATAAAACGGATCTTGATTTTTTATACAGCGAACTGGTACGACTTACGGAAAAACTGCTTATTCATTAAGAGAAGACGACATGCTTACAGGGTGCGTTACTGTTAAGATCAGGTATTCAAATTTTGAAACTACTTCAAGGCAGGAAACAGTTGACTATACTTCTCTTGATGATAAATTAATTGCCAAAGTAAAAGACCTGTTCAACAAATCATGGCAGAAGAACAGGCCGGTAAGATTACTTGGAGTGCGATTTAGCCAGTTGATCCCATTTACAATGCAGATGAGTTTATTTGAAAACAATGCCGAAAAGCTGAATTTATACAAAGCAGTAGATGATATAAAGAACAGGTTTGGAAGCAAAACAGTCAAAAAGCAGTTACTTCTCATCTTACAGAAAGTTTAAATCGAAACACAACGAGACATAATAAGAAAAGTCTTGATGAAGAAAGCCAAAACCTACGGCCTCACGCATATTGCTATTGCTGTAAAGGACCTCGACCAAACACTGGCGTTCTATCAAAAGGTCTTTGAAGTAAAAGTGATGTATCACCAAGGATGATTTTTTACAAGTCACCACACCCGGTGCAAATGACATCATTGTTTTTGAAAAGAAAAAAGCCGACTATGGTAAAACAGGGGGCATTGCGCATTTTGGGTTTAGATTAAGGGACGCTAAGGACATTGATGAAATGGCCAAAAGGATCAAATCAGCGGGAGGGACAATTATTGACAAGGGAGAATTTGTTCCTGGTGAGCCGTATATTTTCTTTAAAGATCCGGATGGATATGAAGTGGAAATATGTTTATGAATTGATCGAAAAATAATGCCCATAATAAAGGTCCATACCTTCTCCTGAAGTGCAATCCCAAACCCCACTTCTGCAAATTGTTGCGCAGTAAATTGAACCCTGAACGGAGCGTCGCAACCAAAGCCAAATAGGATTTCAGAGGCCGGCAACAATAAACAAAACTATAAGCTGCTTGCCTTATTCTTCGCCGTTCTAAAATTTTAACTCAAACTATGCCTAAAGCCTGGGACGATTACCTTGAAAAGAACAAAGACCGTTTTTGAACGAGATGCTTGACCTTTTACGAATACCTTCTGTAAGTGCAAAAAGTGAGCATAAGGATGATATGCAAAAATGCGCTGAGCTGGTAAAACAGCGATTGCTTGATGCTGGCTGTGATAAAGCCGAAGTAATGCAGACCGATGGTCACCCGGTGGTGTATGGAGAAAAATAGCAGACCCGTCAAAGCCAACCGTGCTGGTATATGGCCATTATGATGTACAGCCCGCAGAACCATTGGACCTTTGGCATAGCGGGCCTTTGAACCGGTGATCAAAGACGGAAAAGTATTTGCAAGAGGAAGCGCTGATGACAAGGGGCAATTCTATATGCACATTAAGGCGCTCGAGATGATGGTGCGGACAAGAACAATGAGTACCAAACATAAAATTTTTGATAGAGGGGGAAGAAGAAGTAGGTTCACCAAGTCTCGGGAAATTTGTCGAAGAACATAAGGACCTTTTGAAAGCCGATGTGATACTGATCAGTGACAGTGCGATGTTAAGCTATGGAAACTCCTTCTCTTGATATTGGAGTTCGGGGTCTAAGTTATATTGAAGTGGAGGTAACGGGACCAAATCGTGATCTTCATAGCGGAACTTACGGAGGTGCAGTTGCCAATCCAATAACCATACTCGCAAAAATGATCGCTGATTGTTTTGACAAGAAAATCACGTTACCATTCCCGGTTTTTATGATGATGTGGCAGTGCCCACAAAAGAAGAAAAAAGGTTAATGAAAAAAGCTCCCTTCAATGAACAGGAATACAAAGATGAATTGGGAGTAAAAGAATTATGGGGGAGAAAGGTTTTACACCACCAATGAAAGAACCGGTATTCGTCCAACACTTGAAGTGAATGGCATTTGGGGTGGCTACCAGGGCGAAGGAGCAAAAACCGTACTTCCTTCAAAAGCTACTGCGAAGATCTCCTGCACGACTCGTACCCAATCAATCATCAAAAAATGACCGAACTGCTACTAAATTATTTCAGGTCAGTTGCTCCTCCAGCTGTTACGGTGAGGGCCTTTGAACATCATGGGGGCGAAGCATACATTACGCCTATCGACAGCAAAGGATACCTGGCGGCTTCTAAAGCAGTGAAAAACTTTTGGAAAAGTTCCGATCCCCGTTCGTGGCGGCGGAAGCATCCCGATTTGTTCCATTCTCGAAAGAGAACTTGGAGTTAAAATAGTTTTTATGGGGTTTGGATTGATAATGACAATCTTCACTCACCCAACGAAAAATATAATATTGAGAACTATTACAGGGGTATAGAAACGATCCCATACTTCCATAAATACTTTGCCGGGAGTTAAAAAGATCACCTGGTCTTTTGCAGCGCTTTTCCTTTATGCGCCGCTATATGATCTGTTTTATCACTTTTAATTTCATATTGCGGGTCGTCTTTTGTAGCATGATGAGTATAGCCTTTATAATTAAAATCTTTTGTGTGCACTTTAATGATCTGTCCCTGAAACATACCCTGCTTCGAATTCCATCTTACATGATCGCCCACCTTAAATTGCTTTGGCATAAGTTTTAATTTTGCTGTTGTTGATACTTTAAAAGCAAGAATAAAGCCACCGCTCTGCCCGAGATTATGTCTGAAAAAGAAAACTTCGTCTTGACAAATACCTGTGGGCCATTCGCTTTTTTAAACAAGGAACGATGGCGGCAGCGGCTGTGATATGGGAAAGGTAAAATTCAATGGCACTGCAACAAAAGCAGCAAAACATGTCAGTGTGCGGAGATGAATACGAGGTGAAAACAGAAAACAAACGATGGAAAATAAAGGTAGCAGCGCTTCTACATAATCGTGTTAAAATATGAAGAAGCTATAAAATATTATATAGACCATTACTCCTGCCGAGGAAATTCAAAGACTCCAATACCAGGCATCCGCTTTTCATACAGGCAAACGACAAAGCAAAATAGGAAGGCCTACAAAAAAAGAAAGGCGTGATCTGGATGAGTTTATGGACGAATAATTTCAATGGACTGTGCTCAATCTCCAAATGCTTGAAGTTTGCAGCATGCGTATTGATATCCTTACTGTTTTGCCAGAGCTTCTTGAGAGTCCTTTGAACCATAGCATCATGAAAAGAGCTCAAAGCAAAGGTTTACTGGAAATGCATGTGCATCATCTCCGCAAATGGGCCGTGAACGAATATGGCCAGGTCGACGACTACCAGTATGGCGGAGGGGCAGGAATGGTAATGATGTGCGAACCGCTTACAAAGGCTATTGAAGAACTAAGCAAAGAGAGAAAGTATGATGAGATCATTCATTTGACGCTTGACGGAAAAACCTTTTGATCAGAAAGAGGCAAATCATTTATCGTTGAAAGAAAATCTTTTAATGATCTGCGTGCCACTATAAAGGTATTGATGAGCGCGTCAGGGAACATTTCGTTACCAAAGAAATTTCAATTGGAGATTATGTCCTCAGTGGCGGGGAATTGGCGGCAGCAATTCTAGTGGATGCAATTGGCCGCCTGATACCCGGCGTATTGAATGACGAAACATCTGCTTTGTTTGATTCTTTCCAGGATAATTTATTAGCTCCTCCTGTTTATACACAGACCTGCGGATTTTCGAGGCTGAAGGTCCCGGATATTTTACTTGAGTGGGGATCCAAAGAAAATTGAAGATTGGAGACACGAACAATCAATAAAACGAACAGAGGAAAAAGGCCGGATCTGTTGTAAACCAGGATCAATAAAGCCTCGCCAAAGGCGGGGGCGGACATTGTGTGGGACTGTTACAGCAGAAACTTTTGCTTCAAATGGACAAGATTAGCTGTTAGTTTCGGTTGCGACCTTCTTTCGTCATGTGTTGGCTGTCCATAGGGGTGAATGAACACCTTATTTTACGTGATGACATGCTTGATTCTGCCGGAACTCATTTATAAATTCAGTACTAGTAATATCACAATTGCTGAATCTCAAAAAGGCCCCGCCAAGACTAGCAGGGCACACCCTTAACCATACGAAACCAAAATCTTTATATAAAAGTCAAAATTATTAATAGTGATTCATCCTAAAGTAATGTGTCACCCGACGAAACCGCTTAAAAATCGTTCAACTGGGCAAAAATTGGCGATGAATTAGTGAGGGTTAATGAAAGACTTGTTGCGAATCAACTTTTACATTTCCTGTACGCTTTTAATACTCCCCAGCTTTGTGTCTCACCCTTGATAGCTTTTCTGATAGAACGGAATAAAAGCGACGTATATGAGTTGCCGGTATGCAAGCGCTGAGGCAATAGCCAAATTGACTTATATAGCTTCTCTTTCAAATGCAAAGGCTAGCAGAGAAACGGCCACATCCACTGCGAGAGAAACAATCCATAAAAGAATAAAATTTGATGCATGCTTTCGAGGTCATGGCGATTACCAGCAGTAAACTTAAGATAAATAACAGGTCTGCAATAGGTGCAAATATGGGAGTCAATACCTGGAATAATAAAATGTTGGGCAAATGCGACAAGACCTAAAGATTTGTAGCCTGGGATTGAAACATGGCATCTTTATTTTTCCAAAAACTCTGCATGATCCCATAGTTCCAGCGAAAACGTTGTTTCATGAATTGCCTCAGGTTTCGGGTGCTTCAGTAATGGCAATCGCTTCTGTGCAATTTCTTACCACATAGCCATTGCGCAGAGATCCTGATGGTAAGATCGCAATCTTCTGCAGAGTGTATCACTGGTAAATCCTCCGGCCTTTATAATGGTTTCTCTTTAGAATGCACCAATAGCGCCTGGTATAAACCGTTATACAATTGATCAGATCGAAGGCCGCGGCGGTCAAAATTCTGCTGCCGTAGTATATTCTATAGACTGCCATTTTGTGAGAGGAACAGATCTGCTCATTGCCCACTTTTACATTGCCTGCGACGGCGCCAACGCCTGGTTCTCTAAAATATTTCATCAGCTGACTAACGGCATCAGGCATCAATTGTGTATCCGCATCAATACAAACCAGGTAATCGCCGTCGGAATTGCTGATCCCAAATTCAATGCCGATGCTTTCCCTCCATTAGCTTGTGTAAATACTTTTACTTTTACCATTATTCAAAAATGCATTGGCAACTTTTTCAAAAGTATTGTCCGTCGAGCCATCATTGACAAAAACGATCTCAATATCTTCGTAGTCCTGCTGTAACAGGTTCTCTATAGTTTTTATTGCGTTTACCTCCTCATTATAGGCAGGGACAATAATGCTTACCTTACCCGGAGTAAAGGCCGTTAATAATTTCTTCTCCTTTCCTGAACGACTGTATTGAATGGTTGCCAATACACCCATAAATAAAATTCTTACCAATCCTAAAATGATGGCCAGCCAAAATGCACCAACAAATAATCTTTCAATCCAGTAAAGAACAGCACTTGCCCAACCACTCGAGATTTCTACCACATCCGTATGTACAGGTGGCATGATCGCATCCTTTGGCAAATTCAATATTTCATTTATCGTAGCGAATCTTTACGTTGTGCGATTTAAAATATTGAACAATGCGCGGCAAGGCTTGAACAGTTGCCTCACGATTTCCTCCCGCATCATGTAAAGAATAATGCCCCTTGTGCTATCAGATTCATACCTCTTCTTACTATCCTGTTATAGATGCTGGCCCGCATTGACCCCGCTTTCCACGTTCCAGTCCTCCGATCAATGCTTTTCACCCACTGTATAATAACCATCCTGTTTACCTCTTTCCACCGGCGCACTTAACTCTCCACAAGTGTAGAAGGCTCGGCATCTGCGATTATAAGGCGCCCGAAAAAGAACAGTGCTCCCTCCCGTTGCTAGCTGCTTCGATCAATAAATGGGTAGCTCTCCATTTCTGTTTCCGTCCTTTCCTGCACTTACCGTCGCCATATTAGGATGGGTGAATGAATGATTTCATTTCAAACCCTCTCGCGGTATATTCTTTTTAACAGCGGAAGATGATTTTCCGCATTTATTCCAACAACAAAAAAGCGGCAGGCACCTCTTCTTTTCTTAAGAATATCAAGAATACGCGGGGTGTATTCGGGACCAGCCATCATCAAAAGTAAGAACTACTCTTTTGTTACGTTTAATATCCTGACTACGGTGTCCTTAGTTACCGTTTTGCCAAATTGTGTCCTGGTGATCTTTACATTTTTACTAATAGTATCTTCTTTCAAAACTTTTCCAAACCGGCGCAAAACATACCGAGTTGGTAATTGGCGATAGTTTTCCTGACTCACTAAATTATCTCGTCGGGTCTGTTTCAACATCTATTATTCCTTTTGCGGATTTGAAACTACGTCAAGCACCCTCACCCTCCTGGGAATAGTAATCCGGCTTTTCGGTCATTATATCAAGAGTACAAGAGAAGAAAATTAAACAGGTTGCCTAGTCCAATGCTTCCATCAGACAGGTCCCGGTTATAGAATCTCCAGATGCGTTCATCTTCAGAACCAAGACGCCAAAGAGCTGTTCCACCTGTGCCATACTGATCAGCGAAGCGCATAGCGTTAAAATTCCCGCCGGCGTCTACAAAGCAATACTTTTAGTGATCTGCACTGTCATTATCAGTATAACTAAAAGAGCAATTGTAGGAGTCGTTATCAAAATCAATCAGTAGAATTAAATCTTCTTGCAGTCGACATTGCCTGTTGATAAGTGACGCTTTCGGCATCTTCTCCGTCCGGCCAGTCATAACCAAAGCCCCTATTGCCAGGACAATTTTAGATGGGGGTATTTTCTTGCAATTTCATCAGTTATCTTTTCTATCCATTTCTGATCACTTACGGGACCAGGTACACTTTCATCCCAATGCTGACTCATAAGCCATGAGAAAATGTAGTCTTCATATTTTGCCAATTCTTTTACATTAAAGTCTTCGTCATTAGGCATCACGTCCTGCGTAACCAGCATTCCCAGCGGATGAAGTCTTTCATACAGCTCTTTCACAAAGACATTCATTGGCTCAATACTGCTCTCTTTCAATTCTTCAAAATCAAGATTAACACCTTGTAGTTTGTATTGTTGCAGGTACCTTACTATGTCATTAATCAATTGCTCCTTCTTCTTTGCCTGGTCCCGAAGAACCTTATCCAATAATTCGCCGCTAAAATTTCCACTGTGAGAGCGGCAGTCAGCATTGGAAAGTATTGGTAATATTTTTACGACATTGTGTTTTCTTCATCAGGTTATAAGACAGCCGTATCTGAATTAATTTGGGTAGCTATTTTGCCCGTTGAAGAATCAATAAAGAACCATTCCGGTATGACTGTGTTGAGATCGTTGATATGAGTTTGTAATGAGAACCAGGCTTGTGGATCCCAATCAACATAAAAACCAGCTCTTAGTTTTTCTCGTCTTTGTCTTCTTTTTAATGCCGCTAATTTTTTTCAGCGGCTATCACAGAAGCATTGTGCTGTTTAGCTCCTTAAAAACGAAGCAATGCCTTTATATTTAGCGGCCTCTTTTTAGTAAATCCGGGTGAATTAGTTTCCGGACTTTTTTCTGTGTGATTGAGAAAACAGTGGAAGATCGCGGTTTGATATCGATCTTCCAGGCGATCCACAGTACAGGAATCAAGTAACGCGAGAAAAAATAACAAGCCTGCTCAACCATTGAAAGGTTTTCCATCTCAACGGGGACGATGCCTGAAAGACTTGTTTTTCCTTGTTCATTCGAGACCGCAAAAATTATTCAAGAAACGCTCCAGTTATACAACACCAGGCAATGAATTAGTAAAAAATCTAACATTAGAGAGATCAGTTCCCTGGCCTCTGTGATGGCAAGCTGGCAGGTTGCACTTATCAGGGTAAAATTATCGTTTATGCGGGTAATTCCATTTTGTTTTTGCACTCCTGTTCTATTTGCTGAAGCAGGGGTGTCAATTGATTCAAACCCATAAAAAGAGAGGGTTGATTTCATATTGTGAGCGATAGAACCAATCTGCTTCATAGTTTTTATCAATGATGGAAGATTTTAGCCTATTTAACTCTTCAGGCATCTGTATAGAAAACGACCGATCATATTTTTTTCGAAAACTTCATCGCCCTTCGAAAGTATTTTCAGGTACTCTAAATCAATAACGGAAGTATCATTGGGTGAATTACTTTGTACATATTTGTTGATCAGTTTATATAGTTCTTCTTCATTGAGCGGTTTTGAAATATAATCATCCATGCCGGCTCCAAGGCATTTTTCTTTTTCGCCCGGCCAGCGCATGTGCCGTCATTGCAATAATGGGTATCTGCAGATTAAGGTCATGCCTTATTTTCTTCAGTTGCCGTATAACCATCCATTTCCGGCATCTGTATATCCATCAATACCATTGCATAATCGCCTGGTCTCTGTTCCAGCACACTCACTGCTTCAGCCCCATTGTGCACCATATCAAAATCAATTTGCCATTGTGCCAATAAATGCTGCAGCAATTTTTGATTCATTGGATTATCTTCTGCTACTAATATTTTTATTTTTTAAGCAATGGCTCGGCCACTAAAACAGACGAAGGAAGAGCATCTGTTATTTCAGTTTCCTTTGAAATTTGATAGGGCAATACAACTGTAAATACAGACCCTTTGCCTGGCTCACTATCAATGGAAATGGTTCCGTTTTGAATTTCCACCAGTTGCTTTACAATGGATAGACCCAAACCAGTGCCTCCATACCGGCGTGTAGTTTCAGGCTGCGCCTGGTGAAAACGTTCGAATATTGTCTTTTGTTTAGCGGGCTCAATTCCAATGCCGGTATCCGAGATCAATAAAACGCACAGAGGCTATTTCATCTTTTTTTCTACGCATTCTGCTTTTATTGACACTCCTCCTTCATGAGTAAATTTCAAGGCATTGCTAAGAAGATTAATTAAGATCTGTGTCAACCGTACCGCGTCACCCTTTAAAATTTGAGGGATAGACTGATCAATTTCCGTTATAAGATAAAGATTCCTGCTTTTTGCTTTTACATTCATCATCGTCGCCAGGGAATCCAGCAGCTCTCTTAAATTAAACGGGAGCCGTTCGATATGCATCATACCCGATTCAATGCGGGATAGATCGAGAATATCATTGATAATAGTTAATAAATTTTCTGCTGAGGAGCGTATAGATCTTACTATACTCATGTTGATTTTTATCAAGACCTGTTTTTTGCAAAAGGCCGGCAAAACCAAGAACAGCATTCATTGGTGTTCTTATCTCATGACTTATATTCGCCACAAACTGCTCCTGTATTTTTGAAGCCTCCTTTAGCTTTTTCTCCGAAGTGTCAAGTGTCCTGATCAATTTTTGCTGTCGCTGTCCCTGTACTACAAGATACCAAAATGCAATAAGCGATGCCAGGCAGGCAACAAGGGCAAGAATAATCCCCCAGCTCTTTGCTTTTGCACCATTTGTATTGACAGATGCTGAAATATTACTAAGCGCCTGCTGCCTGCTTTCATTGATCAAACCGATGGTTTGAATAAGACTGTCGCGAATGGTTCTACCCGCGAAGCGTTCTGAATAAAATCTAGTGCAGAATCCTTTCCATATTGATAGAGAGTATTCATTACCTGGTTGCTGTTCTCCATCTTTTCGGTGACAAGAAAACTAAGGCGGTCTAATAATTTTACATTCAGACGTGGGCCGTATCGTGCTATCGATTTCATATGAACTCATTTCTGATATCTCTTTAAATCTCTATCCGTCTCAAGCATGGGCATGCCGGGATCATCACTGGTCACCAGATCCCGTAAGGCTGATTTCAGCAAAAATGATATCAGTTTGAAATTTTTGAAGGTTTGTTTTGATCTGTAATTCGCTCAATAAACTTTGATTGTCCTGTATAAGGCTCTTAATGCTATTCCCGGAATTGTATTGAAGAAAAACTGATGAGTACGACACTTGCAAGGAAAATTATTAAAACAAGGTATTTGAACCTGCTTTGCAGCATGAGTATGGTTAGGATTATAAATCCTAAATTACAAAAATCCAGCTTATTAAATCAGATACTTCTTTCAGAGGCGTTTATAACACAGAAAAATAGCGACAATGGAAGCAATAGCTGCTATGGTGGTAAGTAGAAGGATAAAGAAGCGTTGATGGTTGCTTAGCTCTGACAAAAAAGATATTCACTGGCCGCTAAAGCCAGTACGCAAACCAGAAAAAGTAGTATGTATTTCGTCTTCATAAATTGATCCCTGCCTTGAATTTTTAGCCCAATGTCGAAAATTCAAATATAAAAACGAAACCATATAATAATGGTTAAATTAGTTAGCCATTAACTTTTTTGTCGTCGAATGGTTCAAAATTATCGGTGATTTCAAAGGAGATTTAACCGGCTGTTCAGGGTTGCCTTGTAAGCGTCGGCGACGGGAATAGCAGCCCCGTTGTATGTTGATCACCGCCTTCTTCAATAAAGTCAATTTTATTGAGTGCCACGATGTAACTGCGGTGTATACGCATAAATTTCAATGGGAGGTAATTTTTCCTCTATCGATTTTAATGTGGAATGGACAATGTGAAACTTTTGGGGGTAAAAATTTCTCACGTAATCGCCCATTGCCTCGAGATATTGAATATCGTCCTGCGCTAACCCTTTTCAAGACTCCATTATCTTTAATGAATACAAACTCTTTATCTCTCACCTGGACCTGCTCTTTATTACTTTCAAAAGCTTCTTTTAGACGATCAACGGCTTTAAGAAACCGTGCAGGCTCTATGGGCTTAACCAGGTAGTCAATCACATTTAACTCAAATGCGTCTACAGCGTAGTCGGGTTTTGCAGTGGTAAAAATGATAAAAGGGTTTTTCTGTTTAAGATTTTTCGTGAGTTCAATGCCGGTCATGCCGGGCATTTCAATATCGAGAAAGAGCACATCAACAGGCTTTTGATTGACGATGTTATAAGCAGCCATCGCATTTTCACATTCAGCAACCAGCGAAAGATCTTTCACCTGTTCAATAAGCTTTCTCATGGCCATACGCGCCATAAGATTATCATCGACAATAATACAATTCATGGTTTCGCAGCAATAAGGATTAACAAATTAAGAAAGACCCTGGCAAGATTTCAAAATCAATTATCAACTCTTTATCAAATCAACCGATTGTTTGATTTTTATCAAAAATGACCAGTTAAATTAAATTATGGAAATTAGCGGTCATTAATCTTAAATAAATGAAATCAAATCGCAGAAAATTTTTACGTCAATTTACAATTGGTGCAGGTTCATTGGTGCCAGCTTGCCGGCATTCGTTAAAAAGACGAAGAAGATATTCTTTCTTTTTTCAAACCAACAAAAAGGAGCAGCATTTCAACATGTGTGGTTATGCAGCTCCAAAAATTGAAACTGTCCGGATCGGGGTAATAGGATTAGGAATGAGAGGTTCGGAAGCCGTAAGGCGTTTGAGTTACATCGACGGGTTGGAAATAATTGCTCTTTGTGATAAGTATCCTGACCGGGTAGCCGCAGCTCAGAAGACCCTGGAAGAGATGCAACGACCAAAGGCAAAAGAATATACCGGGGACGAGGGATGGAAAGCTTTGATGCGAAAGCAATGATATTGATCTTGTTTATACGCCTACTCCATGGCATTTGCATACACCCATAGCTGTATATGCCATGAAAAATGGGAAACATGCTGCAACAGAAGTGCCCGCCGCAAAAACCCTGGACCAATGCTGGGAATTAGTGGAGACCTCAGAAAAAACAAGAAAGCACTGCATGATGCTTGAAAATTGCTGTTATGATTTTTCGAGCTCCTGACTCTCAGTATGGTTCGTAATGGAATGTTTGGTGAAATTGTTCATGCCGAAGGCGCCTACATACATGACCTTTCAAAGGAATATATTTTTAATAAAAATGGTTATGCCGATATGTGGCGCTTAAAAGAAAATATCGGCCGCAACGGGAATTTATATCCTACGCATGGTCTTGGCCCCATTGCACAATGTATGAATATAAATCGCGGTGACAGATTTGAATCATCTCATCAGCATGAGCACAAATGATTTTACGATGAATGACTCTTGCCAAAGAACTGGCGGCAAAGAGACTCTTTTTTGAACCCTACGTTGACAAACCTTATCGTGGTAATATGAATACGACCATCGTTCGAACGTACAAAGGTAAAACAGTAATGGTGCAGCATGACGTTTCCTCGCCAAGACCTTATTCAAGAATTCACGTGCTAAGTGGTACAAAAGGTTCTGCCAGTAAATGGCCATCACCTGAAAGAATTTCTTTCGGTCATGAATGGATAAAGAAGAAGAACTAAAAGAACTTTATGATAAATACTCTCCTCCTATCGTAAAACACATGGGGAACATTGCAAAAGATGTTGGTGGTCATGGCGGCATGGATTTTATCATGGACTGGAGATTGATCGACTGCCTGCGTAATGGTTTACCGCTTGATGAAGACGTTTATGATGCCGCTGCATGGAGTGCCGTAGGCGTGCTGAGTGAAAAAGCTGTTGGTAGCAAATTTAAACCCATCGATTTTCCTGATTTTACAAAAGGATCCTGGAAAACAAACAACCTCATGACACTTACATTGAACGGCGGAGCAACAACCGGCGTGAGTGAAGTAAAGCCGAAGTTGAAGATGTAGCCTGTGAATCTAACGCATCTTTAATTAAAAAAACAAACGAGTTATTGTCCAGTAACCGGCAATTACTGCAATGACTGCTGATAATGGATAAACAATTCTCTGCCTGTACCAATTTTTTTGCCCCACAATGCAACAAGAGGAAGAGAATATGATATAACAATTGTCACAGCTTGTCCCAATTCGACACCGCCATTGAAGGCAAGTATGGAAGTATAAAACTTATTTGGTGGTAATCCGATCTCATTTAATGCGCTCGCGAAATCCCATACCGTGAATAAGACCAAACATAAAAACGATCAGTATTCTCCACGCTTTTAGTTCTGAAAACATTATGTTTTCAACTGCCACAAAAACTATTGACATAGCAATGATCGGTTCAGTAATGGCCGGAGGGAACAACAATTATATTCTTCATGCTGAGAGCAAGAGTAACAGAATGAGCAACCGTAAATGCAGTGGCCTGCCAGAGAATGGTTTTTATTTTATTGCTCAATAAACATAAGGCCGATACAAATAATATATGATCCAATCCGGCTGGAATATATGTGATGGAATCCAAGTTTTAAATAATACAATAAGACTGCTTGCGTTGGTGCTGTTTTCAAGTGAATAATTTATGGTGTGTGCAAAAATTGAAGAATGGAAGCAAGGAGAGTAGCCACAAAAGAAAAGCAAGTTTATATTTTACAGGGCACCTTTCGCATAAATTTATAACGATCATAACCGGCTTAACGCTTGTTCTGCTTCTTCTCTTAATAATGGAGAGATATTAGGATCGTTCTTTAATGCCTGTTGTAAATATTCTTTCGCCCTGGCTTTATCGCCTGCCTTCGCATAGATCAGTCCGGCCCGACATAGTAGCGTTAGATTTTTACAACCTGTTCGGACTGCATGCCTTGATATACGGTTCCGCTTTTGAATAATCAGCCTTCTTATAATACACCCAGGCAACCGTTTCGTTTGCATCAATATTATCGGGTCGTCGATTGTATTCCAGCAATGCATGCTCGATCGCTTTATCATAGTTGTCAACAGCTAAATAGGCATAAGCCATTTCTTTATCTGCGTAATGACCACTACTATCACCCTTCGCCATCGCGTTAGCAGCTTTTTCCATTTCATCAACAATTGCATTGGCAACATTTAAAGACTGCTCTTTATCACCTGTTAACTCTGTATACTTCAACCAATGCATCTTTGAATGAGTAATCATTACTGAAAGAATCCGCCCGCTGATATAATTCAATTGTTTTTATAATCTTTTTTATTAGCTGCAATTCTTGCAAGACCTGCAAGTGCATAAGGATAACCCGGCCTGTTTTCTAATGAAATGGTGTAGTACATTTCTGCATATTTCATCTCTCCAAGTTGTTCATACAATTTTCCCAATTGCACTCTTGCCCATTCAGTAGATTCGGATCCGGGTGAACCTGCGTCCACGGCTAATTTCATTGCCTCGATAGCACCGGGAATATCGCCATAGATCTCTCTCAAATATGAGATACGGGAATAAGAACGGATATCCGGGCGGATCGAAACCATCTTATCTGCATCATCGAGTGCAGCTTTGTATTTCCCCAATTCAACATTGGCGTCTACGAGGATGCCGTACACAAACGCACTATATGAATATGTCTTTAGTATTTGTGTCGCCAATTTTAATCCTTCAGCAAAATGATGCTGGGATAAATATATCATTGCCTTTGAATGTAAGCGCCTCAAAATTATTTGCGTCCTTTTTCAGAACAGCATTCACACAATTCAAAGCAGCCCTATCGTAATAAGCTAAAGTTTCCGGAAGACCTGGCCTCCTGGAGATAAATTGCCGCCAGTGCAATTCGGGATTTAATATCTGAAGGATCATTTTCTATTTTCTGAATCAGTCGTACAGAGATCTTCTTTGATAAAGTCCATTCAGAAGATTGAATTGAATTTCCTTTACGTGGAATTATCTCAAATAACTCAGACTCCTTCTTGCTTCTATCTTTTTGGTACTTCAGAATAATAAAGCCTGAAGCAACAGCGAACAAAAACAAAATGACGAGGGTAACTCAATCTCTTTTTCATAAATTATGATTTGAGATCCTGGTAAAAAGTCCGCTCCCAACACGGAAACGGACTTTTCACTTTTTAATTCTTCACTACTTTAATGGTTTGTTTAACCTGGCCGTTCTTAAAAGCTGCTATCAAATAAGTACCCTGGGCAAGATTGCTGAGATCAAAATTTGTTTCGAACGTTCCCTGTTCCTGTTTTTTGTCCACAAGAATTTTTATCAGCTTGCCTTGCATATCAAAAGCCGCGATCTTCACCTGGGATGTGGCGTCTACACTATACTTGATCGAAGTAATGTTTTTAACCGGGTTGGGAAAAGATCTCAAATTCATTTCCGGTGAGGACATGCCCAGATCATTAAAACCTTTATTCTGTTGAATTTCCTGCGTAGATCCTTTAACGTTGTTGTTTGTGGTCGTTAAACCGGGACCACAATCACAAACATGTGTGCCTGACCACGGTGACGCCACGTAAGGAAACTCAGGTTTGAAGGGAGCATCATTTGCATTGACACCTGTATTATATGTAAGCACGTTCACAAGCTGAGGGTGTTACGGGATTGCCGCCGGCAGTAAAATCATCATACCACAGACCAATGGCTGCCAGGGCAATTCCGCTCACAGCCTGCAATTCAATTCTTGTCACATCGTCTTCCAATCTTCTTCCATTTGGAAATCCATCCATGTTTGGAATAAACTGCAAAGCCGTACTTGTGTTATAAGCAGGATCTGTTAATCCCAGCACAGCCGCCTGGATTATGCCTTCATTACTAAATTTCGGATCGTTGCGCTGAGTGACAGGAACTGCCATATTCAGGCGAAGCATGTCACCACCATTTGGTAAAAATTATTGATAAAGGGTTTACCCGCTGCAAGAGGATTACCGTTTTTACCTGTTGCCAATTGATAAGGACGAAGATTAGGCACACCTGTGTTAGAAGATCGGCCATAGATCCACTGATCTTGGCGAGTTGGCGGCAGGCAATAAAAGTTTGCCAAAAACTGCATCATCCAGGGCAGTTCCTGCAAGAGCTGCATTTCCTTTCAATCCAAACAAACCGTTTTGCCCATTCCCAAATCCGAATGAGCCCAGCGAATTTTTCTGGATACGCAATGGTGTTAATGCCGGCACTGCACCACCAAACTGAGCATCATCCATATACAATGACAACTCAGGATTATAAAAATAGTTTCCAAAAGATGTTTGATGCGCGAAAGGTCCTCGTAAGGGGTGAGCGAATTCCAGAGATCCTTAGTATCCAATTGGCACCACTACTTCATTGGTCAATGGCATTCCCAATCTTGAAACCTGTACCCAATCACCAAAGTTGGATTCTTTTCCATTTTCGTGCAGCACGCGTATTCTCTGTCGGCTGGCCGAAGCCCAAACGCCGATCACATAAGTCCGGGTCCAAAATATTTTAGCATGAGATACTGACTTTCCATCTTTCTGTAAAGTGGAAATAGGAATTTGCAAAGCAATGGTAGAAACATTTAAACATTTCAGTCCATCGGTAGGAGGGTGCCGGTCGTACGCGGTGCGTCCCCCAGATCAAAAACACCACCGAGGTCAACATAAAAGGATCATCAGAAGTGCCGCAAAAAACTTTTTCGCCGGTTCTTGCCCTTGTAATTGATTGTTGGATCAAAGATTCGTAGTCGGGAGCATTCAAACCAACCGGTGAACTAATGGAGCGAGGGCCAATATTTGGCGGCGGAACTGTTCCATTTTTACGATCGTAAAAAATGCCTGCCGCCATCAGTACTTCTTTCTAAGTTATAAGTTGTTTTTAAGTTTTGTTTCCCAAGCCGGATATTAAAGAATGTGGTGGGATCTTCATTTACTTTATCAAAAGTAAACCTGTAAACAATATCGTCTCCCTTAGTGTTAACGTCGTTATCAATATGAATTTCATAACGGATATTTTCGCCAAACTGGTAATAGTTTGGACCACCCTGCGGTAATTGTCCAGGATATAGTTAGCAATGATCGTGATCTTGCTGGGGTCATCAGGACTTCGGAAGACATACAAGTCCGTATTATCCGCCAAAGGATCATTTGCGATCAACGGTGCTTCCCGGTGACTTGACGCAAAAACATTGAAGGGGAAAATGTTGATCAGCATTGCCGCTAAAAGGATCGAAGCATAAATCTTTCTTTTCATAAATCATGGTTTTAGTGATGCAATAGAAAAGCATTTCTGTTTTTGTAAAACAAATCCGCCTTTAAATAATAAACTCCTATGTGCAAAGAGGCAACACTACCTGCAGTCAACTGCGGGTTAACATTTTCATAGAGTCGGTCAAGTAAGTATCGCTATTTCAAATTGCCGGGGTAAAAGGGTTTCGAAATTTCAGAAGATCTATCCATTAAATACGGGGATTGATTAAAACTGGATTTCCATTTTTCAGAATGAACAAAAAATGACCAACAAAAATTATTGACTGCTCGTTGGGGTTATTAGGTTTAATTTTATAAAAATGAAAAAAGATGGTGGCATTTTCAATAACCGGCAACCTTGTAGATGCTACATCAAAAAAGATTTATCCTGCCAGAGATAATTGTTGAAAATGGAAGAATCAAATTCAATTAAAGAAATTCACAGCTCACAACTCACCACTCACTCAATTATATTTTGCCTGGGTTTATCGATGCCCACGTTCACATCGAAAGTTCAATGCTGGTTCCATCAGAATTTGCAAGGCTTGCTGTTGTTCATGGAACTGTGGCTACTGTTAGCGATCCGCATGAAATTGCGAATGTTTGTGGAATGAAGGGTGTTGAATTTATGATCGCCAATGGAAAAACAGTGCCTTTTAAATTTCATTTTGGCGCACCGAGCTGTGTGCCGGCCACGAACTTTGAAACGGCGGGTGCCGTTCTCGATTCAAATGATGTAAAGAAATTATTAGAGAACGATGATATTTATTACCTGAGTGAAATGATGAACTTTCCCGGAGTACTGAATGAAGATGAAGAAGTGATGAAAAGATCTCTGCAGCACATCATTTATTAAAACCTGTTGACGGGCATGCTCCTGGCTTGAGAGGCGATGATGCAAAAAAATATATAGGAGCAGGTATTACTACCGATCATGAGTGCTTTACCCGGGAAGAAGCATTAGATAAATTACAAAACGGGATGAAGGTCATTATTCGCGAAGGAAGCGCGGCTAAAAATTTTGAAGCACTGATAGATCTGTTGCATGAATATCCAAATCAAATGATGTTTTGCAGTGATGATAAACACCCTGATAGTTTGGTCCGGGGCCACATAAATCAGCTTTGTGCGAGAGCAGTTGCAAAAGGTATTGATCTATTCAAAATATTGCAGGCGGCTTGTATAAATCCTGTTCATCATTATAAAATGAAAGTTGGTCTATTGAACGGAAGGAGATGCCGCTGATCTTATTGTCGTAAAGGATTTGAAAACGTTTGAAGTTTTGCAAACTTACATTGATGGGAAGGTTGGTGGCAGAGAATGGAAAATCAAAAATCGAAAGTGTCAAAACCGAGCATAATAAATCGGTTTGACTGTGATCCAATAAAGAGAGATGATCTCTATATATTCAGACCAGCGAAACAACAAGAAATGCAATGTAATAGAAGCCTTAGATGGTCAACTGATCACAAATAAATATTCCCAGGATGTTGATCGGCTTGTTGAGTGTAAGATGAATGTGAGCTGATCTAGTAATACTGATATTGACATTCTAAAATTGTCGTGGTCAACAGGTACATTCTATTCAAAAGTGGCAGTGGCTTTTATTAAAAATTTTGGATTGAAAAGCGGAGCTATTGGCTTCATCAGTCGCCCACGATAGCCATAACATTGTTGCTGTGGGCGTAGATGATGAAAGTATCCGCGATGCAGTGAACATGATCATCGAACACAAGGGAGGCGTAAGCTTTGTAAGTGACGATACTGAAATGATCGTTCCCATTACCTGTTGCCGGTTTAATGAGTAATGAAGATGGTTACAAAGTTGCGGAACAATATTCCCTTATTGATAAGGCTGTTAAATATGCAGGCTGCTACCTTATCAGCTCCTTTTATGACTCTTTCATTTATGGCTTTATTGGTTTATTCCACACCTCCAAACTAGAGTGATCTTGGTTTATTTGATGGGGACAAGTTTGAGCTTCTGAAATAGTATTCGCTTCTTTTCTTTTCGATTGAAAAAGAGGCACTCATAAACTACACGCTTTCCACTACTTTTTCTTTGGCACAGTTTTTCTTTTAACATATCTGTATTAAATCGGTCAACAAGTTTATCGTCTTAAAGTAGAAAACATGATTCGACAGATCTAAAACAAAATTTTATATGGAAAATTCTACTTCATATATTACTACCGTATTCAGCAACCTCGATATTCCCGAAGTATTATTAGAAAAGCTGGCAGGAACAAGATCTGAAATGAAAACCTCAGAAATAGTAATTCCTCATATTCTCGAAACAATTGATCATCATTCAACCGAAACATATACTACCGTAAATGTGGAAGTTATCTTCATGAGTAATGACTTTGAGGATTTCGAATATATACATGTTCCTGTTATCACGCCATTTCTTTTCACGTGCACAAAAGGCAGCAAAGATCAATTTAATGTTGATTGGGCCGCTTCACTTTCTTAGCAGGTCACCATCCATTCCATCCTAGGATTTTCAACACGACTCCGTTCTTCCTCTTTTACCCCCTGTTTCCGCCATTCACCGACTTTACCTCGTCGAAAGCCTGTTATCTCTTGTCTATCTGGTATTCATCATAGTACTTTTGATGAAAATAGAAAATATGGATTTTGGACAATAAACGCTGATGAAAGAAGGAACTGGCGGGAGGAAAGGCGCGAGAAAGAAGAAGATGGAGAGAGAGGAACGCCACAGAAAGATGGGAGGAAGGAAGAATTATCATGTCGGAAAATGGAATGACACGGAATCAATCCGGGAGCAGTGGCGTATGGACGGGAATATTGTTACTTCTGATTGGATCGGATTATTTCCTTGTAGAAAACTATACCCGAATCTTCCGGAATGGATGTGGAGTTGGGCAGTCCTTTTAATTGGCATGGGTCTATTCATCGGCATACGACACAACTTTAGAAGCCCTGCCTGGTTTATACTGATGGTGGTAGGCGGTGTGGTTCTTATTAAGTCCGATGAATTTGCCAAATACTTTCCTGGAGTTAAACGTCAATCATATTTGGCCTTTAGCATCTTATTATCCTGGGCCTGTTTTTTATACTCCGCCCTCACCGGCGTCATCGCTGGCAAGACTATGTAAACGATAAAGTAGAATCTAAAATAGATGACGCCATCGGCTGCACATGGAGAGCCCAGTGATGCCAAAGCCAATCTGTACCTAATCAACCTGCCCAGGCCAATTTGAGTGAGGACTTTATTGACAGCACTTCAATTTTTGGCGGCGTCAAAAAAATATCATCTCCAAAGAATTTCAAAGGCGGAGACATAACAAATATCATGGGTGGCAGTGAGATCGACCTTGACCCAGGCTGACATTAACGGGACCGTGAGGATCGACCTTACCCAGGTTTTGGAGGAACAAAATTGATCGTGCCATCAAACTGGCAGGTAAAAGCTCAAATGGCTGCGATCTTCGGCGGTGTGGAAGACAAGCGTTCCATACAAAACACTGCTCTCGATCCCAATAAGATCCTGGTACTCGATGGAACTTCCATTTTTGGCGGAATTGAAATTCGCAGCTATTGATGGTGATTTGAAATTTACGTATTGATCCTGTAGTCAAAACCATAACCTTCAAAATCGAATCGTATGAACTGGTATCTGACAAAAATTGTGTTTCAAATTATTTGTGGTGACGGAGATCACACGCCCCCAAGTTTGATGAACAGCTTCGTTTGATTTCAGCTTCTTCGAAAGAGGCTGCATTCAGCAAAGCTCAACATATCGGGAAAAGGGAAGAAGAAACATTCTATAACCGCAAACAGCAACTGGTGAGATGGCAATTCATTAACGTAAGTGAAATATATAAGATCAGCGAATTGATCGACGGGGCAGAAATATATTCCCGTATCGAGGAAAGAGATAATGCGGAAGCATATATTCATGTGATCAATCAAAAAGCGGAAAATCTTTTATTCACACAAACACATCAATTGCTGGAACTAGCCTGAAGCACAAAGATTAAATTCATGCTACCTGCTCATATTCCTTGTTCCATGATCGCTCTCTCCATTGTCAATACTAAGATTCAGAATTATTTTCAGCGCCACATGGTGGGTGATCGTATATTATGGATGTTTCATTTTTTGCAAAATCTATTTGGTGTTAGTTTCAGGATTGCGCTTATTGATGGTCTTGTCACAAATATTTTACTGATCCTTTTTGCCTGCTGATCATAAATACACTTCGCTTCTACCTTCGCGCGTAGTAGTCGATACATAAATATTCTTGTCTGGTGCCTGTTGCTTACGGGATTATGGCTGGCTTGCAGCGATTGGTTGTTATTGCTCTTTTGCGGGTCGAATGAAGACTATGCTTTTTTCCTTGGAAAATTCACTGGTGATCCGCGCAGTGATCGGTTTTCTTTACTGGGATGCGTAACACTTAATCTCTATTCTCTGGTATAACTGGCAGGAACAAAAAGAAAACGAAAAAAGAGAACGCGATGCAGAAAAATTAGCAAAGGACGCGGAGCTTTTTAAATTACGCCAGCAATTACAGCCACATTTCCTGTTCAATAGTCTCAACAGCATCAATGCGCTGATAGGAATGAAGCCGGATGAAGCAAGAAAGATGGTGCAGCAGCTCTCTGATTTTCTACGCGGTACAATGAGAAAGAGAAGAAAATCAGCTGATCAGTTTTCAGAAGAACTGGAGTATTTAAAATTATACCTTGAGATCGAAAAGGTCCGTTTTGGATACAGATTAAAAACCGAGCTGGACATTGCTGAGGAATCACTTCGCTGGAAAATTCCGTCATTGCTACTTCAGCCGATCATGGAAAATGCGATCAAATTCGGATTGTATGGAACAACAGGAGAAGTAACGATTGCATTAAGAGCAAGGGTAATTGATAAGTATCTTGTGATTGCCGTGATGAATCCTTATGATGCAGATATGCAGATGCCAACGGGGACAGGGTTCGGTCTGAATTCTGTAAAAGGACGATTATATCTTTTATTTGCAAGAAGCGATCTTGTAGAGATCAATAAAGAAAAAAATTATTTTGTCGTAGTGATTAAAATACCTGATACCAATGAGTAAGATTATAACAATAGATGATGAGCCCCTGGCAAGAAGTATTGTAAAAGAATATTTACAAAAATATCCAGAGCTGGAAATTGTAGAGGAATGTAATGATGGTTTTGAAGGTTTCAAGGCAATTCAGCAACACCAGCCTGACCTTATTTTTCTTGATATCCAGATGCCAAAGATCAATGGTTTTGAAATGCTGGAATTATTAGACCAGTCACCTGCCGTAATTTTCACCACGGCTTTTGACGAATATGCTATCAAAGCTTTTGAAGCACATGCTGTTGATTACTTATTAAAACCTTTCAGCCAGGAGCGATTTGATAAGGCCATTCAAAAGTGGAAGGAACAAAAGGTGGGTTCACAAAAAACACCGAAGAGCTTTTGGAAACAGCATCGCACTCGCCTGCACAAAGCCAGCGTATAGTTGTAAAAACAGGGAGTAAGATCAAGATCATTCCTGTACATGATGTCTTTTATTTAGAAGCGGCAGATGACTACGTAAAGGTTCATACCCAGGAAGGAAGTTTCCTGAAAAATAAAACAATGAGTCATTTTGAAAAACACTGGACCAACAGCAGTTTGTTCGTCTCACATCGTTCATATATCGTCAACATTCAACAGATCACCAGGATCGATCCGTATGAAAAAGATAATCATGTTGCGATCTTAAAATCCGGAACAAAAGTGCCTGTAAGCAGAAATGGATATGTAAAACTGAGATCTGTCCTGGGATTGTGAGTTGAGGATGGTGAGTGGTCAAATGTTAGGGCGCAGTACGTATAAGCTCTACTAAAATGTTAGGACGAATTAAATATCGAACAGCGAAGAGTCACAGAATACATGAGCGAAATATCGGAGCGATGTTTGTCTGCTGGATTCAAGACTTAGAATTTGAATTATGGAATGCCGCACTTACTGGCCCACGAAAATTCGGACACGATTTTATCACGGCAGAAGATTTGACTTTCTTAATTGAGCAATCTAAAAAAGCAATTCTTGGATAATATTCTCAGATAGTACGATGAAACTGCCTTAAATCTAAGTCAATGGGAACTATTTATAAAGCATCTTCTTTTTATTTCACATTGGTAGATACTCAAGAATACGGCTACTTCCTATTGACCATCATTACCATTACAATCTAGGCCTCCTGCCCGATCCATAACGCCCCACCAATACTGTCTCTTGAGGCTCCCGTTACCGAAGAAAGAACGTTATACTCCTGTCTCCAGCGCGAAGTACACCCATGAAAGCCATGATCATAGCTTCTTTATACTGGATCAGTCTTTCATCCGGCACCATTACTTCAATTTGTAATTGTTTAAGCTCTTCACTTAGCCGGTTAACAAGAAAGGTATTGAAAGCACCACCCCCCGTTACCAGGAGTTTACGGTTTGCAGGCTGTCTGGAAGGACTCCTTCGGAGAGGCCTATTGTTGATCAGATTTATAATAGCGTCCCTTGTTTGTATCACTATATGTTCGACGTAAGTTCTGAGTGCATCTCTTGTTTCGCACCCGGTATCAAAGATCATAGGATAGACAATGTCTGTTCCAAAGTCGTTAGCCAATGACTTTGGATAAGGTTGGCTGTAATAATCCAGCCCATTTAATTTTTGAAGTAATTCAAAATTGATCGCACCATTTTTCGCCATTTCTCCCTTGTCATCGTACTCTTTTCCTTCATTATTGACCAGCATATTTAAAATGCGATTAGCCGCACAAATATCAAAAGCGATGTATGGGTCGGACTTGAAAGAAATATTTGCGATCCCACCGAGATTAAGAAAGAAATCAAAATCGCCCAGCAACCATTTTTCTCCAATAGGAACGATTGGGGCTCCCTGCCCTCCAAAAGCAAGATCCAATGCTCTCAGATCGGTGATGACCGGCAACTGTGTTTCCGCAGCAATAGAAGCGCCATCACCCAACTGCAGCTGTCATTTTCTTCGAGGGAATGTGAAAAGTGGTAGTGCTCCGTGTGAAGAAATAAGTGCTACCTGGTAATGCAACTTATTTTCTTCAATAAATCTGTTTATTTGTTCACCTATATAATGACCATACTCTACGTGGAGCAATTGGTAGTCCACGCTGTTTAAGGAAGTGGCTGCTTTTAATTTTTTTGATCCAATTATCGCTGTAGGGATAACAATCTGCCTGCCTGATCTCATAATTCCATTTGCCCGCATTTTCCTGGAATTCTACAAAAGCGATATCAAGTCCATCGAGAGAACTACCGCTCATTACACCAATAGCCCTGTAAATCATTTTGCATTTATAATTTTAGTCCCGAACTTTATCGGGATAGATTGCCAAATGTAAGGTGAATAGATATAAGTGACATATTCGACATCAGCGAGATGAACAGGGAAAGTTTGGCAACAAGCATTCCAACCACAACTAACATGGTAATAAACCTCAGCGAGCAGCATAGCCTTATCACAAACTGGATCGCCGAGTTGCGTGATGAGGATATCCAGAAAGACAGGATGCGTTTCCGTCGTAATCTTGAACGTATTGGCGAAGTAGCGGCTTACGAGATCAGTAAAACTTTGCCATTTGAAGGAAAAAGAAACACAGACACCGCTTGGAATTGCTCAATCGAAATTATTGACGAGTCAGCCGGTGTTGGCGACCATTCTTCGTGCCGGCCTTCCATTGCATCATGGCCTCCTTAATTTCTTTGACAAAGCCGATAATGCTTTTATTTCGGCTTACCGAAAACACCGAAAAGATGGTTCTTTTGAAATTAGCCTGGATTATATTTCCTGCCCGGAAATTGAAGATCGCATCCTCATTATTTCAGATCCAATGCTGGCAACGGGATCATCACTGGTAAAACTATTCAGTTCCTGAAGGAGGAAGGCAAGCCAAAAGAAATACACATTGTAACAGCCATTGCCTGCACAGTCGGTATTGAATATGCAAAGAGGGAAGAACCCTCTGTGACGCTGTGGTGCGGTGATATTGATGATGAACTGACAGCTAAAGGGATATATTGTTCCGGGTTTAGGTGACGCGGGTGACCTTGCGTTTGGAGTAAAAGTGCAAATGTAGAAGAGTGTTATTACCTGAATCAAATGATAAAATTGCCATCGACCACTAAAAAGCAACTGTCCCCTGTTATTTCAGCGATTTTATTTGAGAACTTCTGGCAATTGTTGTAATTTTTCATCTCCTTATTTTTCTGTAATGAAAAGACTGCTTTTAACCGTAACTATATGTGGAACGCTGGTCAGTAAAGCATTGGCGCAAGACCCTAACTTTTCCCAGTTTTTTGCATCACCTCTTACCTTAAACCCGGCAATGACAGGCAAATTTGACGGCGTTTACCGGGTGGCAGGAAACTATCGTAATCAATGGCCAACTATCTATAACGCCTTCACAACTTATACTGCTTCCTTTGACATGGGAATTTTAAAAATCGTATCCCTGAATACGACCAGTTTGGAGTCGGTATTTTAGGGTTCTCAGACCAGGCTGGTGATGGAGTATTGAAAACAAATTCTGTTGCTCTTTCCAGTTGCTTACCATAAAAGCATCGATGAGAATGGCTATAACCAAATTGGCGCTGGTTTCCAGGGAGGATTTGTGAGCAAAAGACTGGATGTTACTAAAAGTTACTTTTGAGGACCAGCTAACTACTTCAGGTTTTACCGGCCCTACAAGTGAAATCTTTTCAGGCAAGCAGGTAAGTGTTTCTTATTTTGATATGAATGCCGGCGTTTTTTACAATGGCACCTCAAATGGCTATAATAATTTTTATTTTGGGGCATCCATGTACCACATCAACCGGCCCCAGGAAAGTTTTGAAGGAGATCCTTATTTTTTATTAAACCCAAGAATTACTTTCCAGGGAGGTGGCAAAATACCAGCTGGCCAATATAATTATTTGCACTTTAGCGCTAATTACAGTGTGCAGGCAAAAGCTCACAATGCAATGATGGGTGGGGCGTATGCTTTAAATGTAAACGGCGACCAGGACAACCCTACTATTGTTTATATGGGAAGCTGGTTTCGTTTCGGCGATGCTATAATTCCCTATATTGGATTAGAGTTTGGTGATCTGCATTTTGGCGCAACATACGACGTAAACATAAGCAGCCTGAAACCGGGATCAAATGCAAGAGGCGGTGCAGAAATTTCACTGATCTATATTAAAAAGCCTACCGATCCCAATGCCAAAAACTTAACTGTCCGAAATTTTGATCCCATAACCATCAAATCTTAATATAAAGAGGCACAGGTACTGTGCTTTTTTATTTTTGATGAATGAAAAAGTTATTTACCAACTTAACTTTTTGGGTGCTGATCGCCAATTACTGCGGCAATACTTGTTGGTCATTTTGCTCCTTCCATTGCTTTGCAACCTTTATTGAAGGCCCCTGTAAAAACAAAACTGCTTGGCCAGGAAATAAACATTGGCTCAACTCTCAGCGAGTTTCTTGCGGGCATATTTATCAGTGCTGTCAAACTCTTATCAATCCCATCATTTTTCTCACCATTACCTTAGGCATCGTCAGTATGGGAGACCTGAAAAAGGTCGGTCGGGTGGGCGCAAAAGCATTGCTATATTTTGAGATCGTGACCACTTTCGCGTTGATCATCGGGGTTATTGTTGCATTAGTGATAAAACCAGGACATGGAATCATTACCAATAATATAAAGGGAGGAGATATTTCAAAATACACTCAAACGAGTTTCAGCTGGTTGAAATTTCTTAAGGAGAATTCAACGCTGCAGGTCCTGATAGTCGCTATTCTTTTTGGTATTGGTTTAAATTATCTCAGGTATAAAAAGATATAACGGACGTTCTTCAGTTAATTGCGAAATACGTCTTTCAAAATTCTGCATGCAATAATGATATTCGCTCCAATCGGTGCTTTTGGAGGAATGGCTTATACCATCAGTAAGTATGGGATTGATACTTTGGTTCCATTAGCCAAACTAATGGCCACGGTTTATATCACTATGGCCATCTTTATTTTTGGAGCACTTTGGTTGATACTAAAATATTACCGCGTCAGCATTTTAAAATATCTCAATTATATAAAGAGAAGAGCTCCTGGTTGTATTAGGGAACATCGTCATCTGAAGCCGCCCTTCCTTCAGTAATGGAAAAACTGGAGCGGATGGGTTGCTCCAAATCTGTGGTAGGCCTGGTGATCCCTGCCGGTTATTCTTTAATCTTGATGGTACAACTATTTATTTATCGATGTGCATGATATTTTTAGCGCAGGCGTTCAATGTGCATCTTAGTGCGGCACAGATCTTTAGTATTATTGGGATACTGATGGTCACTTCCAAAGGAGCTGCAGGCGTTACCGGCAGTGGTTTCGTAGTACTGGCCTCAACTCTAACAGCCATTAAAGTAATTCCTGTAGAAGGTTTGGCTTTATTATTAGGTGTCGATCGTTTTATGTCTGAAGCAAGAGCCATTACAAATTTTATCGGGAATGGCGTAGCCACCATCTGGATCTCTAACAATGAAAAAGAATTTGATCGGAATAAAATGAACCTGGCGTTTGGTCAGAACACTGAAATTGAAGTAAAGGCTAAAAAAGTCAAAAGTCAAAATTTGAACTTTTATTTCGGTCTTCCCGCTTACAAATGGATTTCCTTTTACATAAAAACGATATGGTAATAAGGCATCTTTACCTGCATAATCAACCCCGATGCGTGGCGAAGCTGCAATTTCCTTTTTGCTATATGTTCCTCCGTCATCGGCAATAAAGATCCGGTCGCCCAACAATGAAAGTCCTGAATGCTTTGTAAATATTCCCAGTGCTTTTGATACATTGCCCGGGCCACGGGTGAGTGTGTGATCCAATTTTTTCTTGTTGGTACGCAGCAACATTTCTTCGATCCCTTCAATAGGATCAAGAGCACGGATCAATATTGCATGCGGGATATCCCGGGAATTGGTGACTACATTAAACAAATGATGAATGCCGTAACAGAGATAGACATAGGCATAACCGCCCTCACCATACATAATTTCATTTCGTGGAGTTCTTCTTCCACCGGATGCATGTGACGCCTTATCTATCACTCCGGCGTATGCTTCGCATTCAACAATTCTGCCCGAAGTAATAACGCCCTTCCAGTTTGTAACAAGGATCTTCCCCAATAATTCCTTTGAAATTTTCACTACATCTTTTCTGTTGTAAAATTCAGCTCCCAATTTTCTTTACCATCCTTTTAAATCATTTAATCGTGGTTCTTTATATTTACTCAAATTTATGTCTTGCTGAAAGAAATCGTAATAGCCATCCAATCCTATTTCGAAGCCCATCGTTTTATTGTAACTCATAAACTTTGGAAGTGGATCATCATTCCAGGAATTATTTATGCTCTTCTTTTTGGGGTCAGCTATGTATTTTTTGGTAAGTCAGCCACACGCTGTTATCCAATACCTTACTCTCTCAACGGGATTGGGTGGTTGGATCGCGAAATTTCAAAATAGCTGGCTGGGTTTCTTTTTCACTTTCGCGGGCGTCATCCTGTGGCTTATTCTCATGCTGTTTTATTTCTCGTTGTTTAAATACATCTGGTTGATCGTTGGCTCCCCGATTTTTGCATATCTCAGTGAAAAGACAGAATCCATCATTGAGGGAAAGGATTTTCCGTTCAATTTTAAACAATTGGTAAAAGATTGCTGGCGGGGAACAAAACTTGCATTAAGAAATACACTCTGGCAAACCATCTATTTGATCGGTCTTTCTATTATTAACTCTTGTTCCTTTATTTGGGTGGATCACTCCCCTTGTTGCTCTGTTCGCCGAATGTTACTATTATGGTTTTTCCATGATCGATTATAGCTGTGAAAGGCACAAGCTGCCAGCCTCAAGAAGTATTCAATACATCAGCCGTCATCGCGGCCTGGCCATCGGCAATGGACTGGTTTTTATCTGCTGCATGCGGTTTTATTTGTGGGCTGGATCTTTGCACCGGCCTATGCCGTGATTGCTGCTACACTGAGTTTATATAAAGTAAACCCGGAATAAATAGTTCCAGAGTTCCAATGTTCACAAGTTCAATGGTTGATGTAAACCAACTCTGAAACTTTGGAACTCGTGAACTCGTAAACTTTACAGAATGAAATCCAAAGTATATCTCATTCCTTCTTTGCTTGACGACGAAGCTATCGAAACTATCCCTCCTTATATAATAGACGCGGTAAAAGATTGTCATGTTTTTTTGTCGAGAATGAAAGGACGACCCGCAGGTATTTGAAAAAGATATGGAAAGAAATAGTGATCGATGACTACCAATGGTGTGTGATTGGCAATACAGAACATGAGGCGGCTGTTTTCAAAACAATGATACGTGAAGGAAAAAATATCGGTATAATCAGTGAAGCTGGTTGCCCGGGCATAGCTGATCCGGGCCAGGAATTGATCGCCATTGCCCAGGAGATGAATGCGCAAGTGAAGCCTCTTGTCGGTCCCAACTCCATTTTACTGGCGCTAATGGCCAGTGGCATGAATGGGCAGCAGTTCAGATTCGTTGGTTATTTACCCATTGACGGACATAACCGGGAAAAGCGATCAGAGAACTGGAGGCAGAATCGCAAAAAATGCATTGCACACAAATATTTATTGAAACGCCATACCGGAATAACCAGCTTATCGAATCCGTTTTAAAAATTGCAAGCCTCGCGACTAAGTTTTGCATTGCCGTTGATCTGACCGGGAAGAATGAATGGATAAGAACAAAGACCATCGACTGAGTGGAAAAAGGAGAAGATAAATATTCATAAACGACCTGCGATATTTTTATTATTCAGCTGGATAGATTGTCAACCGGGCAAGCAAGTATTGAAGAATTCCCTCACGGGTAACAGTCGAAATTCTATAGGAACCAACAGCCGCCTGCATAAAAATTCACCCAGTTTATCACTCAATTATCTATTAACAAAAAACTTGACAATAACTTTATTTATTTTATACTTTTGTGTCCTCCCGTTTTTAGCGGGCAGGATTTTTGTAAGAATAAAGACCGTGAATAATATTCTGACACATACAAAGCAATTTGCCTTCCACGCACCTATTACCAGTGGTGTGTATTCGGTATGCTTTGACATCTTTCGCTATTTGATCCGACCTGGTTTCTGATAGGACGAGCCAATAACCAGGGCCCCTATCAGTGAATTCCTCCCGGATTCTTTAACATGGAGTGGTTATCCGCCTGACATATCAATCATTATACATTGGACACGCAAAATATAATTATCAGGGTTGCTACACCCCAAGACAAGGTGTACGCAAAAATCATAACAGATGAAATGGAATCATCTGCCAAAGCCTGTGGCACCGGTATTGCCCGGCGCTCCCCTGAATACATTGCTGAAAAAATGGAGCAGGGCAAGGCTGTCATTGCCGTTACAAACAACGGCGATTGGGTTGGATTTTGTTATATCGAAACATGGAGCCATGGAGAATATGTAGCCAACTCCGGTCTTATCGTTGTACCGGCTTACCGCAAAAGCGGTGTTGCAAAAGCCATCAAGCAAAAATTTTCAACTTGTCGAGAGGAAAAATATCCGGACGCGAAAATTTTTGGGTTGACTACTGGCCTCGCGGTAATGAAAATAAATTCCGAGCTGGGCTATGAACCCGTTACTTACTCTGAGCTTACACAGGATCCCGCTTTTGGGAAGGCTGTAAAAGTTGCGTGAACTATGAAACGCTGATGAGCAAGGACAGGCAAAATTGCTTTCTGCACGGCCATGTTATACGATCCAAAAGATCATTACAAGCCGGAAGAAACAAAAGAATTCTTTGAAAAGAATAAAAGCGGGTTTGAACGATTGTTGCGCTTCAAACAATGGAAATTGTTTAAGAAAAAGATAACAATGGAAATGGCGGAGGCAATGGTAACTCAAAAATAAAATCGTTCTTATTCCATCATTTTAATTTTTAAACCCCTAACCCTAAAAGGGAATAACTTGCAGATACATTAAACCTCTCTAAACATTTTTAAATGAGCTACTTCGACGAAAGATATTTCCAAAAGCACCCCTTTAGGGGATGGGGGCAAAGTTGTTTTGGGTTTCAGTGGTGGTCTGGATACTTCATTTTGTGCAAAATACTTAAGTGAAGACCGGGGATATGAGGTGCATAGCATTATTGTAAATACAGGTGGCTTTACAGAACAGGAGTTAAAGGATATAGAGAACACATGCCAAAAGATTAGGTGTAAAAACTCATACAACCGTTGATGCTGTAAGGTCTTATTATGACCGCATTATCAAATACCTTGTTTTCGGAAATGTCTTAAAAAATAATACCTATCCTCTTAGTGTAAGTGCAGAGCGCCTGAGCCAGGCATTGCATATTGCCGAACATGCAAAAAAATCTCATGCTGATGCGGTAGCACACGGAAGCACAGGCGCCGGCAACGACCAGGTAAGGTTTGATATGATCTTTCATATCATGATCCCGGAGTGGAGATCATCACCCCCATTCGCGATCTCAAACTAAGCCGTGAGCAGGAAATAGAATACCTTGAAAAACAAAGGTGTGGAAATGAATTTTGCCAAAGCAGTTTATTCGATCAATAAAGGTTTATGGGGAACAAGTGTGGGAGGAAAAGAAACACTTTCATCACTGGGCATGTTGCCTGAAGAGGCCTGGCCAACACAAGTCAGTAAGTCAGGGACCCAGCAAGTCAAATTAAGTTTTGAGCAAGGGGAATTAATGGCAGTAGATGATAAAAAATTTTCTCACCCAACAGAAGCAATAAAATATTTACAGACCATTGCCGGACCTTATGGTATCGGAAGAGATATACACATTGGTGACACGATCATTGGTATAAAGGGTCGCGTGGGGTTTGAAGCTGCTGCTCCAATGGTGATATTAAAATCTCACCATGCGCTGGAGAAACATGTTCTTACCAAGTGGCAATTAAATTGGAAAGACCAGTTGGCACAATTTTATGGCAATTGGTTGCATGAAGGACAGATACTTGACCCGGTGATGAGAGATATAGAAGCCTTTCTTGAAAATTCGCAACAAAACGTAACTGGCAATGTATTTGTTCAATTAATGCCCTATCATTTTCAAATCATCGGTATCGAATCAAAATATGACCTGATGAGCAGCAAGTTTGGAAAATATGGTGAAATGAATACAGGATGGACCGGCGAGGATGTGAGAGGATTCTCAAAGATCTTTGGGAACCAAACGGCGATCTGGAATGCTATTCAAAAGAAAATTCCTGCCAGGCGAATCTTAAATTACGCGTTTCAAATAATGAGTAAAGCTTCAAATAAGAAAAGAATCCGAAAGGCCCCTTTAGGGGATGAGGGGTATACGAGTTGGCATCATCGGAGGAGCAGGTTATACGGGTGGTGAGCTCATTCGCTTATTGATCCACCATCCATATGTATCTGTTTCTTTTATTAATAGTCGCAGCAATGCGGGAAAACCTGTTTATTCTGTTCACCAGGATCTGCTGGGAGATTCGAAATTGAAGTTCACCAATGAATTGAGCAATGACATTGAAGTATTGTTCTTATGTGTCGGACATGGTGAGGCAAAAAATTTCTGAGAGAAAATAAAATAGATGAAAAAGTAAAGATCATTGATCTGTCACAGGACTTTCGCCTCAGTCAACAATCGGTAAATGGCAAGACGGCAATTTATTTACGGTCTTCCTGAGCTCAATAAAGAACAGATCCGGGCTGCAAATAATATTGCAAACCCGGGTTGTTTTGCTACAGGCATTCAATTAGGATTATTGCCTCTGGCGAAAGCTGGTTTGCTGGAAGATATTCATACAACAGGGATCACCGGTTCTACAGGTGCAGGCCAGGGATTAACTGCCACTTCTCATTTTAGCTGGAGAGCTAATAATATACAGGCTTATAAAACTCTTACTCATCAGCATTTGGGAGAAATAGGTGAGTCATTGAAACAATTACAATCAAAGCGTAACATAGATCTGAGTTTTATTCCGTGGCGCGGTGATTTTGCCCGCGGTATTTTTATCAGTTCCCAAATTACCTGCGACTGGAAGATCGAAAAACTGGTCCAGCTTTATGAAGATTTCTATGCAGATCAACCATTCACTCACTTAAGCCAGGAGATCATTTTTTAAAACAGGTGGTCAATACAAATAAATGTTTGATACAATTGGAAAAAGTGGGAACCAAACTGGTTATCCATTCGATCATTGATAATTTATTAAAAGGGGCAAGTGGCCAGGCCGTTCAAAATATGAACCTCATGTTTGGTATTGATGAATGTGCGGGTCTGAATTTGAAAGCCAATTATTTTTAAACTAATAAAAACCAACTTGACATGAAGTTATTTGATGTGTATCCGATCAATGATGTGACGATCGTGAAAGCGAAAGGTTCTTATGTGTGGGATGTAAATGGTGAACAATATCTTGATCTGTATGGAGGCCATGCCGTGATCAGCATTGGGCATACACATCCACACTGGGTTAAAAGAATTGAAGAGCAGCTTGAGAAAATTGCCTTCTACTCAAACTCCGTAAGAATTCCGCTGCAGCAACAGTTAGCAGAGAAACTTGGAAAAATTTCAGGCAAAGACGATTACCAGCTTTTCCTGTGTAACAGTGGCGCAGAAGCCAATGAGAATGCATTAAAGCTTGCTTCTTTTCATAATGGAAGAAAAAAGTGATCGCCTTTAGCAAAGCATTTCATGGAAGAACGTCACTTGCTGTATCTGCTACAGATAACAAGAATTATGTGGCTCCTGTAAATGAAACGGATAATGTGATCTTTCTTCCTTTTAATGATGAACAGGCATTGGAAGATTGTTTTTGAAGAAAATGGGAATGAAATTTCATCGGTAATTGTCGAAGGGATCCAGGGAGTGGGCGGTATCAATGTTGCCGATGAGGATTTTTAAGAAAGATCAGGGAGCTGTGTGATAAATACAAAGCGGTCTATATTGCGGATAGTGTGCAATGCGGATGCGGAAGAAGTGGCAAATTTTTCAGTCATGACTTTGCAGGTGTAAATGCTGACATTTATACAATGGCTAAAGGTATGGGCAATGGCTTTCCCGTAGCCGGGGTCATCATCGCGCCGCACATCAAGCCTAAACATTTTCAACTGGGCACTACATTTGGTGGCAATCACCTCGCTTCGTGCAGCAGCACTGGCTGTATTGGAAATTATCGAAGAGGAAAAGTTAATGGGCAATGCAGTGAATGGTGGGCAAATACCTCAAAGATGAATTAGAAAATATCCCGGAATTAAAAGAGTAAGAGGCCGTGGGCTGATGATCGGCTTTGATGTACCTGAAGAATTGAAAGACCTCAGGAAAACCTGCTCTGGAATCAGAAAATATTTACAGGTGAATCCAAACCAAATGTGATCCGGTTGTTGCCGTCACTTGCATTAAAGAAAAGAGATGCAGAAGATTTCATTGAGGCATTAAAGAGAAGAAATTCAAGTGCTGAATAGTGGACAAAGAGTTGAAGTGTCACCGACGTACAGTCGGGATGCGACCGAAGCGTCGGCAAGTGACACAACAGTAGCATAATAGCAGCAGCTGTAGCACTGTAGCTGACAAACAAAAATAAAACCACCAATATTGAAACAGTTCATTTCTGTTCATGATGTTCCTGATATTAATGTCTTAGTAAGCAAGGCCCTTAAATACAAGTCTGATCCGCGGAAGAGCAAATTACTTGGCGTCAATAAACGTATTGGTTGTCTTTTTTGAATCCAAGCATGCGCACAAGACTAAGTACACAAATTGCAGCGCAGAATTTAGGAATGGAAGTGATCGTTTTTAATGTAGGCAGTGAAGGATGGGCACTGGAATTTGAAGAAGAGGCAATCATGAGCGGCAGTACAGTGGAACATGTGAAGGATGCAGCGCCGATCATGGGAAAGTATTTTGACATTCTTGCTATTCGCACTTTTCCTTCTCTGAAAAATCGCGAGGATGACTATAGCGAATTATTCATAAAGCAGTTTGTAAAGTATGCGGGTATTCCGGTGGTGAGCCTGGAAAGTGCAACACTTCATCCCTTGCAATCACTAACAGACGTATTAACGATCAGTGAGGAAAAGCAAAAATCATAAGATCGATAAACCCAAAATTGTACTCACATGGGCTCCGCATGTAAAACCTTTACCACAATGCGTGGCCAATAGTTTTGCCCAATGGATCAACGCATGGGGTGAAGCTGATTTTGTGATCACGCATCCTGAAGATTATGAATTGAGCAAAGAATTTACAAATGGCGCAACAATTACAACAGACCAGGACGAAGCGCTAAAAATGCCGACTTTGTTTATGTGAAAAACTGGAGTACTTACACTGACTACGGAAAATTTATTGCAATGACCCGGGATGGATGCTGACAAATGAAAAATTAAAATTGACAAATAATGCAAAGGTGATGCATTGTTTGCCCGTAAGAAGGAACGTGAGAATTGAGCGATGAAATTTTGATGGGCCGAATAGTTTGGTAACTCAACAGGCAGCCAACCGCGGGTTTGGGCGGCACAAGCTGCTTTATCGAGGGAAATACTTAGCCCTCATTCCCCTAAAGGGGTGTCTTCTGAAGTCATTAATTTTTAAAAGCCGATGGAATTAAAAAGCAATATAAATATGACTGAAAGTATCGTGAACAAATAAACGAGAAATTGAAATTTAGAAGCCAGCCATATCGTTTTTGCAAACAGCATTTCTCCCATGCTTCTAAGGCTTAATAGACGGAGAATAGCAGAAGAACTCTACATTTAGGCTTGTAGATTTGAAAGACTTCGGAGTAGTAGAATGCATTAAAAATTAAGATCAGGAGATGAAATTAAACTGGGAAAGAATTTCTCAAAGAATTTTAGCTGATATTCACAACCCCTCTTCAGGGGATGGGGGCTAAAAAATCCTGTTACACGGCGGAGGGAAATTAGCTACAAAACTTGCAGAAAAATTAGGCGTTGAACAAAAGCTGGTAGATGGTCGGAGGATCACTGATGGAGAAACATTGAAAATCGTAACAATGGTTTATGCAGGCTACATCAATAAAAAACATAGTGGCTCAGCTGCAGTCGTATGACTGTAATGCCATTGGTCTTTGCGGAGCAGACGGCGATGCGATCCTTGCACATAAAAGAGAATCAAACCCCCATCCCCTAAAGGGAGCAATGAGGTTTCTGATTACGGATATGTCGGCGATATTGATAGTATAAATATTTCTCTGCTCGATAGCCTATTAAAACAAAATCTTTCATTAGTCTTTGCTCCTGTTACACATAACAAAGAAGGGCAGTTATTAAACACCAATGCGGATACCATAGCTCAGGAAATTGCCAAAGCAATGAGCAAATATTATGATGTAACTCTAATCTATTCATTTGAAAAGGCAGGTGTGTTGACAGATATCAATGATGAAAATTCTGTGATACATAGATTAAGTTGGGATTATTACCAGGAACTTAAATCCCCTTCAGGGGATGGGGCATCGAAGATCTTTGCCGGCATGATACCCAAACTGGATAATGCTTTTGCGGCTATTAATTGTGGAGTAAAGAAAGTAATTATTGGCAAGGCAGAGCAATTGAAAGAACTGATCAATGGCGAAGCAGGAACAAATATTTTAAATGAGTAATGACCAGGTCACCATACTGCAAACAGAAGCTCTTGTTCTTTTAAAACAACTCATTGCTACACCCTCATTCAGCAAGGAAGAGGACAATACTGCTGACATCATCGAGGAATTTTGGAAAGAAAGGGCGTAAAGACAAGAGTTCATTTGAATAATATCTGGGCCACCAATAAATTTTTATGACGAAGCCAAACCGACTATCCTTCTCAACTCTCACCATGATACTGTAAAACCTAATAAAGGGATACACGCTTGATCCGTTTAAACCCATTGAAAGTGATGGAAAGTTATTTGGGCTCGGAAGCAATGATGCAGGTGGCGCATTGGTATCATTAATAGCTTGCTTTCTTTATTACCATTCAAAGCCAGACCTGAAATATAATCTGGTCATTGCAGCCACGGCAGAAGAAGAAATTTCCGGGAGCAATGGCGTGGAATCATTGTTACCGCATCTTGATAAAATAGATTGTGCCATTGTTGGTGAGCCGACTGAAATGCAAATGGCCGTTGCTGAAAGAGGGTTGATGGTACTGGATTGTGTCGCCAGGAAAGGCCGGTCATGCAGCAAGGAACGAAGGTGAAAAATGCCATTTATAAAGCCATAAAGACATTGAATGGCTGATGTCATGTCAATTTTCAAAAGTTTCTGATCTAGGCTCCGGTAAAAATCAGTATCACGGTTATTGAGACTGAAAATAAGGCTCACAATGTTGTTCCGGCTGAATGCAAGTTTGTAATTGACGTGCGGGTGAATGAATTATATACTTTCGAAGAAGTATTCAATACAATAAAAGAAAATGTGCAGAGTGAGATCAGGGCAAGAAGTTTCCGGCTACGCTCATCGTCGATTGCATTGGATCATCCGTTAATTAAAGCGGGTATTGAATTAGGAAGAAATTATTACGGATCTCCTACAACATCAGACAAAGCATTGATGTCTTTCCTGCATTAAAGATGGGACCGGAGATTCTGCAAGGAGTCATACAGCAGATGAGTATATTTATACTGATGAAATAAGGAAAGGGATTGAGTTGTATATTCAATTGACTAGGTAAGATATTATGAGTTGCGTTACCGGTTTACCGGTTGCCCGGACCAGAAATCGGAGCAAACCAGAACTAAACTAGCAACCAGCAACAGAAACCGTTTATGAAACTTTGGCAAAAAAATATTGAGTCACTAAAAGAAGTAGAAAAATTTACGGTAGGAAATGACCGCGAATTTGATCTGCAGTTAGCTCCCTTTGATGTGCTGGGCTCCATTGCTCATGTAAAAATGCTGGAAACCGTTGGTCTGGTTAATAAAGAAGAAATGGACCAATTGGTGAAGGAACTTCAAAATATATACACTACTATAAACTCCCCTTTAGGGGCTGGGTTTCACGATTGACGAAAATATTGAGGACGTCCACTCGCAGGTTGAGCTCCTGTTAACACAAAAGCTGGGAGATATTGGTAAAAAGATCCATAGTGCAAGAAGCCGAAATGACCAGGTGCTTGTCGACATAAAACTTTTTTAAGAAACGAAATTGAAGAACTCGTGAGATCGGTTCAGCCATTTTTTGAATTACTTCAATTGCAAAGCGAAAAATATAAAGACGATCTTTTGCCGGGCTACACATTTGCAGTTAGCGATGCCATCTTCATTTGGTTTGTGGTTTGGTGCTTATGCTGAAAGTTTAACAGATGATATCATTACTTTGAGAGCTGCGTATGATATTGTAAATAAGAACCCGCTTGGCTCTGCTGCCGGCTATGGCTCTTCATTCCCGATCAACCGAACACTCACAACAAAACTTCTTGGGTTTGAGGATCTCAATTATAATGTGGTGTATGCACAGATGGGCAGAGGGAAAACGGAGAGAATAGTGGCAATGGCATTGGCAAATGTCGCAGACACACTCAGCAAAGCTTTCTATGGATGCCTGCTTGTTTTTAAATCAGAATTTTGATTTCATTTCTTTCCCTGCAGAATTAACAACAGGCAGCAGTATTATGCCGCATAAAAAATCCTGACGTATTTGAATTGATCCGTTCTTGTTGCAACCAGGTCAAATCTCTTCCCAATGAAATTATGCTGATGACAACGAACCTGCCTTCGGGCTACCATCGTGATCTGCAATTGTTAAAGAACATTTGTTCCCCGCATTTAAAACATTAAAGGATTGCATTGAAATGGCAGGATTGATGTTATCGAATATTGAGATCAAAAAAATATTCTTGCCGACGAAAATACAAGTACCTGTTTACTGTTGATGAAGTAAATAAATTGGTAATGCAGGAGTTCCATTTCGCGATGCTTACAAAATAGTAGGACAAAAGGTTGAAGATGGAACATTTACTCTCTCCTCCGAAGAGGTTGGGAGGGGGCTTCATGAAGGAAGCATTGGGAATCTTTGCAATGAAGAAATAAAAAACAAATGCAGAAAGTGGTCAGATTCATTTCCCTTTGCGTCTGTTCGATCGGCAATATCAGATCTATTAAAATGACTAATCACCAGGTCTCACAATCCGTATTTGTCAACGAGGTAGATCAACGCAGCCATATTCACGGCGCCCAATTCTAATTCCCTCTTATTTACGTTTTTCAAACACATCATTGCGGGCATGATGATAATCGAAGTAACGTTGTGTATCAGGTGCCAGTTCTGCCACAGGCGTTCCCAAATTTGCGTTCAAAGGACTAACATCAGCTGCACCGCCTCCACCTACAATTTGATATACTCCGTACCAAATTAACAATGGGATCCAACTCTGAATTTTTTCAATTGTTCAGCCGAGGCCTCCGAAACTATAACCACGGGGAGAGAATCCACCTGCATCACTTTCCAGGGCAAAAATGTGCTTTTCATTTTTGCCTTCGCCTCTTCAGCATATTTTGTTCCGCCACGTAAACCGTTTTCTTCATTGGCAAATAACACAAACCGAATCGTGTGTTTTGGTTTGTACCCTAGTGCCTTGAACGCACGAAGAACTTCTATGGTTGTGTACGATACCGGCACCATCATCGTGAGCACCTTCGGCGGCAGGATCCCAACTGTCAAGATGACCACCTACAGTAATATACTCACCGGGAAATTCTGTCCCGGTTAATTCCCCGATCACATTATGGCCTATTGTATCCAGGAAGAAAGTGTCCATTTGTTTTTAATAACACAGTGACTGTTTTCTGACTTAGAGCAGAATCCAGCAGGTCTGCATCCTTTAAGCCAATGGCCACAGCCGGAATTTTAGGCAATGTAGTATCATAGCGTAGAGCACCGGTATGGGGATTGTTGTCTGTACTTTCACTCATACTTCTCACGATCACGGCCAACGCGCCATATTTTGAAGCGCGGCTGGCACCCGCTCCCCTGTATCTTACCGCATCTCCATAAGCCTGGAACGCGTTGACAAAAGTTGGATTGAATTTATAATTATAAAAAACGATCTTTCCTTTTACCGAATCTTTTTCCTTTTCCAGCTCCTCAAATGATCTTGCTTCAACAACATTTGCTGAAATTCCCTTTGGTCCTGTCCCGACTGAGTTACCCAACGCAATAACATCAAGGTTTTTTCTTTGAAACAATGTTTGCCATTGCTTCATCTTTTCCGCCTCCCCTAACGCCAGTGAGGGATCATACATTCCTGCAACCATGCTTTGTCTGCACGCTGACTGTTGCAAAGCTTTTTAAGCCCCATTTGTTCTGCTTTATAAAATCCCGCTGGACCAGACAAACGGCTGCCGATATTTTTCGTGAGATCGTGAAGATTATCGTAGGCTTTACTGTGAAAAGTATTTCGTCAGCAACGCGACGGATCATCAGTGAATCGTCGCCAAAGGTCGCAATGGATTCTTTCAGAGTCCTTTTGGACATTCTGTGCAAGGCAACAGACTACAAATAACAAAAGCAAAAAGGCCGATAAAAAGTTTTCTCATATATTACATCATTCAATCCGGCTAAAACAAATCAAACCGGCTATTCGACGCAAAATATTTGAGATGAACGAAATAATATTGATATGAAAGGAAGGGTTAGGTTATTTATAGTATTTACCTTCGCAAAGCATTTCGAAAAATATGAGAATAGGAATTGTATGCTATCCACATTTGGAGGTAGTGGTGTATTGGCAACGGAACTAGGAAAGAGCGTTAGCACAAAAGGTCATCAGGTACATTTTATTGCTTACCAGCAGCCAGTTCGGTTGAATGGTTTTATTCCGAATATATTTTATCATGAGAGTGCAGGTTCCGACCCATCCACTGTTTGATTACCCTCCATACGAAACAGCACTGGCAAGCACAATGGTTGATGTGATAAGAAACAACAATCTTGACCTGCTGCATGTACATTATGCGATTCCTCATGCCTCCGGCGGCCCTATCTCGCTAAACAGATCCTGAAAAAAGAAAATAAAGAGATCCCTGTCATTACTACGCTGCACGGAACAGATATTACACTGGTAGGAAGAGATCAAGATGTATTCACCTGTTGTCACTTTTTCGATCAATCAAAGTGATGCGATAACGCGCAGTATCAAATAGCCTTCGTGATGAGACTTACAAGATCTTCAAGATCGAAAAAGAGATCCGGAGTCATTTTCAACTTTGTGGATGTGCAACGCTTTACCCGCTAAGCCGATCGATGCTTTCAGAAGAGTCATCCGCACCCAACGGTGAAAGGATCTTACTACATGCGTCTAATTTCAGGAAAATAAAGAGGGTGCAGGATGTGGTGCAAATATTTTACAACGTCCACAAAGAACTACCATCAAAACTTTTATTTGTTGGCGATGGGCCCGAGCGACAAACCGCAGAAGAACTGTGTCGCAAGCTGGCTAAATGTTTGCGACGAGGAGTTCGGTTTGTAAGGAAAGCAGGAGCAGATGGAAGACATTACTTGCGATTGCCGATCTCTTCCTGCTTCACCTCGGAATGATGAGCTTTGGCCTGTGCCGCTCTTGAAGCGATGGCAGCCGGTGTTCCTATGCGTAGTTGCATCCAACGCCGGAGGACTAGGCGAGATAATCATCCCGGGAGCAACCAGGCTATATGAGTAACGTGAAAGACATTGAGTCCATGACGCAGCAGTCATTAGAGATCCTGCGAAATGACGATGTGTTGAAGAGCATTTAAAAAGGGCAGCAGACTCACGCTAAGAAATACGATATTCAGAATATCGTCCGGGTACTGAAAAACTGTACCAAAGGTTTTGATAATAGCAGTACTGAATGATGAGTGCTTTTCTGATTACTCATCATCATTAATTATCTTCTTCTCAGCCACGGCTCGGGATTTACATTTTTTAGTTTCTATACATCAGGATAAAATCTATCTGCCCACCACTTCCATCATCTGATTGACCCACCTTCCCAATTGCCTGGCCTGTTGCAACGTCCATTCCCTTTACCTACAGCTCACCGATGTCAAGATTGCTATAGGTGGTAAAGTCATTTTCCATGCCGTATGGTTACTGCCATACCATCTCCATATTATAAACACCAGCTACCTCCCCATTAAATACTGGTTTAACAGCCATGCCGGCAGAAGGTGTAGCGATCGTAATGCCAGGATTGTCTCCACTTAGTTTTTAGTCCCTTCAACTTCATAAGGGCCGAAATGAATGCTTACAACACCATTGTCAACAGGCCAGGAAGTTTGCCCCTGTTTGCTTTCAAAGCTTGCATTTAACTTAACATCTTCTGCATTTAAATCAAGATAGCTTTTCGGCTTGGCTGTTGGTGTTGTAGTCCTTGTGTTAGTGTTTGCAGCACTCACGTCTGTAGTAGTTACGTTTTCTTTTGCTCTTGCCGCTTAGCCTTTGCTTCCCTCTTCCGCCTTTTGCTTCCCATCTTACGATCGCCAGGATGGCACTTTTCAGATCCCGGTCTCTTTTCTGTTTTGACGCTATTTGTTTTTTTAACTCCTTCTCCTTCGATCTCAGTTCAATTCACTGCTTCATCCTTTTCCTTTTTCTGGCCCTGTAGCACCTCTACCTGTTTCGCCTGGTTTTGGATGGCCATCTTCTTTTCATTCATCTGGCCGATCTGCAATTGCTTTCTTTTCTCAATTTGCTGTTGCGTTTCAATTATACTGTTTACCTGCTGCTCACGGTAAGACCGGTATGATTTCAGGTAAGTGATCCTCTTAAGCGCATCGTTAAAATTGGTCGCCGAAAAATAAAATTCGAAAATCATAATTGCTCCCTGTTCTTGTACGCATACACAACACTGCAGGGCATATTGCGCTTTCAGCGTATCAGGCTGTTTCCCTCATTTTGATTATTTCCAGTGTGCTGCTGTAAATATCATCATTGAGATATCGTATTTCCCTGTTGATATTATTCAAATACCGTTCCTGCACCTGGATATCTTTCTTTTAAAACACTTAACTGCCCCAATGTGGCACTCCTCTGTCCTTTGATCTGGTTATAATTTTTTGAAGATCAGCGAGCTCCTGCTGAATTTCCTGGCCGCTCTTTTTCCATTTGCGCTTTATCGTCCTGGTGCATAAATGAATCCTGCAACCTATAAAGGCAAAAACAAAAAAGAAAAAATAATCTCTTCATAAAAATTTATTTAGCCATCAACGGGGGTAAGATTTATAACGACCCTCCGTAAATTAAATTTTATCAATTTAATTTGTTTTATAATTTTTAGGAATTGAGAACGGAAATGTTAGGTCCTCATTAAATTGTACTGCTTGAATTCGAGCCGCACATCCAGTTTCTTTTTTCGGCAAACGTGATCTTGCGGATCTTGAAAAGTTCACGCCACGTTTATCCTCGTGAATCACTGTAGGTCAGGTCGCCGGTCCTGTTGCGCAGCTCATCCAGGTCATCCAGTTTCATCACGCAGCGTAGTAATTTATTCTTCGTTCAACGTAACCAGGTTCTTAAAGAGCTTCCCAATGCTTAACAATGAAATAGAGTTATCGAATTTCGAATAAGAAATAATATTACTGTCTACAAAAACAGCATTTCAATGATCAGGTCCTGCAAAGTGGAAAGATTAAGGGGTAATGCACTTACCTCCTGCAGGTATCCAATGCTTCTTTGCCGTATACAGCTTATTTTGCTTATCCAGAATTTTTACTGAATCCCTTGTGATCAACGCCCTGAGTCCTTCAATGCCAAAAATGGCATTGACTGACACCCAGATCATACTGTCTTTATACATCCTGAGATTTGCATTCACATATATATTTCTTATCATCAGCATCTACACTAATCCACATTCATCTTGGCCGAAAAGGTTGTATAATTTATTTGATTGGCCATGATACTGTGATAGGTATCTTTTATGAAGCGGATCAGAATCTTCTTTTGCATGATCAACCACGGCCACAGTAACAGTATCTTTTCTTGTGTTGATCGCCGTCTGGATCTTTTTGTTGGCTTGCAGGATGTGTAGTGCAAGAAAAGAAATGATCAAAATAAAAAAATGCGTGTCATATTTTTATTGCTTACCGGTATGGCCAAACCCACCCGCGTTTCGTTCAGTTTCATTTAATTCGATCACCGGCACCAGGAATGCTTTTTTCAACTTTCTGAATGATCATTTGTGCGATCCTGTCGCCGGGTAGAATGGAATGCTGTTCCTGGGAAAGATTGATAAGGATGATCATGATCTCGCCACGATAATCTGCGTCGATGGTTCCGGGTGTATTCAAACATGTAATGCCATATTTTATAGCCAGGCCACTCCTGGGACGTATCTGCGCTTCATAGCCATGTGGCAGTTCGATGAATAAGCCTGTGAGGGATCAAAACCCTTTCAAGAGGTTTAGATAGTAACCGTTTCGTTAAGATCAGCTGCGTATGTCCATTCCTGAAGAGTCAGCCGTTGCATATTCAGGCAAAGCATTGATTAGATCTATTTATGATCTTAGCATGGATCAATGACATGCGGACAAAGATAAGTGACAAGGCTCAAGGTTCAAGACTCAAGGTTCAAAGGCTCAAACTTAGGCGGGCGACAATAAACAATTGGCAGTTGGCTATAACCAGATTCTTTATAAGCAATTAGAAACAATCAAGCAATTGATACTAATTAGATCTTTTCGAGCTAAAACAGTGGCATAGGCAGCTATTCCTTCTTCACGACCAATAAAAACCCATTTTTCTGTTGTGGTTGCTTTAATTGAAATGTCATCTGCAGAAACATCTATAATTTCAGCAATTATCCTTCGCATTTCGGATACATGCGGTCTGATCTTTGGTTCTTCGAGGCAGATCGTGCTGTCAATATTGATTATTTTGTAATTTTCTTTTTCACCAATTCTAAATGTTCTTTTCAAAAGAATTTTACTATCAATATTTTCAAATTCCTTTGAAGTATTGGGAAAAATGCAACCCTATATCTCCCGAGGCTGGCTGCACCCTAACAAAGCGTCACATATGGCGTGCAGTAATACATCAGCATCACTATGGCCAATGTGGCTCCCTTTGTGATGAGGAATTTTTACTCCTCCCATCCGATAATTCTCTTGCCGCAACCAATTGATGAAAATCAACTCAAATCCGACCCTGTAAGACGTATGGTTGTTTATTGAGCAAATATAGCGGGTGTGCATAAATGTGCCGCGGTTAGAGAAATCAAGATAGATCAGAGGAATCTCTTAAAACCGTGGCACATCTCGACGACGCACTAACAATAAAAAGTCCCGCCTTGGGGCGGGACGCATAAAAAATTCGGTTAGGGCTGTTTATTGGTCGCTGCTGGTATTAAGTACTATTTTGTCCATCCAGGTCAAACAACAATGAGAAACGAAGTGTGTTTGATAATGGATTTCGAGTTCACACCACTACCTGAAGGGATCAGGTATGAGAAGTTCAAACCAAAAATATTGTACTATAATTCAATACCCATTGTGAAATATTTCGGTTGCCTTTCGTTGCGTCTTCCCAAAATAACCTGCACGCAAAGCAAACTGGTTGTTATACCAATATTCACCACCTATAGAAAATTGAAATTCTTTATCTCTTCACTGGCACCGCCGGGGCATCACTCAAACGAGCTGAACCAACTGCTACCACCACCTTGCTTGCGATATTCAGTCCAGAGCGACGCTGGTTACCTTCTTCCAGGTGGCGTTGGCACCAATAATTTATTCACATCAACACCAAATGATATTTTGTTTTGTTCGTCAAAGACCTTTGTGTAAGTCATTACCAAATCCAAGGTTTGCCGGGATAAAATCTTTTGATCTGCATTATCTGTATAAGCGATCTTAGAACCGAGGTTAGTCAATGCAACACCAAAGCCCATCCGGTTCCTATTTCACTTTTTTCCTTCGTAATAAAAACCAAGATCACCTGCTACTGCAGTACCTGACCTTGTAATTGGAACCGTTTGTAGCCGCACCTCCGGCAAGATTTGAGTAGATATATTTTAGTCCGACGCCAATGCCTACTTTATCCGATCAATTTGCGCGAATAGCCCACGTCAATTCCGAATTCCTTCGGACGAAATGAATTAAGATCGTTCCCTAAATTATCTGTGAACTGGATATTTCCAAGACTGAAATAACGAAGCAGACCCATTGATCGCGCTGGTTCTCATCAAATTTTATAATAACCTGCCAAATGAGGCAAGATATACGTCGTTCAATCTGAGGTCTTTTAACCATGGAGTGTAAGTAACACCAACGCCTCCCTGTGACGTATTAAACGGAATTTTAGCAAGATTATAAAAACCAGAATTTGCATCCGGCGATGTGGCCACTGAAAGGTCACCCATTCCACCTGTTCTTGCATCCGGAGAAATTCTTAAAAAGGAACGGCTGTAGTAACTACATTCAATTTGTTTGTCTGTTGAGCAGACACTATTGTTGCGAAAAAGAGTACGAATACACTTCCTAAACTAAGCTTCGAAGCAGTATGATCTCATCATCAGTGAATTTAAAATTGGTGCGCAAATATAGCGGTCTTTAAAAGTTTTATCTTAAAATATTGGAATCCGGGGATAAGCAACTAAAGAATAACCAATTTCTCCAGTTTTTCTTTCTTTTGCCGTCGATTGAGATCACTGTAAGCCGGTATAAGTAAACACCCCGGCCCAGTTTGTCGCCAAATTCATCACGCCCGTCCCAGTCAACTTCACTGTAGAACGATTTCCAGCGTCGTTTATTGTCTGTTTTATAGTTTTTACTGACTTTGCCGGTTAGTGTAAAGATTTGGACCTTAACCTGCAAGTTCTGATTCGGTTTGTTATGCTCAAACCAGAACTGAGTCTTAGTAGTAAACGGGTTAGGATAATTCAGAACATGATTTAAAACAAGTTCTTCATCCTTTGGACACGTTAAATTCCAAAATATGTATTCCGAAGAATTATCCAGCACATCCCATGCCTTAATTTTTAACGAATGAATTCCGAGCTGTCAATGTCGGCAGTTGAAAGTGAATAGCGCCCTGCTGGTAACTATTCAGATCGGCTTCATAAAAATCGTTCAGAATAAAATATTGACGATTATCATTATCCAAAGTAGCAACAATATCATGGCCTATGCCGGTACCAGCCGTATTAATTCCCGATGAATCACTAAGCTTGACAATAAGAACAGGGTTTTCGTTAGTAATGCTTCCGCTTACAAATTTTTCATCATTCAGATATGCCTTTATCACCGGACCTTCTTTGTCATTATCCGGCATTATTTCCGGCACCTCCAATAATGAAATTTGTGAAATAGCCATTTGCATCATTGCTTCCATTTTCGGCGTACAAACTCAGCTTTCCGTTACCGAATTGATAATTGATATCCTTAGGAACTTTAAAGCTGAAAGAAAATTTTCCATTTACAACCGATGCCTTGCCTTTATATAAGATGTTGTTTTGAGCCTGGAAAGACATAACCTGGCTGGTAGGATCATTTGCCAGGGTATTTATGGGTTTGTATTTTGTCAAAGACGACGTGGATAAACCGTGCCATTAAAATCGGATAAAAGATTGTCCGCTAAATTAGTGACCTCCCCTTCCATAACAACTTTGTCGGTTGCACGGATCGTATCCGCCTGTGCAACAGGGATATTATTCACCTTCGTTGCGCGGATCTTCAGAGATAGGATAAGCAATAGTTAGTGCAGGATCTCCAGTAAAGTGAACTTTCTGGTTATTGGCAATGTCGGTCGAAGTTTGATAGGTGTAATTCTTTGCAGCCTGTATTGATTCGCCAAGGCTTTTGTATGACCCGCTGCTGTCTCTTTTCAGGGCAAACTGAAGGTAATTATTGTTAATAACCCGATTACTGAAAGAAAAGACGACCCTCGTTAGTTGTCATTAATGTGATGCCTCCCGTTTTGCCCGGAGCAGAATGTTTTCACCCAATGAATTAATGGTAGGGTTATCATATGGCGCAAAATCGCAGGTAGCAGTAACGAATAAAGGAAGCTTATTCGGATTGTTCCAGTTGTTGACAATATCCTGGTCAAGGATCACTTCCTCGGCCAACCTGCTTGATCCTCCATGCCCGCTGTAGTTCCAGATGAGTGTTCCATTATATACCTGGTTGTTGATGACCTGGTTTGCCTGTGGATAGCGACTTCCACCGGCTCCGCTCTCTTGTTTAAAAGCATCCAGGTACACTTTCTGTGATATTGAAGACGGGCGCCGTGGCTTGTGAAGTTGTCGTTAACACCTCGGCATCCTGCAAATGCAAATTAAAAATCTTCATCATCGGCGATGAATAATTGATTGTTTCTCCAGGGGCCGAGGCTTTCTTTATTGTAGTATGTTTCTATTTTGTCTACATAATTTTTTGCTTCATCGGCATTTTTGCCGGGACCCTTCCGATGCCAATATCGTTGATTGATGACGATCGTGGAATTGATATCTTCATTATCATCCAAAAACCAAAGAAATCATCCGATGTATAACTGGCCAGGGGATCTAATGAATTACCGTTTTCATAAGCAGGTACAAGATTCGTGTTAGTTATTTATCCGGTCCTTATAATCAAAGGAAGCATCGCCAAGAAAGCAAAAGATACTTCGGTCGATTAGACGAAGAAGAAGCCGAACGATCATAAAACATTTTTACCAGGTCGCGGATGGCGGAAGGATCGGGAACACCGGAGGAAAATTCATTGAACACCTGGTCGGTTGTAGCTATCACATACTTCAGGTTATTTTTAGCGCGATGAAAATCCGCCAGTCGTTGTGCCTGGAGCAATAGAGCTTGTGTTGTTACTATAATAAAATCCACAGGTGCCAGCCCATGCAGATCCTGGTTTGGAATTTTTCCTATTGCAGTTGGTCGAAGAAAATTTGATGAATTGAATGCAACATATTCTCTCAGTTGTGTACAACTATTTGCAAACTTGAGATCAGTTCCCTGCAGGACTGCTTGCATTTTACCAGGGTGACTGGATCCGTGACATCCCAAACTTGTGTACCTTGATTTGCATTGGTAATATCAAATTCAGCAACATTGTTTCCCACGCTGGCCCAATCACGAAACAATAACTGGCTGATGCCGTTCAACGATAAGTTGCGCCGGTCAAATATTTCAAACCAATTCAACCACCCCTGGCGAATTGAAACTTCCCGGAACGTAACTGTAACTGATCGAAAGATCTGCCTGCGAAGTATTCATGCTCGCCCGGGTCTTCGTTTCCTGTGCTACAGCATCATATTGACCTCCACCAACTGGAGAAATAGTTATTTGCTGCAAGGGTTGATTATTTAGAGAAACATCAAACCGGCTCGCAGTGCTTACTGATCTTGCCAGGCAATCAGTCACGACTGTTACAGGAAAAGAGGTTTGAATATCCGGAACATTAAATGAGAAACTCCGGGTAAGCGAGTGCCCCGGTGTATTTGAAAATTCTTCGCCATACCACTCCTTGCCACTTGCTAAAAAATTTATTGTATCGAGCTCATGAAATAAACGATCATCAAAAGAGTTAACAACAACGTTCGGAACAGAACTGCCTCGGCGAATCCCCGATCCGTTTTCCATTCCCTCCAACCATTAAATAATAATAAGCCTTATCACTATAAAGATTTTTTTATGAGTGAACCGTTTGTTGACAGAATCCTTTATCCATTGATCGACCCCGTTTGAAAAAAATAAAATATAATCTGTCCCGTTCAAAACGCCATCCCCGCCATCCACAACCATGATCGCATTCTCTTCAAGATCATCGGGTCTGGGAGTATTGTTAGCCTCTGATAACATGTCGCCTCCATTACCAAATAAACGGATAGAACCCAGACGAAAGATTGGCGGCGTTTATTCCGAGCTCAGAAAGGAAAGGGATGTCGATCTTATAGACCCCAGCCTCTTTTACGGCGATCTTATACCAATTTCCCGTGGCTAGTACCGAGATTAGCTTTATAAACACGCTGAGACTGAACAAAAAGCCAATGAAAAGCAGTCAATATCAATAAAACACGTTGTTTCAAGCCTGAAAATATTAAACTATAGGAAATCCACGTCCCAAAAAAGTAGATGCCCCTACCCGCGGTAATTTAAAGTATTTATATTCGCAATTGCGACGGGAAAAATTATTCTTCGCAGCAATATTTTTACCCTGATCAGCGTTAAATTTATTCCAATTCACAGGTTTATGCAAAAAACTATGACATTGAAAAATCTATTAATCCTCCTTTGTTGCGGAGCTACCCTTGCTTCGTGTAAAAACGGTGGGCTTTTCGGAAAAAAGAAATACGATAAATCGGAAGCCACAGGCTGGAACTATAATGATAAAAACATGGGTGGTTTCCAGGTCGCCAAAGCGAATGAACAGGGCCTTGGACCCGGTCTCGTGTTTGTACAGGGTGGCACCTTCACCATGGGCCAGGTGGATGAAGACGTAATGGGTGACTGGAATAATGTTCCCCGCCGCGTATCCGTCGCTTCATTTTATATGGACAAAACAGAGGTGACCAATCTTCACTATCGTGAATATTTATATTGGCTCGCTAAAGTATTTGATCCTTCTGCCGATCCAAACAACCAAAAGATCATCGATGGCGCAGTGCCCGATACCCTCTGTTGGAGAAGTGAATTGAGTTACAACGAGCCTTTGGTTGAATACTATTTCCGCCACCCGGGATTTAATAATTATCCCGTAGTGGGTGTAACCTGGAGACAAGCTTCAGACTATCTGTTTGTGGCGCAGCGACCGCGTGAATGAAGGTATTTTGATCAATAAAGGTTATGTAGCCAAACAATCCATACAGGGTGAACAACAGGAAAATAATTTCACCACTAAATCATATTTGTTAGGCCTTTACCAGGCACAACCGGGTAAAACTGCTGCCTCAAAAAAGAATCCACTTAAAACTCCACAAGGGACTCCCCGTACCACAGTGAGTTTATGAAGATGGTGTTATTACTTCCCAATTACAGGCTTCCAAGTGAAGCTGAGTGGGAATATGCAGCCTATGGTTTGATCGATCAAAACCCAAGACCAAGTACGAAAGAAGGAAAAAGAGGTGAAGAGCTTGCTATGAATAAACAAATTTATCCCTGGTCACAAAACGTATATGGCTTACGTGACACGCGTCATGGAAGCTGGCAGGGTTCATTTCTTGCAAACTTCAAACGTGGCTCTGGTGACGTTGCCGGTGTGGCCGGTGGTTTGAATGACCGTGCCTTCTATACTTCAGAAGTAAAATCATTCTATCCTAATTCATTTGGTATTGTATAATATGGCAGGTAATGTAAGTGAGTGGGTACGTGATGTATATCGTCCACTGACAACATTTGGACCTTTCTTCAGAAGATGAAACAAATCCTTTCCGTGGTAATAAATATCAATCATTATATAAAAATCAAAATGGTGAAGCTGAAATTGACAGCATCGGCCAGGTGAAAATGCGTAATGTTACCGATTCAGAAAGCAGGAGCCGCCGCAACTATCAGCGCGGAAACGTGATCAACTATCTCGATGGTGACAGCTTATCACAATCCTCATATGGTTATGGGGTCACAACGCTTATCAGTGATCATTCAAGGGTTTACAAAGGAGGTAGCTGGAACGATCGTCCTTATTGGTTAAGCCCCGGCACACGCCGTTTCCTTGAAGAAGATCAGTCTATGAGCACCTTAGGTTTCCGTTGCGCTATGGACCGCATGGGTAGCCCTGAGGGTAATAAGAGGAAAACCGGTAACTGGTGGAAGAGCAAGCGCCAAAATACGCGAAAGAAATAATTTGAATATATGAACAAACATGGTCCCGGCAGCGAATGCCGGGATTTTTTTATTTTAGCATCATCCTACCTTTGCGCCATGAAAATTTCTGAACTGTATGAGATCTACAAAAAATATCCTTCCGTACAAACCGATACCCGCAAAATAAAAAAGACGATATTTTCTTCGCCCTGAAAGGGAGCATAATTTCAACGGAAATGAATTTGCGCAAAAAGCAATTGAAGAAGGAGCATCTTATGCAGTCATCGATGAAAAAAATTTGAGATCCCCGGTAAAACAATACTAGTAGATGATGCATTGATTGCACTTCAGCAACTGGCAAATCATCATCGCAAACAATAACTGTACCACATTCCTTTATTGCCATAACAGGAAGTAACGGAAAGACAACTACAAAAGAATTAATTCACGCGGTTCTTTCCACTACATATATCACTTATACTACTGAAGGAAATCTCAATAATCATATCGGGATCCCGCTTACCATTTTAAAAATAAAAGACGATGCGGAAATGGCTGTGATCGAAATGGGAGCCAATCATATTGGTGAAATTGCCTCTTATTGTGAGATAGCGCTTCCTACGCACGGATTGATCACTAATTGCGGTAAGGCGCATCTTGAAGGCTTTGGCAGCGAAGAAGGAGTTCGAAAAGCAAAGGGAGAGCTATTTGACTATTTAAGAACATTAACGCATGGCTACGCATTTGTGATGTGGGATTATGACTACCTGCAAAAAATGAGCAAAGGAATAAGTGGTATCATTAAATATGGAACAAGGGGCGATGCGCACATAATTGGCAGGGCTTCTGAAAAGTGATCCCCTGCTTGAAGTTGAAATTTTTACAAGGTCTGGATGAAAAAGAAATAAAAACACAATTGGTCGGAGAATATAATCTGCCAAATGTTCTGGCAGCAGTAACAATAGGAAAATTTTTCAAGGTGCCTGATTCAAAAATTAAGTCTGCCATTGAAAATTACACTCCATCGAACAGCCGTTCACAGCTAATTCAAAAAGGGAGATAATAAGATCATCACTCGATGCTTATAATGCTAATCCCAGCAGCATGAAATTAGCCATTGAAAATTTTTCAAAAATGCCAGGTGACAAAGTTTTGATCCTGGGATCAATGGCAGAGTTGGGAAATGAGAGTGAAAAAGAACACAAAGCATTAGTTAAGCAGATCGGGGATCATACCTGGAAAGAGGTGATACTCGTAGGAAATGAATTTGAGAAAGTTTCACATCCTTTTCATCAATTTAAAAATTCTGATGAAGTCAGGAGATTGGATGCAGCAACAGAAATTTAAAAACACGAACATCCTGATCAAGGGAAGCAGAAGCATGCAAATGGAAAAAGCACTTAAAGAATAAGCGAAATGGCAAGGTTATAGTGGTCCGAATAGTAAAAAGTTATATGGAAACAGAAAATAAAAAAGAAACTTTTAATGATATTATACAGGCAGATAAGCTCGTGCTTATCGATTTCTTTGCCGAATGGTGCGGCCCGTGCAAATTGATGAAACCGATATTGACCGGAACTCCGGCAAAGGATGGGTGATAAGATCCGCATTTTGAAAGTTGATGTGGACAGAAGCCCGGTAGGTATCTTCTGCTTTTGATATACAAGAGTGTTCCCACTTTGATGTTGATCCGAAATAAAAATATCGTATGGCGGCAGGCCGGTGTAGTGCAAGCCAGTCAATTAGAACAAATCATTAACCAGTTTTTAGTTGCACCACAATAATGAGCTCCGAAAAGAAAAAATCAAGAGGTTATATATCGTCGACATTAGGTTGTTATTGTCCCCGATGCAGGGAAGGAAAATTATTCAAAAGCTCCATCAGTATAAAGCTGAAAAAGAATATGGAGATGTATAAGGACTGCGCTGTATGTGGTCAGCCAACAGAAATTGAGGTAGGGTTTTATTACGGTACCAGCTATGTTAGTTATGTACTAAGTATTTTGATAAGTGCATTCATCGTGATCATCTGGTTTTTAGTAATTGGATTGTCAGAAATACCTCTTCTTGTTTCATGGATGGTTTTTAATGGCATTGTATTAATTCTTCTTCAGCCATGGTTAATGAGATTGTCAAGAAGCATCTGGATATCATGGTTTGTGAAATATGATCCTGACTGGAAAGAACATCAGCCTGGTGATGTAAGCGAGCGCCTGAATGCTGACCAGGCGAATAACTGGTAAAGAACCGCGATTTAGGTGATTAAGAGGGATTACTTTATTTGTTGTAGATCAGGCGGATCGGGAGCTTTGCCGTCCTTATTTCATCCTGTTTCGGCAATCTAAAAATTACTTATGAACAATGAAAATTGAACAAGCATGGCCCGCAGGCCAAGAGGGACAGGTGATCCGTTTTTCCAATAAGTTTGCCCGGTCACCCACAGTGCCCGCAATAAAAACATCCAGTTCCATAGACAGCGATTGCATTTGGCAAACTGAATAATTGGAATTCAGAAGAAATAGTTTCCCGTTTTTTCCATTATGCTCGCTCTTTGTGCTACTCCGCCACCTCCAAAAATTCCTCCCCTGCACACATAAATATCATTGCCCGGATACTGCTATCTTGCATTGGCAACAGAGCCGGTATCTCTGGTGAAGTCTCAGAAGGGTGTTATTCTCTTCCAGCATGTAAAGGTATGGCTGCAGGGGCCGGTAGGCGGCCAGAAATAAATTGATCGTTCCCGCAACATATGCATTGCCCTGATTAATACAAACTGAATTAGCAATTGAATACTTTTGAGGGAACAGCACTGGGATCCGGCTCCGTCAATGGAACGGCTGTACCGTTTTTCCAGTACACGGCTTGAGAATCAAAGGTAACCCGCAATATACACGCTCCGCGATTGGCAAACGTGCCATTGCCCTTCCGGAAGATACGTGCAATGGAACCGCAAGTGGTACCGGATGCACTCCGTAATCCGCTATTCTTCCAGTAAACAACCCCGGCATTCCGATAAAGGATATTGACTTTCAGTGCCAGTCGCATAAACATCGCCGCCCGAAATGGTTAAAGCATGGCAAGGACTGTGAACACCAAGTGTATCAGGTGCAACGTTATAGCATCATTGCCTTTTCCAGTAACCAACGGAATCTGCACTCATACGATCCCCGGCGCTGTAATGCAAACATCATTATTATTAACATAGATACAGGAAGCCAGAAGAAATAGGCCCGATGGGTAATTTGGTCATTAAAACCATTTTTCCAATATGTTGCGTTAGCGATCTGAACCGATCATAGTATCACCCCTGATGTAAACAATGATGGAGGCAGTATCCGTAGGGAGAATTTACCGCAGAGTCTATTGAACGTGTCGATGACGAAGCCGACTTGGAGCAGGAATTAGTAAGCGCATAAACAACATATAGGTTTAGTACGGAGAGCTCGAAATTTTAGCGACATAGGGACTGCGGTTTAATTTGCTCTTATTCTCAGTTTAACAAAGATATTTATCTCGTCTCCGAAATCCGGCAAAGTATTTCCAAAAATGTCGCATAGCCTCCTCCTTTTATTGTCTCTTTCCTTTCTTTGTTTTATTTCACTCGCTGAAGCTGAGGCGAAAAAATTGCCGCTTGCGCTTGGATAGTTGCTGCATACGCTGCTTGTTCTGCTAGCCCTTACTACGCTTCTTTAGTTACGTCATAGTCGGATGGAGAGAGGGTGACCATTTGCCGTTTTTGTAAATTGATTAAAAGTAGTTTGTGATTATAATAAGCGGAGACCTTGAGGGATTCGAACCCTCGATACGGTTTCCCGTATACACACTTTCCAGGCGTGCCTCTTCAACCACTCGAGCAAGTCTCCTAATGCATGTGCCAGCTTCGTCCAATCCAAAGGCCATGGCCGACGAACGCCGGCACAAGGGGTGCAAAAATAAAGAATCTTCTTCCTGTCCTTTGTAAATTTTTAAAACTGCAAAAGAAAAGCTGTCCCCTCTCCTTCTACGGATTGTACCTGGACATTTCCACGATGAACATCATGATCTGCTTGCAAAGGACTAAGGCCGATGCCGCTGCCATTCTTTTGTGCTGAAAAAAGGACGAATTTTATCAAATAATTCAGGAGGCATTCCATTTCCATTATCCGCATGACTCTTAATAATCGACCTGCAGAGAATTAGACGCGACTAAGCCGATAACACAGATCTTTGGAGTCGGGCTATCTTTTATCGCCTCGATTGCATTTACCAGCGAGATTGATCAAGAACCTGCTCGAGCAAGATTGACGTCCAACTTCAATTGAAGATCTGTATCTTTTAAGATAGTTTCCAGCTCAATGTCTTTTGTTCAAGGAGTGGTTGCATTAATTGCAGCAGGTTGCCAAAGAGTTCCCGCACATAAACTTTTTCAAATTCAGTGTTGTGATCTTATTCGGGTTGCGGTAGGTTTCGGCAAATTTTAATAAAGCCCTCGCTCCTCCTTTTAATGGTATCCAATTCCCAGTTCAAGATCATCAAGTGATCCTGCTATCATCATTTAATGAGGTAACCGGTTGCTGCAACCTGTGTTTCAACGTATCCGCCAGGGATGAGATCAGGTGCGACAGAATTCATGATCTCATGCGTCATACACTTAATAATTTTTGCCAGGCTTTTGACTCCTGTTTCATCAAGTGCCTCGTTCACATTTTGAAAGGCAACCAGCTTATAGACCTTCCCTTCCGTTTGGAAGGCCGTCGCAGAAAGTAATATCTTAAACGATGAAGTTTTCAAAATGAGCGGAAGCGAATCTTGCTACAATGCCCTGGTTTTAATGTGAGAACCTCTTTGATACAATTCATGATCTCTTCTTTCCAGAGAATGAATGGTTTAGAGATAGAGGACTTGCATCATATTCTTTAATGATTCATTCATCCAGACCACATCGCCTGTTTTTCTTCATAGGAAAGAATACCTGTATCAACCAACTCCAGGATCTTTTGAAGATATTGATATTGTGTTTCTTTCTCTTTGCTGATGACCTTGAAAGTTGTGTTGATCTCGTTAAAACCTTTGCGAAGGTTGCAATCTCAATAGGTGCATGCTTTTACGTCGAAAGTATCTTGGAAAAATCCCGATAGTGGACAGATTCTACAAACTCATTCAGCTCATCCTGCGCCTTCTTTGAAAACGAAAAATATCAATGAGCCTGGTAAATGACTAACGGGGGCAGCTAATAAGAGATAAACATACCACTGCTTTTACTACCAGGAAGAAGTGAAAGCGAGTGTGATAAAGAAATAACACCACTTAGCTAAGATCCGCCACTCAAAATTTTTTAAAATTCATGGGCCTCTCTCCCTCGAGTACCTCTCCGTTAGGAGGAAGGAGCGCCAAGCTTTTATTATTGATGATCTTTGTAATTAAGCATTTCGACCTTACACTTCTTATTCATCAAAAAAATGCGAAAACTCCACTGGTTCCCCGCTTTGCGCCGACTGCCGTCCGCGTGTCGCCGAAGCTTTTTAGCCGGAGGGCGCAAGCTCTAGCGCAAGCGTTAGGGAGACGGGGCCTCCTCTTATATCACACTTACTTAATCTCCTGTACAAGCGGTTCTTGTTAATCCTAATTCCTTTGCAGCCTTTGTAATATTTCCATTATGTTTTCAATGACTTTAAAAATTGTATTTTTCAATGGCACTCAATTTTAATTCAGCCGGTTCATTTCCTGAAACAGAGAGGCATTTCAAAGGGTGAGAAGATAAGATCTTTTGGCTGCAGTACTTCTTCATCGGCCATGATCACTGCACGCTCAATAGTATATTGTAGTTCCCGAACATTGCCGGGTAATTATAACTCAGCAGTTTCTCCATGGCTTTCTTGTCAAAGTCGGGTGTGATCTTGCATGTATTTGTTACTGTATAATTTCGCAAAATGCCTGGCCAGTAAAATAATATCACTCCCCGTTTACGGAGGGAGGCATCATTATCTCCACCGTATTGATACCGATAAATAAGATCTTTACTAAACCTGATTTTCATTGCTAGCTCAGCTAAAGAAACATTGGTAGCGCAGATCAGGCGGATATCAATCGGAATTATTTCCATTGCTGCCTATTCCTGATATCTGCCTGTTTTGCAGAACGCTCAAAGTTTTGCCTGCTGGTGCAGGAAAATATTGCCGATCTCATCAAGAAAAAGCGTTCCACCGTTGGCCATTTCAAATCTCCCGATCCTGTCTTCACGGGCATCTGTAAAGCTCCCTTTTTATGACCGAACAACTCACTTTCAAACATAAGATTCGGTCAGATGCCCCCACATCAACCTTAATGAATGGTTTGTCAGCTCTCATCGATTGCTGATGAATAGCTTTCACCAATGAGATCTTTCCCTGTTCCGTTTTCTCCCATTATCAAAATATTCGCATCTGGTGGGGGCGATCTTTCCTGACATTTAAAAAATAACTCTTCCATTACTTCCGATTCCCGATCAGTTCCTTCCCGATCACTGAATCACCATGTTTGGTGACTGACAGGAACTACTTTGTTTTCTTCTTCTCAGGGCATCCTTGATAATGCCGAGCAATTTTTCATTATGCCACGGTTTGATCACAAAATCTGTTGCTCCTTCTTTCAACGATCGCACTGCGAGATCAATATCTCCATAAGCTGTGATCATGATGACAGAAACATCAGATTTTTATTTTCTGATTTCTTTCAACCAGAATAATCCTTCATTACCGGTATTGATCGAACTGGTAAATTCATATCAAGCAGGATTACATCATAGAGCATCCTTTCAAAAAGCCAGCGGAGGTTTTGAGGATTTTTTTCAGTAACAACATTTTTAACCTCAGTCTTAAGCAGTAACCTGACTGCTGTTAGTACATCCTGGTCATCATCGATCACCAATATTGATGCATTCTTCTAAATTCATTGTTTGGAAGTGTAAGTTGAGAGTACAAGGCGCAACGGATTTAGATGTTTTTTCAATAACTTAAATGGTGTTATCCATAACTCTGTTGGCCCTATCTCAATGCTGCAAGTATACCATAAATACAAAGCGGTGGCAGCTAAATTTTTTACAAAAGGGGGTATAAAAAGACTCAGCATCAAAGCGAACAGTTGTTGTATCATAAACGAAGGACGATCTTCGTAGATTGTGGTAAGATTTAAATAACTGGTAAATCACTCCTGGTTTCAGAATTGGCATATTCTTCCCATTTTGGAAACCAGTTTGCAGGTCTCCAGTTCAAGTTCAGGGGGTCGGTCCCCGGAAAATTTTTTGAGAACAGAGCTTTACTCCGGTATTGGCTCTGAACTTTACTCACCTAAACGGCATTCGGAACAATAAACAAAAACAATAAATCGACTAATACGTGGATAGAGTTGTAAAGAGAAAAAAAAATGGGGCGGGAAGCGGATCTTAACCATTACGGGGATCACACTGCACTTGTACTTGCATGATCGTACTCAGTTATTTATACACTTCCGGTAAGACCGCAAATTGAACGTGGAGCCTCGAGCGTATTACTGTAAGCGAGGTAAAAAAGGACCTTTCAGGAAACGATCCCCGTGAATGGAGTGTGCGGCCACTTACAACTATTTATCTCGATGCGGTTGAAGGCGGAAGGGTCCGAGGAAAAGAACTGTTGATGATGGCACGACGATGAAAAGCCAATCATTAAAGTTATCAAATACAGATCTGCAACTGGGCATCGTCACACAACAAACGAATGTATACAACCTTCTTGCCCAAATTGCAAGATCTCAAAATGCTGCCGAACAAAACACCGTTACCAATAGCCTCAACCAGATGACTGACGTGGAAAGCCAGTTAAAAGAAGCTGAGCGCATTTACATGTTAGATAAGGTCTGTATGAGCAAAGGTGATCCCAGCTTGGGAATTTAAAAATCGGAAAACAAATTATAATTATTACCTGAAAAAGAAAAAACTACGGCGGAACAGCTCACCACAGCAGGATTCGGCCTCAAATGCCCAGCAGGTGCTGGGCAAAAACAATCCTATGAGGAGAAGCTCCACAAAATGCGCTGAATGTAATACGTCAAAAAGCAGGAGATCTTATTGTTCGTGCCCCGGTTGACGGGCAGCTCACTTCTCTGGATGCTGGGATGGGCGAGTCAAAAAACGAAGAATTGAACGCCTGGGGCAAATTGATGTATTAAATTAGTTAAGTAAATGACATTGACCAAAGACATTACTCTAAGGATCTCTAAACGGTTTATATAGCACAT